>MDTA01113895.1_pt1 | contig 13713 bp, 11 predicted proteins | sample 811151 | NCBI WGS metagenome assembly MDTA01 (sample SAMN05326648, study PRJNA326480) | marine metagenome | isolation source: seawater | place: Indian Ocean: South | collected 2010 | reverse complement strand
ATCTATTTAGGGTATTTTAATGCGTTTAACAAAAATTAAATTAGCTGGATTCAAAACATTTGTAGACCCTACAACACTTCAATTTCCTAGTAATCTTACAGGTATTATAGGACCTAACGGATGTGGTAAGTCAAATATAATTGATGCAATACGTTGGGTAATGGGTGAATCATCTGCAAGGAATTTAAGGGGTGACTCGATGGAAGATGTGATTTTTTCTGGGTCATCTGCTAGACATGAAGTAGGAAAAGCTTTTGTAGAGCTCAACTTTGATAATTCCCTAAACACTCTTGATTCTAAATTTGCCAAATATTCAGAAATCGTAATTAAAAGAGAGGTATCTCGTGATGGAACATCGAATTACTTTCTAAATAATACTCGTTGTAGAAGAAAAGATATTCGAGAGGTGTTTCTTGGAACAGGTCTAGGGCCAAGGAGTTATGCAATAATTGAACAAGGGATGATAAGTAAACTCATTGATGCAAAACCAGATGAGCTTAGAACGTATCTAGAAGAGGCTGCAGGAATTAGTAAGTATAAAGAAAAAAGAAGAGAAACAGAGCTGAGACTTAAACATACCAGAGAAAATCTAGATAGACTCAATGATATTATGAAAGAAATAAACTCTCAACTTAATAAATTAGAGAGACAAGCAAAGTTAGCTAGTGAATACAGAGAGCTTAAAGAGAGGGAGCGAGAAACAAAGATATCATTGATATCACTTAAATGGTGTAACTATGATAGTCAAATAGAAAATCTTAATAACGTAATACGAAAAAAAGAATTAGAGAAAGAAAAGCAACTCGCAATATTATCTACCACTAATAAAGAAATTGAACAATTAAGAGATAAAAGAAATGAGGAACAAGCCAATTTTGATGAGATACAAAAAGATTTTTATAAAATAGGAAGCGATATTGCTAGTTGTGAAAAAGATATAGAACATAATTTAGAAACAGAGGAGTCTAGAAAAGAAACACTGAGTGAATTGCTGAATACTATAAAAAATAATGAAATTGAAGTCAAAGAGGAAGAAAAAAGACATAATAATCTCATGTCAGCAATCAGAAAATTAGAGACTGAACAAGGTGATAATGTTGATGAGTTATCAAAATTAAATAAGGATAAAAAAGACACAAACTTTGCGGTTCAAAATCTTCAATCTCAGCATAATGCCTTTATAACAGAACAATCAGAGATAATAAAGGAGAAAGAGGTTGAGAAAGCAAAATTGGATGCATCGGATAAATCTCTAAATCTTTTAACAAAAAGATTAGGTATCCTAGAATCATATTCAATAAATGAAAACGAGAATAATGATGATAAAGATAAGTTATTAGAAAAGGCATCAGATATCCAAGAAAAATTATCTGCATTACTAGTTGACTTTGATCGCCATGATAGTTTAGAAAAAAATTCAAATGTTAAAAACTTCAAAGTAAGTCTCAAGTCGATTTTAAGTATTTTTAAGGGACTTTTTGATAATATTAAATTATTAGTAAGATCACAAAAAGATGAAATAAAAGATATTAAGAAAAAGATAAACGACTACAATAAAACAAGCTCTGACTGTCAAATTAAAATCAACAATCTTGAGAAACGGATTAAAGAGGATTCTAAAAAGAAAGATAAATTTGACAAAGAGAGGATTGAGTTAAAACAGATTCTTGATAAAGTTGAGTGGAGTCATGATGAGTCACAAAAACTACAGAATCAAATAAATATAGAGATATCAAAAAAGATATCTGAGAAAAATGCTATTGAAACAAATATAAAAAAGTTAAAAGTTGGCATCAGCGATATGAATGACAGAAAGCTTATTTTGCTCTCAACACACGATAATAAAGATATACCATCTAGCGATATGAAAAATAAATTAAAAAAACTGTTAGACACTAAAAGTAGAAAAGAAGTGGCGCTTAAAACATCTAGAGAAAGAATAGAAAACTATGATCAGACAGTACATGAGTTTGAAAACAAGAAAAATGATATCAATGCGGAGATTAATTCCATTAAAGATACTCTTGAAGTCAATAAAATTGACATCAGTGAGAAGACGGCTCAACGTGATTCTCTTCAAGAAAATAGTGACTTACCACCAGAGGATATAACCGAAGGAATCAAGAAAGTGGATACTAAATTAAGACAAGACGATATAGAGAAAAACTTAGATAAAATACAATTAAAAATAACATCAATGGGAGCAATTAATTTAGCTGCAATTGATGAACTTGAAGATCAACAAGAGAGAAAAAAATATTTAGACTTACAGTATGATGATTTATCTGAGTCGATAGATACACTTGATAATGCTATCAAGAAGATTGATCAAGAAACTAAGACTAAATTCAAAGAAATATTTGACAGCATTAATAATAATTTAGATAATTTTTTCAATAAAATTTTTGGCGGCGGAAAAGCATATCTTGAACTGACAGATAACGATTTATTAAATACAGGGGTAAATATAATGGCAAGACCACCTGGTAAATTAGTAAAGAATATTAACTTATTATCTGGAGGAGAGAAAGCTGGAACTGGTATTGCATTTGTTTTTTCTATCTTTAAGACAAATCCTGCTCCATTTTGCCTACTTGATGAAGTGGATGCGCCACTAGATGATGCCAATAATAATAGATTCTGTAATGTTGTTAAAGAGATGTCCAAAGACGTTCAGTTTATATTTATCACTCACAATAAACTCACTATGGAATTAGCAGATATTCTTAGTGGCGTGACAATGAGAGAGGCAGGTGTCTCCAAGCTAGTGTCAGTTAATATTAATGATGCGGTTAAAATTGCTTCAAAAAGAGAAAATAATATATCATCAAGACCATCGTAATGTCAGAAAAAAAAATTACGAAAAAGTACTATCAAGCACTTAAGAAAAAAATACAATTATTCTCTAGGCAATATTACACTTACGACTCACCAACTATATCGGATCATGAATTTGATGATCTATACAGAGAGTTGAAATTAATTGAAAATCAACATCCTAGTTTTGTCTCAGCAGATTCTCCTACTCAAGTAATAGGTTCAAAAGTTCGCGGAGGTTTTAAAAAGGTTAAACATACTAAACCAATGATGTCTCTCAATAATGCAGCTAACCTAGAAGAATTTAAATCATTCTATAATAAAATTTTATCTGACACATCAGAAAAAATTACAATGTATGCTGAGCCAAAATTTGATGGCTTAGCTATCGCATTGACTTATGATAGTGGTAACTTAATATCTGCAGTTACACGGGGTGATGGTAATGTAGGAGAGGATGTAACCTCAAATGTCAAAACCATTAGGGACTTACCTCTTAAGTTATTGACTAAGAGGGCACCGAAGAGGCTAATTGTGGCTGCAGAAGTTTACTCATTGATAGCTGATTTCCAGCAAATTAATAATACACTAGAGCAGTCTCAGATGAAAACATTTGCTAACCCAAGAAATTTTGCTGCAGGAACAGTTCGTCAATTAGACCCAGTAGTGGCATTCAAGAGGAATCTTCAGATATATACACATGGTATAGTGGAAATGGATGCAGAGCTTTTGCCACCCACACACTCAGAATCAATGTCATATCTCAATGAAATTGGCTTTCAAATATGTGATTTGAATAGACAGATAGATGATATAAATCATGCTATTGAATACTATGATGATATATCAAATAATAGAGATAAACTTCCTTATGAGATAGATGGTATTGTTTATAAAGTAAATGATTATGAACTTCGTAATAAATTAGGATATACATCGAAAGCACCAAAATGGTCAATAGCATTTAAATTTCCATCTCAAATCTCTCAGACAAAAATTATTGGTGTAACATTTCAAGTTGGCAGAACGGGTGTAATAACACCTGTAGCAGAATTAGAGCCTTTAAATCTTGGAGGTGTGACTGTCAGTAGGGCAACTCTACATAATTTAGATGATATTAGAAAAAAAGATATTAGAATCAATGATTATGTCTACGTGAAAAGGGCGGGTGACGTAATACCAGAAGTAGAAAAAGTAAACTTATCTAAAAGAGACAAAGCTATGAGAATATCTATGCCAAGAAAATGCCCTGCGTGTAACGAGTCTGTAATTAAAATATCAAATCAATCAATCTATAAATGTCCAAATGAATCATCTTGCAAACCACAGATAATCCAGAGCATAGGACATTTTGCTTCTAGAAAAGCTATGAACATAACAGGCTTAGGAGAAAACATAATAATTACATTAGTAGACAGCTCTTTAATAAAAAACTATTCTGATTTATATTATCTACAATATGATAACTTAATTAAGTTAGATAGAATGGCTGATATCTCAGTGAATAATCTCTTAGGGTCAATTAATAAAAGCAAGAGGCCTAATTTTGATAAGTTTATTTACTCACTCGGCATAAGAGAGGTAGGACAATCAACAGCTCGTGCTTTATCTCATAACTTCACTTCGCTAGAAGAATTGATGGTTACTAATAGAGAGACATTAGAGAATATAAAAGACATTGGACCTATAGTTGCTGAAAATATAGTTACTTATTTCTCTAAGCCAATAAATAAGTCAAATATTGAAAAATTAATTCTATCTGGTGTCGAGATAATTTATCCAAAATTATCTGCAAACAAGTCAATATCTAATAAATCATTTGTTCTTACAGGATCTTTTAATAAAATGCCGAGAAGTGAAATAGAGGCAATTATTATCTCAAATGGGGGTAAGGTATCTGGATCAGTATCTGGTAAAACAGAATTTTTAATTTGTGGTGAACAACCGGGTAGCAAGCTTGATAAAGCGAAAAAGCTTGGTACTACTATTTTATCAGAAGAAAAATTTCTTAAGCTTCTCTGAGAAGTTCATTTATACCCACCTTGCTTCTAGTCTTTTCATCAACCCTTTTAACAATAACTGCACAATAGAGATTATACTTACCATCTTTTGAAGGCAACGAACCTGAGACAACAACCGATCCCTCTGGTACAACTCCATAGCTAACTGTATCGGTGTCACGATCATAAATTTTCGTGCTTTTACCTATAAATACACCCATCGAAATAACTGAATTTTTTTTTACTACAACACCTTCAACAATTTCGGATCTTGCTCCAATAAAGCAATTATCTTCTATAATAGTAGGATTTGCTTGCAAAGGTTCTAGGACACCACCTATGCCAACTCCGCCTGAAAGATGAACGTTTTTACCGATTTGCGCACAAGAACCAACTGTAGCCCAAGTGTCAACCATTGTACCTGAATCTACATAAGCACCGATGTTCACAAAAGATGGCATTAAAACAACATTTTCTCCTATAAACGTACCCTCCCTTGCAATAGCCTGAGGTACAACTCTAATATTTTTATCTATTAAATGCTCTTGTGTCGTAGAAAGAAATCTTGATGAGAGTTTATCAAAAAATTTCGTATATCCCGTATCTATAATTTTATTTGATTTTAACTTAAAGGAGAGAAGTATTGCTTTTTTTATCCACTCATTAACAACCCACTCATTATTTTTAAATTCTGCAACTCTAATTTCACCTGAATTCAACGCATCAAAAGTTTGATTTACTGTTTCAATGAGATTATTTTTTTGAGCATCATCAATACCATTTGTGAAGCATTTTTCTATCAGGTCAATATTTATATTACTCATAGCGTTTTAGGAATCTCCTGGTCTTTTTCATCGACTTCTTTATCCTGTGAATCTAAAAAAACAATTATATCATAATATTGTTTTATGTTCTTCACATACTTAACTGTTTCCCAACCTCTAGCGTAACCATATCTTGTCTGTCGGTAATACTCTGATTGACTAAGCATCAGTATATACGGTTCGATATCCGCCCATTTTCTAATATCAACGTTGTCTTTAGTTGCCAGCATTATTGCATCTTCCACATGCCCAAGACCGATATTATATGCTGCTATCGCAAACCATTTCTTTTCATTATCATCCAGGTCATAGTCTATTCTATCATAGATACTTCGAAGATATTTTGCTCCTCCAAAAATACTATTCCTAGGGTCTTTTCTGTCTTCAACACCAACCTCTTTAGCAGTATCTTTTGTGAGCATCATAATTCCTTTTACTCCTGTGTATGAGACAGCGTCTTTTTTCCACCTGGATTCTTGATAACCAATACTAGCAATTAATTTCCAATCGAAATTAAACAATTTAGACGCCTCTTTAAAAAAGAATTCATAAGTAGGGAAGATTTCCAGAAGATCTCTAATGAATATTTTAGAACCGACAAATGTATGCTGTTGTTGACCAAAAAAGTTTTTATAAATTCTTGCTAGTCTATTACTATCAATCATAAAATCAAAAAAATCAGATATTTTAATTTGTAAATCACTGCCAATATTACTTGGTACAACCCAATACTCAGCTTCATTTACAGAATGACGATGTACAATTTTAATATCACGATAGTATTTAGATAAAATCTTAAATTCGTCTGAAGTCATAAATAGAAACATAATTTCATTATCATTAAGCATCTTAAGTAAATCATCTATATTTTTATCCCTCCAAACTCTATATGAGTATTTCAATTTCTTCTCTTTAGCTATTTCCGTGTTTGAAATTATCTCTGATTCAATCGTATGGATGTCGTTCTCAAGCAGTATATTTTCAATATTTGATTTGCGAGATATTTTTGATCTAGTGACTATCACGTAATCAACCCTATTATATGGATAGCTAGTTTTAATATTATTATTATTTATTACACTCCATCCAGCTATGATGTCAGCTTCTCGTGAGGCTATCATTTGTCTAGCATCAGATATATTATTTACGACCTTCACTGATAGCTCAACACCAAGAAAATCAGCGAATTCTCTCATTACAGAATAATGATATCCAAATTTTTTATTTTTTATCTCATAATATGTCGTTGGACCAAGCCTGGTAACAAATGTTACTCTATTTTTCTCTAAAATCCTTTTGAGATCGTTTTTATAGAAAATTGATTGTGGTTGAAGATAGTACAGAAATATTGAAACAATAGATGTAACAAAGATAATTCTGATTAAGAACTTAATCATTGATTATGAGGTTTAGTATTACTTCTTCGTGAATTATGTTTTTTCTTATTAAAAGATTTATATTTATTATATTTTGGATTGTATGATCTACTATACCTTTTCCTATTATTATTCTTAAATCTTGGAGTCTTTTTTTCCTTTGTTGCAAAGATTGATTTAATTTTTTTTATGATACTTATAAAAATCCCATCTGTAACAGCATAATTAGTATCCCTAGGCTTAGGTGGCTGTGTTTTTGGTGCAACTGCCGAGACAAGTGGCTTCTCAGCTTTATAATTAGACGGTTGCGGACTCGTTATCTTTGTCTCTCTGGAGCTATCTTTATTACTAACTGATGCTTTGAAATCGGATGGACTTCTATTTTCTCTGTCGATTAAATAGCTCGTTACTTCAACATCCGGATCAGGGACTATTTTAATTGATATTTTATGTCTTTCTTCAATTCCTTGAACTAAATCCCTTTTTTCATTTAACAAATAAGTTGCTAATCGAACTGGAAGATACACAGTTATGGGTTTATCACTCTTCACAGCCTCTTCCTCTAGCATTCTAACCAGAGAAATAGATTGAGACGATAGTGACTTGATATAGCCTGACCCTGAGCATGTTGGACATGAATCATCTGTGTTGTCTATAATTGAGGCTCTTAATTTTTGTCTAGATATTTCCATTAGCCCAAATTTAGAAATTCTACTAAACTGTATTTTTGCTTTATCTATTTTTGCTAGCTCAGCCATTTTACGCATAACTGTCTTTTGAGAATTGATAGACATCATGTCAATAAAATCGACAACAATGAGCCCTCCAATATCTCTTAACTTTAATTGCGTTGATAAAGATACTGCAGCCTCCAGGTTAGTATTAAGCGCGGTTTCTTCTATATCTCCACCTTTGGTAGATTTTGCAGAGTTTACATCGATACTTGTGAGAGCCTCTGTTGAGTCAAAGACAATATTGCCGCCTGATGGAAGTGAAATTTTTCTTCTATATACACTCTGAACTTGGGTTTCAATCCTGTATTCACTAAATAGAGGTGTAGATTTTTTGTATTGTTCAATCTTGATTTTACTATGAGGTATGAAATATTTTTTAGCATTCATAAAATCATCATAAAAAACTTGATCATCGATGACGATTGAGTCAGTTTCGTCATCAATATAGTCTCTTATGATTCTTGCAAGCATGCTACTCTCCTCATAAACAAGATAAGGAGCTTTTTTTAGTACAGAATTTTCAATAATATTTTCGTAGATTTGTATGAGATAATTCATATCCCACTCTAATGTTTCTTTGGTAGTATTTAATCCAGATGTCCTCAGAATAACGCTCATCTTCTCTGGGATATTAATAGCGTCAAGCATCTTCTTGGCGTTTAGTCTGTCATCACCCTCAAGACGTCTAGAAATACCACCTGTATTAGGGTTTTTGGGGAGTAAAACCAAATATTTTCCAGCTAACTTAAGATATGTTGTAAGTGCGGCGCCTTTTGTTCCTCTTTCTTCTTTATCAACTTGAACAACTACTTCTCTTCCGCTCTCTATACAATCTCTGATCGTTCTAGGCTTACCTGGCACAAAGATTTCAGGGGATATTTCCTTAAACGGGAGGAAACCATGTCTAGTTCGACCAAAATTTACAAATGCAGCTTCAAGACCAGGCTCAACTCTGGAGATAGTGCCTTTGTATATGTTTGATTTGATGTTTTTTGATGGAAGATCTATGTCTAATTCCACCAAATTCTTGTTCTCTACTATGGCTAAGCGCACCTCTTCTCTTTGAGAGGCGTTCAATAAAATCTGTTTCATTTAGAATCCTGTAATACATACGTTTCACCGATCAACTGATCTCTTATCTATATTTAGTATGAGACTGACTTCTTATCTATCAAAAGGTCATTTATGTGCTTTTTTGTCACTTTGGACTTAATTACTTATATTATAGTCTCTACTAATATGTAAATCTTTGAGTTAATATATCAATGATTTGTGTGTTCTTCAAATAGTATCGTGGATAAAATTAACAAAATACGTCACAAAAGCAGTAATATTACCATTAATTCTGGTGGTCAGCGCATTGATAATTTCCTCATCAAAACCATCAAAGGCGTGCCAAGGAGCCTTATATACAAAGTGATAAGAGATGGACAAGTAAGGGTAAATAGTAAACGTGTTAAGCCAAGCTACAAATTAGCCTGTGAGGACATAATAAGAATTCCTCCTATATCACCACAGATGAAAGAGACTTCTAGGAGTGAGAAATTCCTAGATACTATAGATGACCATATAATCCATGAAAATCAGGATTTTCTTGTAATTAATAAGCCAGCTGGATTAGCTGTCCATAGTGGTACTAATGTTAAATACGACGTTATCTCATCGCTAAGGAAATTAAAAAATAATAGCAATCTCGCTCCTGTGAATAGGTTAGATAGAAATACAAGTGGCTGTATGCTCATATCAAAGAATTATCAATCAGCCAAAGATTTAGGAAAATGTTTTAAATTAGGAACTGTAAAAAAAATGTATACGGCTTTATTATCTGGGAAGCTATCTAAAAACATAATCACAGTAGATTTAGCTTTGAAATCAGATAAGCGAAAAAGAAATGGCGGCGTTTTCGTAGACAGTTCAGGCAAAAATTCTTTATCTACTTTTCATGTAAAAAAATATTTTTCTAGCTGTACGTTAGTAAATGTCTCAATTCAAACAGGGAGAACACATCAAATAAGAGTCCATGCCTCATCAATGAACCATCCAATATGTGGCGACACAAAGTATGGTGATAAATCAATAAATACTGAATTTAGAAATATTGGCTTAAGTAGAATATTTCTTCACTCTGCAGATTTATCTTTTAATTACAAAAAACAATACAGTTTTAACTCACCACTCCCTGATGACTTGTCTAATTTTATTGAAAATTTAGAGAATGGATTATAAAATCTTATAAGGTGAATAATTTTGGATGAAAAAACTTTAAAAAATCTTATAGATGCTCTTATTGAAGATAAAAAATCTGAGAGAAGATTTAAGATTACGTCTAGAGTAATACTTTTGTTAGTTTTTCTTGTTATTTTAACACTTCCTTTAGTTTCATCTGACAAGATTTACAAGTCAGGAAATCATACGGCGGTAATTAATATCTATGGGGTTATTTCGCCTGGCGGGGATAGCACAAAGAAGACAATCGATTTGATAACTAAAGCTGTAAATAATGATTTTTGTGATAATATCATCCTCAATATCAATAGTCCCGGCGGCAGCGCAACCCAGTCTAAAATAATATTTGATCAGGTCAGTAAAATTAGAAAAAATTTAGATAAAACTATATATGCTATCATCGATGATGTTGGAGCATCTGGTGGATATTATATTGCTGCCAGTGGGGATATTGTTGTTGCAAATTCATCGAGCATTGTTGGATCAATAGGTGTTCGCTTGGACAGTATTAACATCGAGTCACTAGCAAAAAAACTTGGTATTGAGTCACAAACCATTTCCTCTGGTGAGGATAAGACAATATTAGATCCATTCAAGACTCTATCAGAGAGACAACGGAATCATCTTAATAAACTAGTTAGTGATATTCATAATGAATTCATACAAGACATTAAGAGTGTGCGTGGAGAAAAAATCAAAGATGATTCGGTTTTCTCTGGACTATTTTGGACAGGAAAGCAGGCCTTGCAATTAGGTCTAATTGATGAAATTGGATCTATTTATGATATAAACCAAAAATATCTCAACGATTCAGAATTAGTAACATACAACAAAAAACCATCTTTAATAGATGAATTCATGCAATCTATTATCTCTTCTTTTTCAGGCATGCAGATTGGTTTATTTTATTGATGTCTTTTAGCATTTTTCTGAAAGATAATAAAAATAAGATTTTTAGAGATATTCCTATAAGAGAGTATTTGCTTGAAAAAAAATCATCTTATCTTAATGAAATAATTTTAAACCATAAATTCTCTCGCACAGACCATAAAAAAACATACGGGAAAAATATGTTGATAGGCGGAGCAAATGGTTTTCTTGGTTCAATTTTGTTATCAGCTAAAGCTGCAATTAAAACAGGTTCTAGATATTTTATTGTTTGTTCAAATAAACTTCATACAGAGACAGTTGCGATGTTTCAAAATGAGTTGATAACTATGGAGTATAGCAAAGATGTAATAAAACAATTAAATAATTACAAGGTTGTGATAATTGGGCCAGGATTCTCAAAAGATTCTTGGTCAGAGTCTATATTTCTAGACTTCATAAACCTTATCTCTAGGGATGCCATATCATCAAATATAGTCATCGATGCTGGCTTCCTTTATTTTTTAAGTTGTAATCCATTTAAGTATCATAATTGGATTTTGACTCCTCATGAAGGTGAAGCGTCAATGTTATTAAATAAATCCTCAAAGTGGATTAGTAATAATAGAATTGAGGCGGCATGGTTGATACAGAAAAAATACTCCGGGACTGTTGTACTGAAAGGACCGAATACAATTATTTTCGACGGCACGGAGATATTTATTTGTAAGCATGGTGGAAATTATATGGGGGTGGCAGGCATGGGCGATGCTCTAACTGGCGCTATTGCAACTATTCTACATCTGACAGAGAACAGCAAGCCTATTAATGCTGTTTCATTTGCAATTGGATTACATTCTCATGCAGCTGACTTAATAAAATCTTCAAAAGGACCCCTAGGTATTTTACCATCTGATGTAATTGAAAAAATGTCGGAATTAGTAAATAATTTTTACTATGACAGATGAATTAGAAATTCGTAAACAACATTTTATTATCAGCTCCGAAGAGAGCTATATTTTATTATTTAAACTACTTGGAAAACTAAGGGCTAAAAGATTGATTATTTTTTTATCTGGAAATATTGGTGTAGGAAAGACGACATTTGTAAAATACTACGTCAAGAATCTCGATTCAGAAAAGAATGCTTATAGCCCAACATTTTCTTTGATAAATGAGTACGTTCTCTCAAATCAGAAGATTTATCATTATGACCTATACAGAATAAATAGTTATAGAGAATTGCAAGAAATCGGACTAGATTATAGTCTAGACTCTAACGGTATTCATTTTATCGAATGGCCAAATAACTTCATCGAAGAACTACCTTCACCAGATATCCGTGTAAATTTTAAATCACTAGAATATGGGACATTCCTATCTATAAACAATGAAGCATGAAGAAAAAGTTTTCTTTCTAGTCGGACCTACTTGTACTGGAAAAAGTAAGATAGCTATTGAGCTATTGAAAAAATATCCGTTTGAAGTCATTAGTATGGATGCTAGCATCATTTACAAAAATCTTAATATTGGAACTGATAAGCCAAGGAGAGAAATCTTAGAGAAATACAATCATCATATGGTAGATATTGTTGAACCTGACGAATCTTTCAATGTTAATTCATATTGCAAAACTGTTGACTATGTCATTGACACTATTATCGAGAAAGGCAAGATACCACTAGTTGTCGGTGGTACTATGATGTATTTTAATAGACTTTTACGAGGTGTTGATTTATTACCTGAACGAGATATCAGTGAGCGTAAATTCATAAATTATTTAGTTTATAGATATGGCTTGAGCGCTATACATAATTGCTTTAGGATAATTGACTCTGCCTCTTTCAGCAGAATTAATTCAAATGATTTGCAAAGAATTGAGAGGGCTCTTGAAGTTTATCTACTGACCGGGAAACCAATGAGTTCTTTTTTTACAGATAATAAATCCCTTAATGGTAAATACAATTCTAAAGTTATTTTTCTTCTCCCTAATGATAAACAACATTACCATAAAAAAATTCAACTAAGAACTTCTAAAATTTTTGACGATGGTCTTATTAACGAAGTAATAAATTTAAAAAAAAATTATGACATAAACTCTCAATCACAATCGATGAAATCTATTGGGTATCGACAAACTTTAGAATATTTGGATGGAACTATATCTGAAACGCAACTCTATGAAAAATGTCTTAATGCCACCAGACAGCTCGCAAAACGACAAATTACATGGATGAAAAAATTTAAGGCAGATTTACAGGTAAATATAGACCACAAATCCTATGTGGAAATTGCTGAGTACATAGAGACAAATTTACATTTCACATAAATAGTGTCACTATAAGGATATATTACTTGATGGATGTTTCTATGCCAGATAATTTACAAGATAAGTTCCTTAATAAGCTTCGAAAGGATAAAATTCAAGTATCCATTTTTCTTGTAAATGGAATCAAATTAGATGGAATAATTGACGCATTTGATCCATATACCATCCTTTTGAAGAATAAAGTTACTCAGAGTATTTATAAGCATGCCATTTCTACTATTGTGCCATCACAGACTGTCAAATTAGAAATTGATGAGTAGGACACTTTGTATTACTATTATTGTCGTAGGAGAAATTTATGGCATGGAATGAACCGAATGGTAATAAGGACCCATGGGGTCGAAAAAGAGACAACAATTCAGAGCTTGACGATATAGTAAAGAGCTTATCTAAATACTTTAGTGATTTCTTTAAGTCCTCTGGCGGTTCTAATAATACGCCCAATAAAAGAAATGTTGGAGTATTAGGCGGTATAATTATTGCTATCTACTTCTTATCAGGCGTCTATATTGTTAATGATGGCGAGAGAGGGGTAGTGTT
>MDTA01078375.1_pt1 | contig 13716 bp, 16 predicted proteins | sample 811151 | NCBI WGS metagenome assembly MDTA01 (sample SAMN05326648, study PRJNA326480) | marine metagenome | isolation source: seawater | place: Indian Ocean: South | collected 2010 | reverse complement strand
CAACCGGATGACGCTTCGACATCGACGCAGAGACTACGGGCCCGGCGATCTTGCCAGATCAGGGCCCGATTGCACCAATCCTGAGCTCACAGAGCTTTGAGCAATTCCTCACCCATGGCGCGACAACCCAGCTGGGTGCAGCCTTCTGCCATCAGATCTCCGGTGCGGAAGCCACCGGCCAGCACAGCATCAACGGCGGCTTCGAGCGCAGCCGCAGCCGCACTCTGCTTCAGGCCGATTCGCAGCATCATCGCGGCCGACAGCACCATGGCCATGGGATTGGCCTTGTCCTGACCGGCGATATCCGGGGCAGAGCCGTGCACTGGTTCAAACAGACCTGGCCCATCGCTGCCGAGGGAGGCCGAGGGCAGCATGCCGATGGAGCCGGTGAGCATGGCTGCCTCATCGCTGAGGATGTCGCCGAACAAATTCCCCGTCAGCAGCACATCGAACTGACGGGGATCGCGCACCAGCTGCATCGCCGCGTTGTCCACGTACATGTGGCTCACATCGACATTGTCGTAACCGGGTGCCAATGCATCAACGCGATCACGCCAGAGCTGACTCACATCCAGCACGTTCGCCTTGTCCACCGAGCACAACCGTCCGCGTCGCCCTTGGGCAATCTCAAAAGCCACCTTCGCGATCCGATCCACTTCCGATGCGGAGTAGGTCATGGTGTTGAAGCCACGCTCTTCACCCTCGGTCTCGATGCGTCCTTTGGGCTGACCGAAGTAAATCCCGCCGGTGAGTTCACGCACCACCATCAGATCAACGCCCTCAATCACCTCCCGCTTGAGGCTGCTGGCATCAATGAGGGCAGGAACGATTTTGACCGGACGCAGATTGGCAAAGAGCTCCATGCCCGACCGCAAGCCAAGCAAGCCGGTTTCCGGGCGCTTCTCGCGGGGAAGGCTGTCAAAGCGAGGGCTTCCGATGGCAGCCAGCAACACCGCATCCGCTGACCTGCAGGCCTCAAGGGTGCTTGCGGGAAGCGGCTCACCGGTGGCATCAATGGCACTGCCGCCGATGGGCTGTTCGTCAAAACTCAGCGAAAAGCCATGGCGCTGGCTGACGACCTCCAGCAACTGCCGGGCAACAGCAGTGATCTCTGGACCAATCCCATCACCGGGCAGAAGAACAACGCGGTGCTGGGCCATGACGGTGCAGTGCGGCAGGTCAACCGCTGAGATTACTGAGGGGAGTGGCGTTTGAGCTCGCGCAAGGTCTTCGCCATCTCCGGCAGCTTGCTGAAGGCGGCCGAGCAACGCAACCACAGGCGATTCGGAATGGCGGGATAGCCGCTCACCACTTCGCCGGCGGCCACCTCACCGTGGATACCGCTCTTGGAACTGGCGATGGCACGGTCGCCAACCACGGCTCGATTGGCGACACCCACCTGGCCCGCCAGGATCACCCCGTGGCCGATCCGTGCTCCACCAGCGATGCCCACCTGGGAAGCGAAAGCACAGCCACGCCCGGTGGTCACACCGTGGCCGATCTGGACCAAATTATCGATCTTGGTGCCGGCACCAATGCGGGTCTCTCCCACCGACGGACGGTCAATGGTGGTTCCACATCCCACCTCAACACCATCCTCGAGAACCACCAAACCTGTCTGCGGCATCTTTCGCCATCCCTTCGCCGTTGGCACGAAGCCAAACCCCTCTGAACCAACAACGGCATTGGAATTGACCACACATCCACGCCCGAGTCGGCTTCCGGGATGCAGCACCGCATTGGCGTGCAGCTCGCAGCCGTCACCAACGACGACGTCGTCGTAGATCACAACCCCGGGATGAACGATGCAGTCGGCACCGACACGGCTTCCCTCGCCGATGCAGACCCGCGGACCAACAGCACTGCCGGGACCCACCACGGCACGCTCATCGATCACCGCCGAGGGATGAATCTCCGCCAAGGGCCGCCTGCGGGGATGCAACTGATCGAGCGCTTCGGCAAAAGCCAGACGGGGGTCAGCGAAGACCGCGAAGGCAATGCCGCGCTGGGATGCGAGATCAATCAGATCCTGTTGGTCCGGCAACAACAGGGCACCAACGTCGCTTTCACCAAGCGCAGCCGTGAGAGCGTTGCCCTTTTCCAGAAAGCTGAGTTGAGCGGTTGTGGCCTGGTCGAGCGAGGCGGCACCCTCAAGCCAGGGATCCGATCCAGGCTGACTCCAACGCAAGCCTGCATCACCGGTCTGCAGAACCTTGGTCAGGGTGCTGAAACGCATGGCAGCGGGGAGATCCGGGCGGATCGTAGACGTGGTTAACGACCGCGCAGCACAAGAACATCGCGATGCACCACCACCGGGGATGGAGCACCCGTTGATGCAGCAGTCAGGGCAGCCCGGAGCTGGGTGCTGTTCATCGAGCAGAGGCCACGACCCACTTCCGCACCGCTGGGATCCAGCAACTGCACGGGCTGGTTGGCAGCAAAGCTGCCCCGCACCGCTGTGACACCCACCAGCAACAGGGACGCCCCACGGTGCTTCAAGGCCTCACAAGCACCCGGATCGAGCTGGATTTCACCCTCAGGCCGAAGCACATGGGCCAGCCAACTGCGCCGATTTCCCAGGGGTTCGGGGTGGGGATGAAACACCGTGCCACCCCGTTCCCCCTGCAGCAAAGCCTCCAACCGGGAAGGATCTCGGCCATCCGCAAGCTGCACCGTGATCCCACTTGCGGTGGCGATTCGCGCGGCCGCCAGTTTGGTGGTCATGCCACCGGTGCCCCAGCGGCCGCCGTCACCAGCCCCCTGCTCCAGCTGTTCCAACTCCCTGGGGTGACGTACATCCGAGATCGGCTCGGCATCTGCATCCACCCGGGGATCGGCTGAATACAGACGATCGACATCCGTCAACAAAATGAGTTGCTGCGCCTCAACAGCGCCGGCGACCATGGCCGACAAGGTGTCGTTGTCGCCGAAACGCAACTCCGCCGGAGACAAGGCATCATTCTCGTTGATGACCGGCAGAACCCCCCAACTCAGCAGCTGCCGAAGGGTGCCGGAGGCATTCTGATAGCGACGGCGATCGGCCAGATCGGAGCGGGTCAGCAACACCTGAGCCACAGCGCAACCGTGGCGAGCCATGGCCCGCTCATAGAGAGCCATCAACACGCCCTGCCCGATGGCAGCAGCCGCCTGCAGGGCAACGACCGTCTCGGGGCGAGTGGTCATGGCCAGCTTCTGACAGCCCAGCCCAACGGCACCACTGGTGACCAGCACCACCTGATCTCCACGGGCCATGGCCGCCGCGAAGCCACTGGCGTAGCCCTCAATGATTGAGGCAGTGTCCCCCCGAAGCAGGCTGGTGCCGATTTTCACGACCCACAGGGTCATGCTGACGGTGCCCCCATCCAGCCCGCCAAAAGGCGTTCGAGCCGCTGCACACGGTCATGCGGACATGGCGTGCCATCTCCCCGAACGGGCCGAACCAACACTGTGTACAGCCCCATACGGTTGCCACAAAGCACATCCGTGAACAGACGATCACCAACCATCGCAATCGCATGCGGTGGGAGCGCGAGATCCCGAACAACCGACCTCAGAGCTCCACGGCGCGGCTTGCCAGCACCTGAGGTAAAGCTGACCCCCAACTGATCGGCAACTGCGGCGATCCGGTCGCGGGACGGATTGTTGCTGAACAGATGCAATTGGAGTCGACGTCCGGCATCCACCAACCAGTCCCGCACTGGATCCGGGAGGGTGACATCACGCCCAGGCAGCAGGGTTCGGTCCACATCAATCACGGCAGCACCCACACCACGGGCCGTGAAGTGGGCCAGCGAAAGGTGGGCAATGGTTAAGCCTGGATCCCAATCGGGTCTCAACCAGTGCTGTCCAGTTAATCCGGCCATTCACGCTCCTCCAGTTCCGCCTCAATCAGGGGTTGAACACGGTCGAGTTCATCGTCACTCAACAGCACCGCCTGACCATCCACCATCCGCACCAGAACGAGGAAAGGGTCGAGCGGAATGTAGAGCCCGTATTCCTGAGACTCCACCATGAAGCTCACCAGCAGTTCAAAGGTCTCGGCGTCTTCGTCAACATCGTCCTCCTCCTCCAGCTCGTCGAGCTCATCCTGGTCAGGCTCATCCAATTCACCACTCACCGTGAGCGTGATCGCCGATCGCACCAACACCAGGTCGTGCTCCTGCAGAACGACATCAGCAACCGACAGGATCGGCTCACTGCTGGCGACTTCCGTGATCGGTTCAGGCTCAGCGTCATCATTCAGCCGAAACAGTGACACCGGGGTGTCCACCGGCGAAAGCAGGGCGTAGTCCTGACCGTTGAGGGGGATCAGGTGCTCGAGAAAACACAGCAGGTCATGACCCTCGCGATCGCGGACCAGCAGGGTGGGGTGATCGCTGCTCTTTCCGGGTCCCGACTCAGACATCGTCGCGGCTCTGACTGGGCTCAGGATCCACCATCGGCTGCCCGAGCGCCCGACCTTGACGCATTGCATTGGGCCGGTTTGAGCTCCGGCCCCTCAGCCAGCCACTGCTCCAACAGCAGCACAGCTGCTGCGCTGTCCAAACGTCCGCTGCGGTCGCCCGTCAAACCGAATTGCTCACCGGCCGCCCAGGTGCTGCTGTGCTCATTCACCCAGGCCAAGGGAAGGTCGAGGGCAGCAGCCAAACGCTGGCCATAGCGTCGGCAGTGCTCCGCCTGGGCGGTTGGCTGACCCGCGGCATCAAGCGGTAGTCCGATCACCAGGCCCTGCACCGATCGTGCACTGCAATGGCCTCTCAAAACGACCAGATCAGCATCAAAACGACCTCGACGCAGAGCAGCAAGAGGCCTCACACTGATCCCGAGGGGATCGCAGCCGGCTAAACCGATCCGCCGCCGGCCGACATCCAAACTGAGGACCGATCGGGGAGTGGGCCGCATCAACGCCGATCGCCAAGGCTGGGGTTGGGCAGCGGTGTGCCCTGGGGCCGCAGACGGCCAAGCACCTGATCCAACGATCGACTCAGCTGAAGGTTGCGCTGAGGCGACTGACGGCGCCACATGCTGCGACCCAACAACAGCAGTTCATCGCCCCGGGTCCAACCCTCTGCTTCGAGAATCCTGCTGAGCGGTGCATCGTCAAAGGCCGTGAGCAGTCCACTGGGCCGGCCCCGCTGTTGAATCGAGTTCAGGACGCTTGGAAGAGCCTGATCCAGCCTTGGGTCCCAGGCGATGTCCCGCATCAGTTCGACCAGACCGGCCTCTCCGGCGTCGGGCAGTCGGATGCAGCCCGCCAGCACAGCCTCTCCCGCCAAGAGCACGCCGCAACCCGGCCCCTGCCGATCCAAGAGATCAAGCCAATGGCGATCTGTGATCTGTCGGAGATGGCTGAAACTGCCGCCCTGCTCGATCGCCCAGAGCAGCTGGGCCGTGCGCCGGTTCAGAGCAGACCAGCGGAGGTCTGAGGGGAGCTGGTCGATCGTCGGAGGCTCGAGCCCAGAGGTCGGTGGACGCCAGCATTGATAGGGGCGGAGCGGTTGAAAACCAAGCTCGCGCAACAGCGCGATGGCCTCGGCATCCGTGGCAGGACATCGGATCACCCAACTGCAGATCTGGGAGGTCCAGGAGTGGAGGGCCTGCTGAAGCAGGGCCTGCTGAATCGTGCGCGGACTGTGATCAACGACCTCCCCCAGCAGCTCTGGCAGCTGCAGGATCCAGCAGCTGCCACGGCGGTTGAACGGCCGGGCCACAACACCGGCCACAGGGCGTTCACCCTCCAAAGCCATGAGGCACCGCGGCGAGCGACTGGGGAGCAGATCAGGAAAGCGCTGCTCGATCCTCGAGAGCCATTCACCGACCAGGAAGCCCTGAAAACGGGAGACCTCATCGAATGGCGCTGCCTGAGCCCAACGCGCCAGGTGGGCCGGATTGAGGGGCTCAATCCGAAGGGAGGTTGCATTCGGCTCTGCCACAGCAGCTCCCCCCAGAGCCCCGACTGTTCACAATGTATCGCTCATTTCAGGCCTGGCCGCACCAATACCAGGGGAGTGCGCTCGTTGGCATTGCCGGCGGGATTGGGACGCAGGGCCCGTCCAAGCAATCCCTCATCACAGCCAGGACTGGAGGCCAGCACCTTCACACGACCGAGATCATTGACATCCACGATGGCGACATCAACCCCAAGGTCCTCGGAGGCTTGACGACAAAACTGCTCCGCACGGGACGGACCCAGAACAATGGTCTGGTCGTAGGGGGGCGTGGTTCCTGTGATGTCGTCAATCAACCGGGCCTGATCTCCGGCGAGGCGATAAAACCCTCCAGGAATTCCAACCAGCTTCATCAACAACCCCCCAAACCAAGCGACAAGAACACGGGTCGGCCCCACCAGATCGATCAAGGTCTGCATCCCACAGGCGGTTGCCAGGCTGCTGGTGGGGTGAAACACCCGACAGGCCAGACGCGCCACCATCCCAGGCTCGACCTCACTGGGGTGGCGGTAGCGCCCCTGAATCACAGCAACGGGGGTCTCGCCGATGGTGAGGATGTCGCCGGGCTGGATCAAGTCAGCGGCATAGGTGCGCAACACCTCGATGGCGTCATCCAGGGGGCCGAGCAAGTGGGTGCGCAGCGGCAACACACGGCACCCCTCCCCTGGGATGAAGCGGGCTTGATCCGACTGCAACGGTTCGGGACGCCGCAGAGGAACCAGCACCCCCTGGCGGCGTTGCAGGCGACCGAAGGGTCCGTAATTCACCCAGTGCACATCAACCCAAAGACTGTCCACCCGCGATGCAGGGGAGGGTCCCGTGATCTCGATGGAGACCCGTGCTCGCGTGCTTTTGCGTCCCTTGACGATGTAGGCCGCCCAGTAGCCGTCTGGCCGGGTCTCCTCATCGGGATGGTCGGCAATGATCCGGGTTTTCACCTCCAGGCCGGAGGGATCGGAGGAGCCCAGCAGCACGGGCTCCACCCGCAGTTCGGGCACAAAGATCTCCATGCGCGGATGGGGGTTGCTGATCTCCAGCACACCTTCAATGCGGAGACGCCCCCCTATCTCATCAACGCGCCAGTCCAGGGGAGACATGCGCAGAGGAGACGCTGGCCGCAGACGGTGGCGAAGCTCCAGCCAGGCCACACCCAGTCCAAGGCCCAGCGGAGCAAGCAACAGCGACACAGCGGATCCGGCTCAGCGACCGGGACAACTGGCCGGCAGCGTAGGCGGCGTGGCGATGGGCGTCTCAGTTGGCCGTGACTTCGATATTCACCTCGTTGAAACTGCCCTCTTGATCAATCCGGCCCAGATCAGGAGCAGGAAGTCCTGTGGAGGCGCTGATGGCCTCATTGATGACTCCGAGCGGAACCTGGCCGTTTTGATCAAGCACCACCCGACCATCCGATCCAATCACGACCACCTGAGGGATGGCTCCAGACCAATAAGTAGCTGGGTCATCGGCCCCCAGGGCTTCCCTGCCCTGGAGGGGGTCGGTTGGGAGAGGCAATAAATCAATGTTGCGGCCCCAAAGCCGTTGCAATTCCGACACCACTGGCGCGAACCGCTTGCTGACGGCACTGTCGTCCAGGTAGTAAACGATCACGGCCGTGCGTCCGTCCGCTAGGGACTCCCCCAACGTGTTTGGGGGGGGGACCAACGAACCGTTGCCGGCATAGAGGGCATAGATATTGCCGTCGTAGCTGTCGCTATTCAGCACAGCTGCCGCTGGGGCGACATGGAGCAGCAGCGCGAGTGACACGGTGATCAGACAGCGCACCAAAGCAAGCATCAAGCCGAAGCAGCGGATCGCCATTGTGGACCCCGGGGCCTAGCCGCGGCCAAGGCTGCGCCCCATGCCCTGGGCAATGCCACGACCGATCAGGCCGATGGCCCGTCCGAGCACCTGCGTCAGAAGGATGACGGCCAGATCGCCAATCCGACGGACCACAGCCTGCACCTGGGGTGCAAGGGCATCCCTGGCCTCCAACAGCAACGCCACCTGCCGCTGCCACCAACCGAGCTGATTCAATTCCGTATCCCGGGGCTCAGTGAGCAGCAGCGGTTCAATGCGGCCGGACCGCAGTTGAAACAGGGTGCGCTGACTCTCATACAGCTGGATGGGGCGCTCCACCCAGTCGGCCCAACGGAGCTGGGTGTTCAAGCGGTTCCTCAAGCGATCGAGTTCACGGGTGGCCAGGAGGGGATCCCGCAGCAGATATCGACGCAGCTCGGGCCAGTCACCACAGGCATCCAGCAGCTCTGCACCGATGAGTTCTGCCGTTCTGACAAGCCAATTGCTGACCAGCGTTTCCAGTTGAAGGAAGGCCCTGGGGTCGTCAGCCGGCAGCAGCAACCCGTTTACCAGCATCGGTTGATCCGCCACAAGCGGCGCCAGCATCAGGGTTGGATCGGGCAGTTCTCCATCCTCTCCAGTGAGATCAGCACGGTTCAGCAGGGAGGCAACGACTGGCTGAAGAGCCCCGTTGCAGGGGATCTGGACGTAGCTACCCGCCAGAGCTGTAAGAGCCTGTTGGCGCAGCTCTGGCTGCAAAGCGTCCCATGCCTCGGCCATGGCACTGCCGTCCTGCCGCGTCCGCAGGCGCTGCAACACCTGATCCAATTGCTGAAGCAACGCCAGGAGCAACTCACGACGCCGATCCGGGTGCAGGCCCTCAATGGCAAGAAGTCGGCCGGTGGAATTGATCAATCCGGCCTGAACCGAGCCATCGATGCGGTCGCGAATGGCATCCCAGACAGCAATGGCATTGCGCTCCCTCAGGCTGATCGACGTTGCCGTCGACGCACCATGGGGAGACGGGACCGGGGAGGTCACTGGCTCGACATTCTCAAGACCCAGCTGCAGCGGCCCCCAGAGCCAGAGCAGCAATCCCTTGGCGATCCGCAGTTCGCGGCGACGCCCGTGCAACAGAGCCGAGAGCAACGGATGCTCAGGAGGCGGATTCAGCATGGCTTCCACCAGCTGGAGATCGCGACTCAACTGCTGCAGACCACTGACCAAAAGCCACTGGCCCAATCCCATCGTCTGGGCAGGGACCCGGTCTTCCGAAGCAGACTCCAGGCGGATGTCCCGCCCGCCCTGCAGCAGCGTTTCGATGGCGTTCTGCAGGATTTGCAGATCGGAATTCTGGAGCAAACCCGCCGCCGGCAGCCCAAGCAGCTGCTCCCTGGACAGCTTGAGTTCGTTGGGCAGCAGAAGCAGGATTGGAGCGGGTTGCCAGCGCTCCTGCAACGCAAACAGCTCCTGTTGAATTGCGGCCAATGAGGCCACGCGGTCAATCGACCAGATCACAAGTGCAGGAGCACCCTTGAGCCGCTCCGGATGCAGAAAAACATCCCAGTCTTCACGGGCTGCAGTGAGTTGCAGCGCTAACGACTCCCCGAGCAGATCCGGAGCGAGCAGCAAAATCCGCACCGGAGAAGGAGAGGCCAAGCCGTGATCCAGAGCAGTTGGGCTCAAGGTAACGAGCTTCTGCTCAATCCTCCAGGGTCCGCCTTCCGTTCAATTGCAACGTGTACGACTCGATGTGGAACCCCGTGCGCTGTTCAATCTGACGCAACAGGTCGTCTGGAAGTTCAACGTCGATGTCTTCAATCGAACCGCTATCAAGGCATGTGAGATGGCTGTGGGGATCGCTCCTATAGCCGTATAGGCGGCCACTGGCGCGGTCCAAGCACTCGATGACGCCTGCAGACTGAAGCGCTTCAAGGTTCTGGTACACCGAGGTGTGCCCAATGCTGCGGCCCCTCAGATTGAGTTGTTCAAAGATGTCTCGAGCACTGAGGTGACTTTTTTCACTCCAGAGCAGGTCGAGCACCATGCGTCGCTGGCGGCTCAAGCGCATCCCAAGCCGCCGGCATTGCTCAAACACCTCCTGCAGGGTGCCCGCAGGGGACAACGTGCTGATCTTGGTGGCGTCTGCTTTTACCACAAACGGTGCCTGCTCCATCAACCATAAGGCCCAAGACCAGCTCAGGCGATGTCTGCCGCAGCCGAAGTGATGTCCTGAAGCCTTTCTGCACCGATCGCGGCAATGGCCTCAGCCAGATCCACACGGCCGTCATAGAGGGCTCGTCCAACGATCACACCTGAAACCCCGAGGGGCTCCAACGGCAGGAGCGCCAGGAGGTCAGCCATGCAACCGATTCAACCCGATGCGATCACGGGGACAGCGCTGCATTGCGCCATGGTCCTCAAGGCATCCAGGTTGGGGCCGGCCAAGGTTCCATCGGTCGCAATGTCGGTGGTGATGATCGCAGCAATCCCGGCAGCACCGAATTGCTGGGCGAGATCCGTCGCCAGAACGTCGCTCTGCTCGATCCAACCCCGGGTCGCCACCCGTCCATCCTTGGCATCAATTCCGACGACAATGCGTCCCGGATGACGTTGAGCCAAGTCCTCGACCAGCGAGGGCTGCTCGATGGCCACCGTTCCGAGAATGACCCGATCAAGGCCACAGGCAATCAACTCTTCAGCCCTTGCAAGCGAACGGACACCACCTCCGAGCTGCACGGGAATGTCTAGCGCCGCGGTGATCGCTCTCACCGCGGCGTCGTTCACAGGCTCACCGCGTTTTGCACCATCCAGGTCAACGAGATGCAGACGGGTCGCCCCCTGTCTCTGCCAGCTGAGCGCCTGCGCGACAGGATCCTCGCTGAATCGCGTCACTTGGTCGTAGTCCCCCTGGTGGAGCCTGACGCAGGCTCCATCGAGCAAATCAATGGCGGGGATGATCTCCATCAGGGTTGGACCACAGCCCCCCCATCCTGCAGCGCCACGCTTCAATGGCTGCGCTTTTCGGGCCCAAGCGCATGAAGATCCTGGTGATGGGGGGAACCCGCTTCGTGGGCAAGCCCCTGGTGGCACGTCTGCAGGCCCAGGGCCATGCGCTCACCCTGTTCACACGGGGGAAAAACCCTGTCCCTGCAGGAGTGGAACACCTCTGTGGCGACCGAAGCAGTGATGAAGGCCTGAGCGCTCTTCAAGGCCGGCAGTTCGATGTGATCGTCGACAGTTCCGGACGCAAGCAGGAGGACAGCCGCCGGGTTGTGGCGATCACAGGGGCCCCCAGCCATCGCTTTGTCTATGTGAGCTCTGCCGGGGTCTATGCCGACTCAGACCAATGGCCCCTGGATGAATCCAGCCCCACCGACCCGCAGAGCCGCCATGCCGGCAAGGCCGACACGGAAGAGTGGCTGCGCCATGAAGGCATTGCCTTCACCAGCTTCCGGCCGACCTACATCTATGGCCCTGGCAACTACAACCCGGTCGAGCGCTGGTTCTTTGATCGCATCGTTCACAACCGACCGATTCCGCTTCCCGGCGACGGCAGCACCATCACCCAACTGGGCCATGTGGACGACCTGGCTGAAGCGATGGCCCGTTGCATCGAGGTGGATGCAGCCGCCAATCGCATCTACAACTGCTCCGGGAAACAGGGCATCACCTTCCGGGGCCTGATTCGCGCAGCAGCGGTGGCTTGCGGGCGTGATCCCAACAGCCTTGAGCTGCGCAGCTTCAATCCCGGCGACCTCGACCCCAAAGCCCGCAAGGCCTTCCCTCTGCGCCTGAATCACTTCCTCACGGACATCACCCGGGTGGAACGCGAACTGGCCTGGGAGCCCAGCTTTGACCTGGCCAAGGGCCTGGCCGACAGCTACAGCAACGATTACGCCCTGAACCCAACCGCTGAGCCGGATTTCAGTGGTGATGAGGCGCTGATCGGGGCTTGATGTAGCCGAGGGCCGAACTCAGAGCCAGGGCGAGGGATGGCCAGAACAGCCACCAGCCCAGGCTCGCCAAGCTTGGTGCACCGAGCCAGCCCGAGGGCCAGAGCATCAGCAACAAGCTGACGAACTGAAGAATCGTCTTGGCTTTGCCTGATGACGAGGCCGGCGCTCCATCGCTGGCCTCTGCTCGCCATCCCGAGATCAGCAATTCACGGGCGAGCAGCAACCAAACGGACCAGAGGGGCAGCACCCCAGACGATGCCAGCCAGAGCAACGGAGCCGCGATCAGTACTTTGTCGGTGAGGGGGTCCAGACGGGCGCCCCAGCTGCTGCCGCCTCCAGCTCGACGTGCCAGCCACCCGTCCGCCGCATCACTGAGGCCAGCCAGCAGCAGCAACCACCAGGCCCAGCCCTGCCAGCCAAACTGCAACGCAACGATCAAAGGGAAACCGGCAACCGCTCGCGCCACGGTGAGTGCATTGGCGATCGAACGCAAAGGCAGAGACAACGCTCAGAATGCGGACAGCTGAACCTTGATCATGGTCCTGCAGCTCACGGTGGCTGATGTGATGACCCAACCCGTTCTGACCGTCACGCCCGACACCCCGTTGCAGCAGGCCGTTCAGATGATCAGTGACCACCACGTGAGTGGCTTGCCGGTGGTGGATGCGGACGGGCGCTTGATCGGCGAACTGACCGAACAGGATCTGATGGTGCGGGAGAGCGGTGTTGATGCTGGTCCGTACGTGATGCTTCTCGACAGCGTGATCTACCTGCGCAATCCCTTGAACTGGGACAAGCAGGTGCATCAGGTGCTGGGCACAAGCGTGAGCGATCTGATGCGTAAGGACTCCCACAGCTGTGGAACCGACCTACCCCTGCCGAAGGCGGCATCCCAGCTGCATGAGCGGGGAACGCAACGCCTGTTCGTTCTGGACGGGAACCAGAGTCCCGTCGGTGTGATCACGCGGGGCGACGTGGTGCGAGCCCTCGCCTCCCATCAAGACGGCTGATTCAGCCGGCCGGCCGAATTCCAATGGCGATGGGTTGAATCGTACGGAAACTGACGAAGTCACCCACCTTGAGCTGAGCGAGCGGATCGCCGTTGAGCCCACTGCGCACATCAAGGTTGTGGACACCTCCGAAAGGCCCCCTCAGGCTGAGTTCATGGTCTTGTTCGGAGAGCTTCACCACCTCTGCGGTACCGGTCGCCATCGCCACCCGGGCTCCCTGGCGCACCTCACCAAAATCCTCCGACAGGATCACGTCTTCGCGCACGAAGGTGAGGGTGTTCACAGGGCTTTTGCGCAGATCCACCACAAGCCCCTCGAGGATGTCGATGATGACGTCATCACCGCTATTGACACCCGCTGTTTTCAGCTCACCACCCATGGTGATCAGCATGGTGTGGCCATAGGGACTCTTCACCTCCATCACCTGCTGGTCAGGCTTGAACTGCAGAAGCGTTCCCTTCACCTGTGAGAGTTCAAACGCTTCCAGCAATTCGGCTTTCAACGTGGTGCTGCGATCAGCACGGCCACTGAGCAGGGGTTGTTGCTGCGACGACCCTGCTGTTTCAGCAGGAGTGGCAACGCGGTCAATGCCCACGGCCACGGGCTGAATCAGGCGGAAATCCACCAGATCCCCGACCTGGAGAGCAGGGAAGAGGTCGATGCCGTTGGGCATCACAACATCCAGGTTGTGGATGCCACCGAGCGGTCCCATCAGGCTGAGGCTCCGGTCGGTTGCCGACACCTTCAACACCCGCGCTGTTCCTGAAGCCAGGGCCACCCGCATGCCCTTCTTCAACGGACCCATGTCCATCGGCATGTAGATGTCTTCGCGATCGAAGCTCAGCGTTGTTGCCTTGCTGCGCTCCAGATCCACCACCAGGCCATCCAGAAGAGAGATGTCGACGCGATCACCCTTCTGTAGGCGCAGGGGAGCCATGTCGATGCCGACGGTGACGATTTCCTGGTGCCCCTCCGGATCGATGACCTCGATCACCTTCTGCT
>MDTA01174614.1_pt1 | contig 13717 bp, 13 predicted proteins | sample 811151 | NCBI WGS metagenome assembly MDTA01 (sample SAMN05326648, study PRJNA326480) | marine metagenome | isolation source: seawater | place: Indian Ocean: South | collected 2010 | reverse complement strand
ATCAGAAGGTTGGGAGTTCGAGTCTCTCCGGGCGCGCCAATAAAAACAATGGGTTAGCCCAAATATGTTAGCCTTTTTTTATACAGCAAACTAAAGTTTGAGAAAAATTACATTACAGATTTAGAAAGCTTAGAGTGTGATGGTGAGCAGAAAAACCCTTTAATTAAGGTTTTGGGCAGAATTGAACGACTCTCCACCAAGTGGATCAATTAGTTCGTTTATGTCTTATTCACTAATTTCCATTGAGACGGCAAGTTATATAATGTCAGGGTGGAAAGTTTTTAATCCAATGATTAGCAATGTCCACCCTCCTGGTTAACCAAATTTTTTTATTTTTAGAAATTTTTTCAAGCAAAAGGGACAAGGCCTTGATTCGCCCTGGGTGTCCAATAATGCGCGGGTGCAGGCCAATAGACAGCATTTTTGGGTAACGGATTCCCTCGTTTAGCAGAACATCAATTGAGTCATCAAGGAATTTAAAAAAATGCTCTGAAGTGGACATCCCGCCTCGCACAAATTTGACGTCATTAGTTGCTAAAGTGTAGGGAATAATTAAATGTGGTTTTTCGTTAACAAGTACCCAATATGGTAATTCATCCGCATAAGAGTCGCTATCGTAGAGAAAGCCTCCTTCCTCGATCAGTAACTTCCGAGTGTTAACGCTAGGCGCATAGCGACAGTACCACCCATAAGGTCGTGTGCCTGTCATTTTTTCAATGGAAACTACTGCTTTTCTAATTTTTTCTCTTTCAACAGCTTTATCTAATTCAAAATGCTTTTCCCATCTCCATCCATGGCCACAGACATCATAATTTCGGAGTTTTATCTCTTCGGCAATTAGAGGATTGCGTTCTAGGGCAAGTGCGCATCCATAAATAGTTAAAGGCACTTTGTATTCAGAAAAAGTATGGAATACTCGCCAAACTCCAACTCGACCCCCGTATTCAAACATTGACTCAGCACCAAGGTCTCGCTTGCTAACTTCAGATTTTTGCAATCCAAGTTCGGTCAAGCTACTCTCCGTGTATTCATCACCATCGTTAAAAGAAGCTTCTGATCCCTCCTCTATGTTGACAACAAAGTTGATGGCTAGACGGGCACCCCCTGGCCAGTTCGGGTTTGGGGGGGTGGGACCATATCCAATAAAATCACGTTCCGGTAGCATTTTCATAAGGTCACCCGCTCAATCATAATTACAGCTCTCAGATTTAAAGTTTACAACCAAAAATTATCAAGATGGGATTAAGCACTCTATATATTTTTTAAGCAAATCTAAAAAATCTCGATTTTTCAATATCGCTCTTTAACCTTTTAATTAAAAGAGATAGACTGGCAATCTTAGAAAATTCAATTTTGAGAGTTTTTTTGGATTCTATTGGAAGGGAAAAATGACGTTACTCGATCTGGCCATTAAAGGAGGTGAAATTTCCACAGCCTCTGAATCATTTAAAGCTGATATTGGGATAAAGAATGGAAAAATAGCTGTAATCGCTGAAAATATAACTGATGCGGACAAGATTCTGGATGCCACCAATAAACTTTGCCTACCTGGGGGAATAGAAGCACATTGCCATATTGAACAAGAGTCAGGCATGGGCATCATGGCAGCGGATGACTACAAAAGTGGCTCCATTTCAGCAGTTTATGGCGGTAACACGACTATCGTTCCCTTCGCAGCTCAGCACCGCGGACAAAGCTTGCGAGAAGTAGTTAAGATTTATCATGAAAGGGCACGCCCCAAATCTGTAATAGATTATGCCTTTCACTTAATTATTTCCGATGCAACCGAGCAGGTTCTTGGCCAGGAGTTACCTGCTTTAATTAAGGATGGATACACGTCTTTTAAAGTTTTTCTTACCTATCCTTTGCTCAAATTATCTGACGCAGATTTTTTGAATGTTCTCTCTGTTGCTCGTGAGCATGGCGCTTTGACTATGGTTCATGCGGAAAATGATGATGTGATAAACTGGTTAACCGATCGATTACTTGCCAATGGTAATACGGCGCCAAAATTTCATGCAATTAGTCATGCTCGGGTAGCTGAGACAGAAGCGTCAAATAGAGCTATTCAATTAGCCAGGTTAATTGACACCCCACTGTTTATTGTTCATGTTTCCACAAACGAAGCGGCTTCGGTCATTCGTAAGGCCCAAGATGACGGTTTAAAAATATTTGCGGAGACATGCCCTCAATACCTCTTTCTCAAAGCCGAGGATCTTGATCTTGAAGGAGTTGAGGGGGCTAAATTTTGTTGTAGCCCGCCGCCGCGTGATGAAGCTGACCAAGAGGCAATGTGGCGTGGGTTAACTAATGGTACTTTTCAACTGTTTTCATCGGACCATGCGCCATATCGACATGATGAAACGGGAAAACTCCACGCTGGACCAAATCCTCCTTTTAAGAAAATTGCCAATGGTGTTCCGGGCATTGAATTAAGGATGCCTCTTCTGTTCTCTGAAGGGGTGAACAAAGGTAGAATAAGTATAAATGAGTTTGTCGCGTTGACATCTACAAATGCGGCTAAAATTTATGGGTTAAGCCCCCGAAAAGGGACAATAGCTGTGGGTTGCGACGCGGATATCGCCATTTGGGATCCAAAACGAGAGGTCAAAGTGGAGTATAAGATGCTTCATGATAATGTCGGATATACTCCCTATGAGGGCATGGATTTAAAAGGGTGGCCTGAAATAGTAATCAGTCGCGGCAGGATCGTAGTAGAAAAAGGAAAATTAAAAGTTGCTCCAGGGTCAGGGCAATTCATTAAGCGTACCCCAGGGTATGATCATATCCAGCCCAGTAAAATTTTTGTCCCAGAGGTAGATAAAAATAAAAATTTTGGTGCAAAAATTCTATAAGTCAGGAAGACATATGTCGGCAATTATAAGAGTGATTAACCCTAATTCAAATACTGGAGTGACGGCCGGAATGGCGGCCGCATTAGCTCCATTAAAATTTCCTGGTGGACCTCATTTTGATTGCATTACATTAGATAAGGCGCCGGAGGGAATCGAAAGCCAAAAGGACGTCTCAAAAGTTGAGCCAATGCTTGCTCACCTGATTCGTTTAGACACGGAAGCCTCAGCTTTTATTATAGGGTGTTATAGCGACCCAGGGTTGGCCTTATGCAGGGAAATTACGGACCGACCCGTATTTGGAATTGCTGAATGTGCAATCTTAACAGCTTTAACACGGGGGGGCTCTTTTGGTGTTATCTCTATTCTTGCAAACTCTGTAGCACGTCATATTCGGCATTTGCGTGAGCGGCTACTTCATGCGCACTGTGTAGGAGATAGAGCGCTTGGATTAACAGTCGCAGAGACAGAAAGTGGTAAAAAAACTTTTTCAGAAATGCTCAAAATAGGTCGAGCGCTTCGCGATGAAGATGGTGCAGAGGTCATCATCTTGGGATGCGCAGGTATGGCAAAATATAGGGAAAGTTTACAAGAGTCCTTAGGGACCCCAGTTATTGAGCCAACGCAGGCGGCGGCAAGTATGGCTCTTGGTGCTATCACCTTCAACTTTTAAGATTTTATCTTTTCAAGCCATTCCTTATGGTTGATACGATCTAAGGTGAAAGTTTCCTCGATATTTGTGTATAAATTGCTGAATAACCTACCAATAATTTTATATTCTGACAGGTCTAATCTCATATTTTTAGGATTTATTATCCCATCGCGGACATGCATATAAATGATTTCCCCAATTGCCAAGTCCCTAGTCTCATTTAGCTGGAGAATTAAAGTTCGACGACACTCAAAAGCCACTGGTGCCTCCGCAATTCGGGAGACATTAATACGTTTGCATTTTGCGCGAGAAATATTGACAAGATCAAATTCACTAATGTTTTCTGGAAAATCTACAGCGCAGTCATTCATTGCTTTAGCAAGTTTTTCATCGACAAGCTGAACAACAAATTCATTAGTTTCCCTAATATTTCGGGTAGTATCTTTTGGAGTTGCAATGTCTTTTGATTGGAGTCCTAGCACTAAAAGTGGCGGGTCCTCGCCAAAAACATTAAAGAAACTGAAGGGGGCTGCATTATCTACTCCGTCCCGGCTTCGGGTGGTAACTAGTGCAATAGGCCGGGGAATAACAGTCGACGTAAGTATTTTGTATCGGGTCTCTGGATCGAGTTCTTTGAAATCTAATTCCATTTTTGCTATTAGTGTCCTTTTGGAAGGATTACTCCTGTTTGCGAGGTTATTAGCTCGTAATGCTCAATTCGACGATGTCTTGAAAAATCGAAAATAGTTTTCTTTCCAAACTTTGTGTCATCTAGATTACAGGTATGAACAAGTAATTCATCTTCTTCAGTTTTAGCTTTTGCGACTATTTCCCCATCGGGGTTGACTATAATACTGCCACCAAACATAGGATGGCCATCTTCTGTACCGGCTTTGGCAACTCCAACTACCCAAGTGCTATTTTGGTAAGCTCCTGATTGCATTACGAGCTCACTATGAAACATCCTTTTTTTAACTCCCTCTATTCCTTTTTGGGAGTTTGTAGATGGGGTATTGTAACCCAAGGTGACCATCTCTACACCCTGTAAACCCATAACTCGATAAGTCTCTGGCCAACGCCGGTCATTACAAATGCATAAACCAAAAATACCCCCAAGTGTGCGATAAACAGGAAACCCAAGATCGCCAGGCAAAAAATAACGCTTCTCAAGGTGCTGAAAAGTTCGATCTGGATCAAACTCAGAGTGTCCAGGTAGATGAATCTTGCGATATTTTCCAACAATTTGACCTGTTTTATCAATATGAATTGATGTGTTAAAGTGTTCGCCCATTGGTGTCAGTTCTGCAAAACCGAATGTCATCGCCATTTCATAGGATTGGGCTTGATGAAATAATGGGAAAACAGAGTCATTAGGCATCTCAGTCTCAAACCAGAAATTTACCTCATTTTGATCTTCCATATAGTGCCGCGGGAAAAAGGTAGTTAAGGTTAATTCGGGATAAACTATAAAATTAGCATCTGCAGCTTTGGCCTCATTCATTAAAACTAACATCCGCGAGACAACTTTCTCGCGGCTGTCTTTTTTTTGAATAGGTCCCATTTGTGCGGCTGCTACTATTACTTCACGCATATCAAAGATCCTTCCTTTTCTATTGCCCCACTCTATGTTCTAGCCTACTTAACAGCCTGACTGCAGGCCAAAGTATGAGTAAATAAATAAATGCTGCAAGTACAATCGGTGATGAATTATAAGTGATTGAGCGGGCCATGTCTGCAGAATACAGCAGTTCTTGAAATGCAACCACACTTGCAATAGATGTCAATTTTACAACTTCAATAGTATTACTTAAAAGATCTGGTAGCACATTACGGGTTGCTTGTGGAAGAATTACATAGAGCATTGACTGAAAGCTGTTGAGTCCTGTTGACCTAGCTGCCTCCATCTGACCAAACCCAACACTCTCAATTCCAGACCTATATATCTCTGCATAATAGGCCGAGTTATTGAGAAAAAATCCAAGACAAACAGCGGCAAAAGGACCAATTTCAACTCCAGCAAATGGAAGCCCCGAGTAGATGAAAATGAGAAGAACCAGAGGTGGTACCGCTCGAAAAAAATCTATCAGGAGGATAGTAATGACGCGAATCCACTTGAGTTCAGTTCTCGATATTAATGCAACAAGTAATCCTCCAGAAAGGCCAAGAGGAATAACAGCTAGGCAAAGTAAAACAGTCATTCCTAGCCCACGTGCCAAGAGAGGGAGGGCATCAGCCATTATAGGTATGTTTACAAAATTTTGAAGGATCATGTCCATTAAGCTCGTCTCCAAGCAAATTTTGTTTCAACCCATCGACCTATGATTACAACTGGAACAAACAAACATATATAAGCCAAAGCACCCATCATTAAAGGGGTAGCATTTCCAGAAAACGACTGGGCTGTCGACGCTTCATTTAAAATTTCTGCGACTCCAATTACGGTTCCTAAAGCGGTATTTTTCGTTATAGCTATAGTGCGGTTGGTGAGAGGCGCTATCGTCATTTTTATTGCCTGAGGAATAATCACATAAATTAATGATTGGGTGAAGCTTAAACCCGTTGACCGGGCTGCCTCCCACTGGCCCTGTCTAATAGATAATATACCCGCCCAAAATATCTCTTCCGCAAATGCGGCTAACACTAAAGAGAGAACTAACCACAAAACAACAAAACTTGGCATATTTAAACCAAGTAAAGGTAACCCAAAATAAAATAGCAAAATTAAAACTAAGGGAGGCAAAGACCTTAGGACATCGACAGAGATAATTATGAAAATATTCAATAGTTGGATTTTATAGGCTCTAATAATTGCCATGAATAAACCCATTGCTATACCGCTAACAACCACCAATACGGCTATTTGAGAGGTAACTATCATTCCGTAGCCTATAGCTCCAGAGTACTCTTCTATTAAATCCTGTCTAAAGAATGTGTCTAAAAAATGATCCCAGCGGTTCACTTCACTGTCTTCACTCATTTGGAAATCTCAGATACAAATTCCCTTGTGCGGGGGTGCTTCGGGTTATCAAAAATTTGTTTTGGAGGCCCCTCTTCTAAGATCATCCCATCGCACATGAAAATAATTCTATCTGCCGCTTCTCTCGCAAATCTCATCTCATGGCTGACTACAACCATCGTCATACCACTCTCACGCAGGTCCTTTATGACCTGCAAAACGCTACCCACAAGTTCTGGATCAAGGGCACTTGTTGGTTCGTCAAAAAGCATTACTTTTGGCTCTAAGGCCATGGCCCTTGCAATGGCGACACGCTGCTGTTGTCCCCCCGAGAGCTCAGAGGGGTAAGAATCAATTTTGTCTTCTAACTCAACCTGTTGAAGGACACGAAGTGTGATTTTTTTTGCTTCTAAAGCACTTTTCTTTGAAACCTTTTGGAGTGCAAGGGTTATATTTTTCAGGACAGTTAAGTGAGGGTAAAGATTGAACTGCTGAAACACCATTCCAATATGTTGGCGAACGGTATTAAGATCTACCTTTGGGGAAGTCAAATTAACACCGTTAAATATAACAGACCCCGAAGAAGGCTCCTCTAAGAGATTGAAGCATCGGAGCATTGTGCTTTTTCCTGAGCCCGAAGGCCCAATTACAAACACCATTTCTTGAGGCATAATAGCGAAATCAATCCCTTTTAGAACCTCCACTTCCTTGAAGGTTTTTTTTAATGAATGGGCTTCGAGAATTGGGTTAACATTTGGCATTTTCAATAACTAGATCAGTTAAGGCCGACATTTCATGCCGGCCTTAACATTGATATCTAAAAAATCTCACTAATTGCAGTTTGGCACATGCGGCGTTGCCACATATCCCTCAAAACCGGGTTGCCCATATCCAGCATAGACAGTAACTGGCGGAGAACCTGGAGCTGGAGTAACTCCAAACCACTTTTCACTCATTTTAACGAGTGTCCCGTCTAATTTCATGCATTCGATAACGTTTTCTACTTTGTCACGCAGGGCGCTACTATTCTTTCTAAAAGGCATCGAAAAAACTTTTCCCGTGGTGTGCAGATAAGACAATTCAATCTGCGGATTTTTTTTGACAGCCCACGCCGACACAGTGTTACCGGCAACATTGGCAAAGGCACGGCCTGAGACAACTGCTTGAACTGCATCAGTATTGGTTCCAAAAGATTGAACTTTCCAACCAATTTTGTTAGTTAGGTTCCTTGCCCATTTGTCATAGGCAGACCCTTTATTGACAGCTATTACCTTATTTTTGAGTTCGCTAAGCGCCTTTATTTTTTGAGCACCTTTTTTTACAACAAACTGAAAGTCAGTATTAAGGTAACCCTCTGTAAAGAGCATACTTTTAGAACGGGACTCGGTTAAAGTTGTTGGCGCAACAATAAAATCATAAGTTCCTGCCTGCATTCCAGGAAGAAGTCCTGACCACTGAGCGGCAGTAATATCCATTTTAGCTCCTAAACGTCGTCCAATTTCATTAGCAAGATCAACATTAAAGCCTTCAACCCCACCAGCCATTTTAGGCATTGCGTGAGGAGCAAAAGTTCCATCGAGAGCCACTTTATAGGTATCTTTAGCAACCAAATAATTAGGTAAAACTGCTAAAAAACCAGCTAAAAAAGTGGCAAATATTCTATTATTTTTCATGTTTTCCTCCGTTTCATCTGGGTAGGTGTAATAAGTCATGGTATCATTCATCCAAGCACCCAACAAGTAACCTATTGTATTTTTTGCTAATTTCCTGGTTGACATATAAAGTCGAGCTATAAATTTTTAATAATCGATTATCGATTTCAATCACAAGATACAAAAAAAGAGTTCGCTAATGCCATTGATGCCGTGTTTAAAAAAAGTGATTGGGCGCCCACTGGGTAACAAAAATATGGATATTTTTTAGGGAGACTTTTCCTGTCGGAGATTTTTTATAACATTATGGTTTCTTTTCTTTAGATTCCAGTAAGCCAGAATACCTCAGTAAGTTAGGAGAAATTAATGCAAACTGAACCAAACGTTATTATACGCGGAGGGAAATTACTTAATGCTCAGGCTCACTCGGCTAACTATGCTGATATTTTAATAAATGGTGATACTATAGTTGAAATTGGGCAACCTGGACTTTCAATACCTCCAGGAGCAAAAATAATTAACGCGCATGGTATGTTGTTGCACCCTGGATTAGTTAATGCTCACACTCATAGTCACGGAAATTTAGCAAAGGGTCTGGGTGACCGATGGACTTTAGAACTTCTCCTCGCTTCAAGTCCATGGAATTTTGGTCAGAGGGTATTTGATGATATATACCTGTCTACCAAAATCGGTGCGATAGAAATGATTACCAAGGGTTGCACGGCATGTTATGATTTGATGGTCGAAATGCCAGCTCCAACTGCGGACGGTTTGGAGGCAGCTGGTAAAGCCTATCGTGATGTAGGGATGAGAGCGGTAATCGCGCCAATGGTGGCAGATAAAACCTTCTATGAAGCGATTCCTGGGCTGATGGAGGCCCTAACGCCGAGCCTACGTAAAGAGGTGGAAAAGCAGAGGTTTGCTCCATGTAAGGCAAGTCTTAAAAATATTCACGAGGCTTTGCGCAGTTGTTCATTAGATTCTGAGTTTACTCGTGCAGCAATTGCACCAACTATACCGCTCCATTGTTCAGATGAATTTATGAGAGGTTGCGCTAAGATTGCACATGAGTTTGACATTGGGGTTCATAGTCACGTTGCAGAGTCAAAAATTCAGGCGATTTCTGGACTTAAGCTCTATGGTAAGTCACTTACTGCTCACCTTGAAGATATTGGTCTTTTAGGACCAAAATTTACGGTTGCGCATGGTGTATGGCTTGATGACGATGATTTTAGACGACTGAGTGGCAATGGTGCCTCAGTTGCTCATAATCCGGGCAGTAATATGCGTCTGGGCAGTGGGTTGGCTGACGCGAGGGGTATGCTTAATTATAGAGTGAATCTTGGCATAGGTACGGATGGAGCACATTGCTCTGACAATCAAAATATGTATGAAGCCATGCGGATTACTTCTATGGTTTCGAGGGTCCAAGGGACTGATCAGAGCCAATGGTTGTCTACAGAGGAGATCTTTACTGCTGCCACTGAAGGCAGCGCCCGAGCTTTGGGTTGGGATAATATTGGACGTATTGAGAGTGGATACAAGGCGGATATTGTGTTCCTCGACTTGCAGACAATTAATTGGATACCTCTAAATGACCCGACCAATCAATTGGTCCATACGGAGGATGGTTCTTCAGTTAAACATGTTATGGTTGACGGTGAGTTGGTGGTTCATAATCGGCGGCCTGTTAACATCGATATGGTCAGCTTAGCAAAGGAGACAGAAGCTGCTCGTGCTCGTTTAGCAAGGGTTAATCTACCGGGAAAGATGCTTTTCGAGCGCCTTGAGAGAGTGGTAGGTAGCTTTTGTCCTGGTCTTGCCATGACCCCGCATCATATAAATCGCCATGTTGCTGGTCGCCACTAAGTAGGCTGATGGCTGAATATTATAGAAAATACATGAACAAAAGTGAGACGCTAAAACCTATATCTTCTTGGTTGTAACCTACTTTCGTTCACCTTAGATTAGTGAAGCAGTATAGAGATTGATATTTTTACTGGCAGGAAAACTCGAATAGTCTTAAACTCTTGCAAATATTAAATTGCGCCCGTAGCTCAATTGGATAGAGCATCTGACTTCGAATCAGAAGGTTGGGAGTTCGAGTCTCTCCGGGCGCGCCAATAAAATCAACGGTTTAGCTAGAAATAGCTGGCCCCTTGGTCTTTTGGAAAATCCTACAAGGGGACAACTGAGTTTTTGTTGCTAAATGAGGCTGTAGATTGTTTTTTTAGCTATAAGACCAGTAAGATGCTCTTGCTTTGATAAAACGTTATACGTTAGTTCTTGCTGAACTATCCAAAGCGACTTTGAAAAAATTTAAATTGAATCTAGTTAATGTTAATCTCCATAGATTAAATAAATTCAGATTGTTATCCATAACAATTCATGGGAATATTAACCCTCTCGCATAGGGAGTTAACTAATGAAATTATTTTGTCTAGGGAGACCAACAATTCTTCCAAAAGAAGGATATTTCATCTTAAGAGGTCATTTGACTTGTGGTTCAATTCATAAGGAACCGAAATTCATTGCTGACTTTCATTTTAAAAAATCAAATGTAGAACAATCTCCTTTAATAACTAATGATAACCATGAACTAGAGCCAAGAGAAGCTTCTACTCCAGGCGGAATGTTCTACAAACTTTTTGTGCAATCTGAAAGAAGACTTAAGCAGGAAACCGATGCCGAGTTCAAGTCTCGATGCTCAAATAAATGGGGAGGATACTTCATTTTTTATCATTACAAAGACACAGAATGGTGTTGGGATAATCCAAATCATCAGCTAGACCATTTGCTCCGTCTATTGCAATCATAGATAAACTTCAACCCAACCCTATAAATTATAAAATGCGACAAGAACTTGTCTTTGATGATTACAAGTCAATGATCTAAGATTAATTAAGATACTCAAAGTGTAGCTAAAAATATTAAATTGAATATTGTTTTGTATCATTCTTGTATAATGTGACCTGCTTTTGTAAATTTTAGAAAACAGATTTATAATTTATATATGTAAATCAATATTTTATGCGGGTGTAGTTCAATGGCAGAACATCAGCTTCCCAAGCTGAATACGAGGGTTCGATTCCCTTCACCCGCTCCAAGAATACTAAAGGAATATTTTTGTGCTCCTTTTATCCGAGATAAGGTAAGTGCAGTGAACCTATACTTGTCAAGCTTGCGTTTTTTGGTTTTTAGTTAGGATCATAAGTCTCACCAGTTCTAGAGATTAATAATCTTTTTTTTAGATTTCCATGTCCCAGTCCCCAGAGAGCAAGGCAAGAACTACGACGATTAGCATTGATAATGCCATAAAAATGTTGATGCACTTTTGTATATAGGGTGAGAGTTTGAGCTTTCTTAAATATACGCCGGCATATAGCCAAACAAAGTGCATAGGGATCCAAATCGCATTTATGATGACAAATTTAAGCCCTGTCTCTAAAGCTAAGCTATTTGTATGAATGGGAAATCCCGTAAAAAGCGCCGTGCCAACAGCGTAAGCTTTTGGATTTATTATTTGTAAAATTACTCCATGCATAAATCCCGGTGGTTTTTTGGGGTTACTAAAGGCAACCTTTGTGCCGGCGAAAGCGATCTTTGCAGCTAAAAATGACAGATAAAGTAGGGACATGGTTAAAAAGAGAAGCTGGATATTTCTGTTTTCTAGAGCGGTTGCAGCCAAGCCAGAGACAATTACGATTGCGACAAGGTTAGTTCCAACCCACAAGCCTGCTATATATTTTATACCGGGTCCAGATCCAAATGCGGAGCCGACCCCTGCAACTGATAGAACAGCTGGTCCGGGTGTAATAAAAAACAGAATAACTGCGATAGTGAATGTTACCATATCTTTTACGTGCTTATATTACATGGTCTAATAGCGGTTCTAATTACGTGTAAAGGATTACCCAAACCAACGGATTATTAGGATACCGACAAAAATCATCATGGCAGCCCTAATTCGGGCCGCTCCAAATGGTTCACGTAACCATATTACGCCGATTATTGCCGCAAAAATCACACTCGTCTCCCTTAAAGAAGAGACAATAGCCATAGCTCCGAGGCCCATTGCATAAATAACCATTCCATATGCTAGAGAGGAAGCCACGCCTCCGGCAAATATCTTCCACTGGTTTTCCAGAAAATATTTAGTCCATTCTGGGCGCTTGGTAATTAGCAAAATTGTACCAATGGGAACAACTTCCAAAATAAACAACCAAACGATATAGCTAAGCGGATTTTCTGAGGCTCTTACACCAATTCCATCAATCACGGTGTAGCTTGCAATGAGAGTTGCTGTTATTAAGGCCCAAATTAATGCCTTTGGGGGCATTTGCCCAAAAGTTGTGGACCTAAATGCAAGGCTAACTATGGCCAAGCTAATAAAAGAAATCCCGATTATGGTAGCAATTGACAGGTGTTCTTCTGCAAAGATTGCTGCGCCACATGCTACTAATATTGGGGCGCTCCCGCGAAATATAGGGTAGACTTGCGATAAATCTCCAGAACGATAAGCTTGAGCCAGAGTAAAGTAATAAAAATTGTGAATAATGACTGAGCCGATAATCATCGGCCAGCATGAAGTGTTGGGAAGAGGTAGCCATACAGCTAAGGGAATACAAACTATGGTTCCCACGAGTTGATAAGATGCAATAGTCAACTCTGGTTTGCCGCTGGATTTCGTCATTGAATTCCATACAGCGTGCAAGAGGGCTGCTGTTAATACTAAGCTAAATACGGTTGAAGTCATGTGCTACTCAGGAGCTGGTAGTTTTGTGGGGGTCATGTGAACATTTAAGCTACCATGGCAGGAATTTACCATTAGTTCCCTTTTATTACGCCAATAATTAGAGACATCATTTTCACTGGTGAGAGAGAAAAGGCAGGTAAACTCCGACCCTTATCCATAAACGGGTGAGGACACTTTGTGGAGAGGGAGTTTACCCTGTAATCTTAACTGAATAGATTATTTTTTCTTCTTGGGTTCAGATTTTCCATCATATCGTCTTTTCCACTCTGCAACTAATCGATTCTTATTGGCCGCCGCCCAAACAAAATCATTGTTGATTAGCTTCGCCTGAACCTCATCATAAAAATCTGGCAACTCTGGGTCTTTAGTTACCTTGGAGGGATCAGCAATAATAGACTGACGCTCCCCAAATAATTTCATTCCGTTACCCAAAGTCCAATCCATCAGCCGCTTTGCATCAGGTAAGTTTTTTGTGCCCTTCATGATTGCCACTACTTGCATTTCCCAACCAATTCCCTCATCAGGTATAATCATGTCAATTGGGGCACCGGCTTTAATTATTTTTATAGCTCTCCCTGGCCACGATATTCCAATGGGAAACTCTCCAGAGCCAGCCTGCTTGCAAGGTTTGGATCCTGAGTGCGTATAAACACCAACATTTTTATGAAGGGCGTCCATATATTCCCAAGCAGCACCTTCCCCCATAATTTGAATCCAACTTGAGACATCTAGGAAACCCGTTCCTGATGAGGCCGGATTAGGCATTGAAATGTATCCTTTATAAATTGGATTGGCTAACTCTCTCCAAGAAGATGGTTTAGGTAAGCCGTGCTTTTTTGCTTCTATTCT
>MDTA01032943.1_pt1 | contig 13723 bp, 12 predicted proteins | sample 811151 | NCBI WGS metagenome assembly MDTA01 (sample SAMN05326648, study PRJNA326480) | marine metagenome | isolation source: seawater | place: Indian Ocean: South | collected 2010 | reverse complement strand
TTTTAAATGAAGGATATAAAGTCATTGGTATAGATAATTTAAATAATTATTATAGCCCAAAATTAAAAAAAAATCGTTTAAAATATATTAAAAATAAATTTAAAAATAATTTTAAATTTTATCGTTTAGATTTAGAAAGTTATTCAGAAATTAAAAAAGTTTATAAGTCTTATAAAATAGGAACTGTTTTACATTTAGGTGCTCAAGCTGGTGTTAGGTATTCTATTGAAAATCCAGAGGTATATATTAAAAGCAATATCAATGGTTTTTATAATATAATTGAATTGTCTAGGTTAAATAAAATTAAAAACTTTCTTTATGCTTCTTCAAGTTCTGTATATGGAAATAATAGAACATATCCACTAAATGAAGATTTGAATACTGATAATCCATTATCTCTTTATGCGGCATCAAAAAAGACTAATGAATTAATTGCTAATTCATATTTTAATATATTTAAATTTAAGTCTGTAGGTCTTAGATTTTTTACTGTATATGGTCCTTTTGGTCGCCCAGATATGATAATTTATAAACTTTTTGAGTCTATATATTTTAAAACAAAAATAAATATCTATAACAATGGAAATCACTACAGAGATTTTACATTTGTAGATGATGTAACAGAATACATATACAGACTTTTAAAAAATAGATCTAAATTAAAAAATGGTGCAGAAATACTTAATATTGGTTGTGGTAACTCTATTAGTTTAAAAAAAATTATCCAGTTAGTTGAAAAAATTAGCAAATCTAAATTAAAATATAAACTTGTAGATATGCAGCTTGGAGATGTTATTAAAACACATTCTGACACATCAAAAATAGAAAAAATAACAAAATATAAAGCAAAATATAATTATATAGAAGGTATAAACACATTTCACGAATGGTTTAAAAACTATCATAAGATCTAGTATGTTTGAAGAAACAAAAATTATTGTAAATATTTTAAAAAAATACTTCTTATTTATAATTGTTTTACCAATTCTGCCTTCAATTATAATTTTATTTTACTCACAAAATTATGAAAATCAATTTATCGAATTGTATAGATATAATGTCTATACAGAAACTATAAATAGAGACAAATATAGTAAGGTTGATTCTATAATTTATAAAATTGATAATACTATTGAAGCTTATGATAAAACATATATTAAAAATTTAAGAGCAATAAAAACTTTAAGAGAATCTGAAAAAATAATTTTAGGCGATTTATTTAGAGAGTTTATTATAAACCTTTCATCAAATAACGAGGCAATGCAAAATATTTATATTGAAAACCTCAATATAAATTCTCTAACAATTATGGATTTTTATAACCGTGTATTTGAAAAAAATGATCTAAATAAATTGCAAATTAATTTTTACAGTCATACTAGTGACATTAATTTAATTAAAAATGTTTTTGGGGCAGCAATAGATAAAATTAATATTTCATATTCAAAACAAATACATAAAAATGAGGAACGTATTTTATCATCACTTATAACTGATCTTGAATTATTAATTAAGACAAATAAAAATATAATTAATACACTTGATAATCAACTTTATTTTATAAAAGATACAACACAAACCGATTACACAAATGAAAAGAAAACTGAAATTGAACTAAAAATTGTTTTTTTATTAGATTATGAAGAGAGACTATTAGACATAATTAATGAAATAAATACTGTTTTATCAAATGAAAATTATGAAAATTTAAAAATGATTAATAATATTTGGGAAGTTAAGAATCTCTATAATACTAAGTCAAATTATTTAATTAAGTATCTTTATATTATTTCATATTTTTTATTTTTAATTTTATTTCTTTTTTTATCAATTATATATGAATACAATTTTAAAAGAAAAACTTGATATTTTAGTAATTTTTCTTATCCTTTTTTTGCCTATCGCTTTGATAACAGGCCCTTTTTTAAGTGACTTAAGTATTGTATTACTTTCATTACTATTTTTATATAAATATAGATATGAAAAAATATTTATAAATAATTATAATTATTTAATTTTTTTTTTAATATTTTCTTTTTTGTTAATAATATGCTCTCTTTTATCTGAGTTTATTCTCCATAGCTTAGAGTCTTCATTATTTTATTTTAGATTTATTATATTTGCATATGCTATGTGCTATTTTTTTTTAAAATTAAAAACATTACCTAATAAGTTTTTCTACGTATTGTTAGTTACTTTGCTATTCATAAATATAGATGCAATTTATCAATATTTCTATGGATTTAATCTGCTAGGTTTTGAAAATAAATATCCTTGGACACCCGAATTTGGCGACGGTGAATATCATCGTGTTTCAGGAGTTTTCAGAGATGAGTTAAAATTAGGTTCATTTATTTCGAAATTATTACCAATTTTTATATCTTTATTTTTCTTTATTCAAAAATACGAAAGAATAAATATATTTATTTTTATTGCTGTAATTGTTCTCTCAACAATAACAATTTTAATCACAAGTGAAAGATTAGCTCTTATCAATACAATAGTTTTTATTTTGATAAGTTTTGTTCTTATTGATATCAACAAAAAATATAAAATTATGTTTTTATTATTATCTACGATTTCTATTATTTCTTTTTTATATTTTGATAAAAACTTAAATGCTAGAATTAGTACAGTTTTTGATTCCTTTAATTCCTCTGAATATATATATAATAATTTTAATGATATAAAAGATGATATTCCGCAAGAAATTTCCATATTTACTAATCAACATGCAAAGCATTACATTACCGCTTTAAGATTATTTAATGATAATTATATTTTAGGAGTAGGTCCTAAAAATTTTAGACAATTATGTGATAAAGAACCATATAGGCTTAAATATTCATGCTCTACTCATCCTCATAATACATACATGCAATTATTGTCAGAAACAGGCCTATTAGGATTTATATTTATAATTTGTCTATTTTGTTATCATGCACTAATATTGTTTAAAATATTTTTTAATAAATACATATTTAATAACCAAAATAATAACAGCTTAACATGTATATATATTTTAATATTCATAAATTTGTGGCCTATTGCGCCATCAGGAAGTTTTTATAACAATTGGAATTCTATAATGTTTTATATACCTTTTGGAATGCTTTTATTTTATAAATCATATGAAGAATATAATAAATAATTACAATAAAATAATAAGAATTTTAAATAGGACTCAAAAGTTTTATGTTATTATTTTAATTTTATTATTTATATTTGTTGCTGCTCTAGAGACTTTAAGTTTAGGTTTGATTTTACCATTAATTTATATTTTAATAAATCAAGACAGCTCAATATTTTATTTAATCAAAGATACTTTGAGTATGTTTTATGTTAATATTAAAAATAATGATGTTATAATTTTATCAATTTTATTTGTTTCATTATTATATGTTGTTAAAGCTATTATTTTAGCATTTGTTATTAAATTAAACTTGAATATAACTGCAAAAATATCAGTAGACTTAACAAATGATCTTTATAAAAGCTATTTAAATGAAGATTTTATTTTTCATTTAAATGAAAACTCTTCTAAACTTACAAGAAATATTTTAGGAGAGGTTCATAATTGTGCAAATATTCTATCGATATCAACGCAACTAATTGGGGAAATATTGATGGTTATTCTCATTTCTATTATGCTAGTTTTTATTGAACCTATGGCCGTGATAACAATAATTGCCTTCCTTTCTGTGATTGCAGGTTCCTATTATATAATATTTTCAAATTTTATTGAGAGGTTGGGTAAAGTAAGACAAAACATGGATTTTTTAAGAATTAAATTTATTAATGAAGGATTTTCTCTCATTAAAGAAGTAAAAGTTTATAAATTAGAAGATATTTTTTTATCTAGACATAATTCTGCATACAAAAAATCAATTAATAGTGAAGTAAATATTAATTTTCTAACCAATATAGCTAAACCAATATTAGAAACAGCAACAGTGTTAATCTTTATGGGATTTCTCTTATTTTTAATAATTTCCAAAAATAATACTATTATCTTATTTGATTATATACCTCTTATTGCTCTTTTAGGAGCTGCTACTTTTAGAGTTTTACCTGCAATTAATGGAATAAATCAAAAGTTCCAGCTCATCAAATATTTATCACCATCAATAGATGCGGTTTTTCAAAACTTGGTAGATTTAAAAAATGTAAATTTTATAAAATCAGATAAACGCAAAATTTTATTTAAAAATAATATCAAAATAAGCAATTTAGATTTTTATTATTCTAATAAAAAACATGTCATAAAAAATCTTAATTTTGAAATTAATAAATATGACATTTTTGGAATAATTGGTAGAAGTGGTTCTGGGAAAACTACTTTAATGAGTCTTTTAATGGGTATTTTGAAACCAAATTCAGGTAAAATTATATGTGATGGTGATGATATAAATTCATCTATAAATTCTTGGTATGACAATATATCATATGTTTCTCAAAACGTTGTATTATTCGATGATACAATAAAAAATAATATTATTTTTGGTAAATCATTTGATAAAACAAAATTTAATGATGTAATTAAAAAATCTCAATTAACAAATTTAATAAAAAAATTACCAATGAAAGAAGAATCTGAAGTTGGTGAAAGAGGAGTTAGAATTTCAGGTGGAGAAAAACAACGTATTGCTATTGCTAGGGCTTTATACCGAAATTCAAAAATAATTTTTTTAGATGAAGCAACTAATTCACTAGATCAAAAAACAGAAAATGAATTCATTGATACAATTCTGCAATTAAATGATGAAATAACCTTTGTTATTATTGCTCATAATAGTAAAATGATAGATATTTGTAATAAAAAAATTTCTTTGGAAGATACAAGTGAATAAAAAAATTTTGATTACCGGAGGAGCTGGATTTATAGGGAGTCATTTAGTTGACTTACTCGTGAAAAAAAAGTTCACTGTAACAGTAATTGATAATTTATCTTCGGGTAATCTAAATAATTTAAAAGATTCTATAAAAAAGATTAATTTTTTGAAAATTGATTTGTCAAACCAAAAAGAATTAGAAAAAAAATTAAAAAATAAATCTTTTGATTATTGTGTACATCTTGCTGCTTTAGCTGATATAGTTCCAAGTATTACTAACCCTGATAGATATTTTAATTCAAATGTTGTTGGAACATTTAATCTGTTACAAATTATGAGAAATAAAAATTTAAAAAAATTAATTTATTCAGCCTCATCCTCATGTTATGGAATTCCTAAAAAATATCCAACTTCTGAAGCGGCTGAAATTAATCCAGAATATCCGTATGCAATTACTAAAAGAATAGCTGAAGAGTTAATTGAACATTGGGGTAAAGTTTATAAAATACCATATGTTTCTCTTAGATTTTTCAATGTTTATGGGCCAAGATCGAGGACAAGTGGAACTTATGGAGCTGTCTTTGGCGTATTTCTTGCACAAAAGATTGCTAATAAACCATTTACTGTAGTAGGTGATGGAAATCAAACAAGAGATTTTACTTATGTTTCGGATATTGTGAATGCAATATATAAATCTTTAACCTCTAGAATATCAAACAGAATTATTAATATTGGCAGTGGTAAAACATATTCAATTAACTATTTAGTAAAATTACTAGGAGGTAAAAAAGTTACCATTCCTAAAAGGCCTGGTGAACCCAAGTGCACATTCGCAAATATTAATCTTGCAAAAAAACTATTAAAATGGAAACCACAAGTTTCTTTAGAAGTTGGTGTAAAGAAAGTACTTCAAAATATTCATTATTGGAATAATGCTCCTTTATGGTCACCAAGTAGTATAAAAAAAGAAACTAAAGAATGGTTTAAACTTTTGAAATGACAAACAGACAAAAAATAATTGATTACTCAGATTTAGCTAATTTTTTTAATAAAATTAAAAAGTCAAAAAAACAAAAAATTGTAACCCATTGTCATGGAGTTTTTGACCTCTTGCATATAGGTCATATAAAACACTTCAAAGAAGCTAAAAATTTAGGTGATATATTAATAGTTACTATCACTGCGGATAATTATGTTAAAAAAGGAACGAACAGACCTTATTTTAATGAAAATTATAGAGCTGAAGCCATATCCTCTTTAGAATTTGTTGATTATGTTTCGGTTATAAATGATAAATCTGCTGTCAATGCAATTAAAAGTATTAAGCCAAATTATTATTGCAAAGGAGAGGATTATAAAAATTTAAAACAAGATATAACAGGAAAAATTCATGAAGAAAAAAAATCTGTTGAAAAATATGGAGGAAAAATTTTTTTCACTAACGAAGTTACTTTTAGCTCAAGTACTTTACTAAATTCTAATTTTAATATTTTAAGTAAACAACAAAGTTTTTTTATAGATAAACTTAAAAGAAAATTTAATTTTAATGAAATAAAAACATTTATTAATAATATCAAGAAATCAAAACCACTCATCATTGGAGAAACAATTATCGATGAATATACTTTTTGTGATGTAATTGGTAAATCTGGTAAAGAGCCAGTGTTAGTTTATAGAGATTTGAAAACTGAATTATATGCTGGGGGCTCTTTAGCAATCTCAAATCATATATCTGGATTTTGTTTAAATGTTAATTTGATATCAATGTTGGGACAAGATAATGAATACTTAGGATTTATTAAGAAAAATTTAAATAAAAATATTAAATTTAGCTATATTAGCAAAGATAACTCTCAAACAATTGTTAAGAAAAGATTTATTGATAAAAATAATAGTAATAAGTTACTAGGTTTATATAAACTCAATGATGAACAAATTACTAAAAGAAATGAAAAACAGCTTTTAAGTAAAATAAATAAAATAATTCCTAAGTCTGATTTTGTAGTAATTTCTGATTATGGACATGGTTTTTTAAGTAAGTTTATAATTGATAAAATTAAAGATAATAAAACATTTTTATCAGTTAATGCACAAATTAATGCATCAAATGTTGGATTTCATTCGCTTAATAGGTACTCAAAATCAAATATAGTAGTAATTAATGAAACAGAATTAAGATATGAACTTAGAAATAGAGATGGCAATTTAGATGAATTAATAAGGCAGTTAGCTAAATCATTAAATATACAATACTTAATTGTAACAAGTGGGAGTTCAGGGGTAAAGCTTTTAAATAAAAAAACTAATAAAATCCATTTTTGCCCTGCTTTTGCAAATAAAATTATAGATAAAATTGGTGCAGGTGATACATTATTAGCAATTATAACATTATTATTATTTAATAAATGCGATATTGATTTAGCACTACTTATTTCATCATTATGTGCTGCAGAGACAGTTGAGAGTATAGGGAACAGTAATTCAGTTAATTCAAATGGTATTCTCAAAAAAATAGAACATATGTTAAAATAATATGGAAAATAAAATAGATAATTTAAATAAAAATATATTCATTCTAGGCGGCGCTGGATATGTAGGTGCAGAACTTGTAAAATTTTTATTATCACAAGGGTATAGAGTTACTGTTTTTGATTTATTTATTTATGGCACAGAAGTACTTCCAAACCATCCAAATCTTATTACAATAAAAGGAGATATGAGAGATTTAAAACATCTAAATCAATCTTTAATTGGATGTACAGATGTAATTCATTTAGCATGTATTTCAAATGATCCAAGTTTTGAATTAAACTCAAATTTAGGTAAATCAATAAATTACGATTGCTTTGAACCTTTTGTAGAAATGTCAATTAAGAATAAAATAGACAGTTTTATTTATGCCTCATCATCAAGTGTATATGGCATAAAAGAAGAAAAAAATGTTACGGAGGATATGATTCTTGAGCCTTTGACAGATTATTCATTTTACAAAGCTGAATGTGAAAAAATACTTCTAAACTATTCGAGTTCAAAATTAACAACTACTGTTTTAAGACCTGCTACTGTGTGTGGGTATTCTAGTAGGCAAAGATTAGATGTAATTGTAAATATTTTAACAAATCATGCATATAATAATAATAAAATTAAAATATTTGGAGGAGAACAATTAAGACCTAATATTCATATTAAAGATATGGTTAGATGTTATTATTCAATACTAAATACATCAAATAATAAAAAAGCTGGAAAAATTTTTAATGCAGGATATCAAAATCAATCCTTAAACAAAATTGCACAAATAGTAAAAAACTGCTTTAATGATAATATAGAAGTAGAAACTGTTTCAACGGATGATAATAGATCTTATCACATTAGTTCAGAAAAAATAAAGAATGAAATCGGTTTTGTTACAGAGTTTGGAATAGAAGATGCAGTAAAGGATTTAATAAATGCATTTAATAACAAACTTATAGTAGATCCACTAAATAACTCAGACTATTATAATATAAAAAAAATGCAAGAAATTAACCTCAAGTAATGCGTATTGGTATTGATTTAGATAATACTATAATCGATTATACTAAGGCTTTTAATAATTATATTTCTTTAAATAAAATTATTAATAAATCTGTTTTAAATATTCATAACAAAATTTTAGATAAATCTATTTTAAAATCTAATATTATTAAGAAAAAAAATGGTGATCTTATTTGGCAAAAGATTCAAGGTCAAATTTACGGTAAAAATATCAATATGGCTAACATTTATTTAGGATTTAAAAGGTTTCTATTTTTCTCAAAACTTAGAAATATTGAATTATTTATTGTTAGTCATAAAACTAAATTTGGACATTTTGATAAGTCCAAGACTCCTCTTAGAATTTCAGCTTTAAATTTTTTAAGTAAAAATGGTTTATTTAATTACTCAAAATATGGCTTAAAAAAAAATAATATTTTTTTTGCAGACAACAGGGATGAAAAAATAAATATAATTAATTCACTTAACTTAGATTTTTTTATAGATGATTTACCAGAAGTATTATTACATAAAAAATTTAATAAGCAGACAAAAAAAATTTTAATAAATAATCATTGCGCTAATAAAAAAGATATTTTTATGTATGTTACTAATTGGGGAGAAATAAATAATTTTTTTTTTAAAAAAAACTCAAAACAAGAAATTATTAAAATACTAAAACAACTAAATATTAAAAATCCTAAAAAAGTTGAGGCAATTAGAGGCGGTATAAATAGCAAGGTTTTTAAAATTTATAAAAAAAAACAAAATATTTGTCTAAAAATATACCCTTTATCCCAAGATCACCGTGAGAGATGCATGAATGAGTTCAATGCTTTTCATTATCTTAATAAAAATAAAATTTTTAAAACACCAAAATCATTAGCTGTTGATAATGATTTAAAAATAGCGACATATTCTTGGATTGACGGTAAAAAAACAAAAAGTTTAAATAAAAATAACATTAAATATTTATTAAGTTTTATAAAAGATTTAAAAAATCTATCTCTTAAAACAAAAATTACTAAATTTAATTTAGCATCAGAAGCTTCAGTAAATTTAAATAGAATTTATGAATATAATAAAAATAGAATTTTAAAACTTAAAAAAAATAACTTAAATTATATTGAATTAAATAATCATATTGATCAAATTGATAAATTGAATAAAATAAATAATTTAAAATTAATAAAATTTATAAATAAAAATAGTATAAAAATTACACTACCTAAAAAAAATTTAATTTTATCTCCTTCAGATATTTCTTTAAGAAATATAATTAAAAATAATAACAATGATTTTTATATTGATTTTGAATATTTTGGTTGGGACGATCCATGCAAAACTCTAAGTGATATTATTTGGCATCCTTCTATGAAAATGAATAATGAAAATTATAAAAAAATTATTTTTGAATTTAATAAATTATTTTCTGATGACAAATATTTTAAAAATAGATTAGATTTTACATTTAATTTGTACGGTGTTCGCTGGTCATTAATACTACTTAATATTTTTTCTAAATATTATCCTTCTAACTTTAAAAAATTGGACACAAGCACTAAAAACAAACTATTAAAACAGTTAAATAAATCTAAAAAAATAATAGCAAATGTAATAGATGATAAGTATAAAAGCAAATATTTATATTATGAAAGTATCTAAATTTTCCTTATCTAATTTGAAGTTAGAAGCTCTTCAATTGAGGCAAAAAACTTTTCAAACTTTCATTGAGTTAGGAGAAGCCCATCTTGGTGGAAGTTTCTCAATGATTGAGATCATAATAAGCCTTTATAGGTGTTTATTGAATAAAAAAGACACTTTTATTTTAAGTAAAGCACACTCTTCGATACCATTTTGCATAATGTTAAGAGATTATGGATATAAGCCTGAAATTACAACTCATCTTGAGATAGATAAAAAAAATGGAATTGAATGCACAACAGGTAGTCTTGGCCATGGTCTTCCTATGTCTGTAGGTATGGCGTTAGCAAAAAAAATTAAAAAAGATAAATCAAAAGTTTTCGTTCTTCTGAGTGATGGTGAATGTCAAGAAGGAACTACTTGGGAGTCTTTACTGATTGCTTCATCCCTTAAATTAAATAATTTGATTATATTAATTGATTATAACAAAATACAAGCATTAGATTTTATTGATAATGTCCTTCCACTAGATAATTTAAAAAATAAATTTAAAGCTTTTAATTGTGATACGTATGAAATAAAAAATGGAAATTCGTTTAACTCTATTTTAATGAAATTCAAAAAAATAAAAATTAATTTTAGCCCAGTTGTTATTATATTTAATACAACTAAGGGTAAGGGAATTAAAAAATTTGAAAATGATCCTGCATGGCATGCAAAAAAAATTAGAGAAAAAGAAGAAATCATTGGAAAAAAATCATTAGGCATGAAATGAGAAGAGTCTTTGGAAAACAAATATGCGATTTAGCAGAAAAAGATAAAAAAATAATTTTAATTGTAGGAGATATTGGGTTCAGAGTTTTTGATGAATTTAGAGATAGATTTAAAGATAGGTTTTTTAACCTTGGAATTTGTGAACAAAGTATAATTGGTGTTGCATCAGGACTGGCACTACAAGGATTTAAACCTTGGGTATATACAATAACTCCATTTCTAATAGAAAGGCCATTCGAACAAATAAAATTAGATGTAGATCAGCAAAATATTAATATTAAGCTAGTAGGTTTTTCAGATTATCCTACTTTAGGACCAACGCACACCGAGTTAAATGGTAAAAAGTTAATGAATTTGTTTAAAAATATTAATTCTTATTTTCCTAAAAATGGATTAGAAACAAAAAAATATATAAAACTTATGTATAGATCTAAACGTCCATGTTTTTTAAGCTTAAAAACTGATCCACTGCAAAACAAAAGACTTACTAGTTAGGAAAATTTATGGGAAAAGAATTAAATATTGTAACTCCACTTCATAAAGCTACTGCACGAAAATATTTAGATAGAATGATTGATGATAAGGTTAATTGTATGATGAAGGCTAAAGAATATGAGTATGATTATTGGGATGGAGATAGGAGATATGGATATGGAGGATATAAATTTATTGAGGGTAGATGGAAACCTGTTGCTGAAGCTTTGATACAAAATTATAACCTTTCAAATCAATCTTCAATTTTAGATATTGGTTGTGGCAAAGCTTTTCTTTTATATGAAATTAAAAAGATTTTACCAGATATTAAGATAAGTGGTTTTGATATTTCGAACCATGGAATTAATTCAGCAAAAGATATTATTAAATCAGATTTATTTATTCATAGGGCCCAGGAAAGGTATCCATTTGAAGATAAACAATTTGATCTAGCTATATCCTTAGGCTGTTTTCATAATTTAAAAATTTTTGAACTTAATATAGCACTTAAAGAAATGGAAAGAGTTGCAAAAAATGGTTATTTAATGTTGGAGAGCTATAGAAGTGAACAAGAATTATTTAATCTTCAATGTTGGGCTTTAACTTGTGAATCTTTTTTTGAAAAGGAAGAATGGATATGGATTTACAATAATTTTGGTTATTCTGGAGACTATGAATTTATATACTTTGAGTAAAATTAAATGAAATCAAAAGCAGCAGTCCTTTTTAATAGCAAAAGACCATTAGAAATAATTGATTTAGAAATACCTAATGAGCTTGATTATGTTCAAGTATTAGTTAAAGTCAAATACAGTGGAATATGTGGTGCTCAAATTAATGAAATTGATGCTGTAAAGGGTCCTGATAAGTTTTTACCACATCTTTTGGGTCACGAAGGATCAGGAATTGTCGAAAAAATTGGAAATGGAGTTTCAAATGTAAATGTAGGTGATCATGTAGTAATGCATTGGAGGCCTAGTAAAGGAATACAAAGTAATACTCCAAAATATAATTATGATGGTAAAATAATTAATGCTGGCTGGGTGACAACATTTAATCAAAGATCAATAGTTTCTGAAAATAGATTAACTAAAATCCCAAATGACTTTGATATGAAAGTGGCACCTTTATTTGGATGTGCAATCACTACAGCATTTGGAGTTATTAATAATGATGCTAATTTAAAAATTGGCCAATCTATTTTAATATTTGGTTTGGGTGGTGTAGGTTTAAATCTAGTTCAAGCATCTGATATGGTTTCAGCCAATCCGATTATTGGAGTAGACATAAATGATAATAAGATTGAAATTGCCAAAAACTTTGGATTATCTGATGGAGTAAATTTTAAACAAAAAAGCTTGTTCAATGAACTCACAAAAATTAATAATAATAAAAATTATGATGTTGTAGTTGATACAACTGGAAAAAAAGAAGTAATAGAGTTGGCATATGAATTAACACATAAAGATGGAAAAACTATATTAGTAGGTGTACCTAACGAAAAAATTTCGATTTACTCATTGCCTTTACATTTTAATAAAATACTCAAAGGATCCCATGGTGGTGACTCTATTCCTGATATTGATATACCTAATTATATTGAGCTATACAAAAAAAATAAATTTGAATTAAGAAAATTAATAACACATGAATTCGAATTAGAAGAAATAAATAGTGCTTTAGATATTTTTAGAACTGGTGATTGTGGACGAATAATTATCAAAATGTGAATATAATTTTAATGAAAAAAGTAGTGAAAGCCATAATTTATAAAAATAATCAGTTTTTACTTCAGCTAAGAGATAATTCTAAAAAAATTTCATATCCAAATCATTGGAGTTTTTTTGGTGGTGAGGTTGAGAATAATGAAAATGATGAAGATGCCTTACTAAGAGAGCTAAAAGAAGAAATAGCATGGATGCCTAATAAAATAAATTATTACACTACCTTCCTGGATTATAGTACAAATGCTGAAGTAAAATTATATTTAATTAAATTCGAAAGTAATAATACAAAATTAAATTTAAATGAGGGTCAGAAAATGAAGTGGTTTAAATTAGAAGATATTAAAACTTTAATTAAAACACCTTCTTATATGTATGAGCTTTTAAATGAAATTAATCTTCATTATTTTAAAATAATATGAAAAAAAACGAAAAAGTAATACTCGATTTAGGTAAGCAGCCTGTTTCTAATAAATATTTGAAATCATTAAAAACTAAAAATAATTTTTATAATTTTAAAATAGTTCAAGAAAGTAAAACTGGTTTAATAAAAATTCAAAAACCATTTCCTGTGAATTCACTTAGACCAACCTTTGACTGGATTACATATGATGAACCTGAAGATCATCTAAAAGCAATGGTTAAAAATATTTTAAAATTATTAAAAACAAAAAAAAATTTAAATGTTGGAGGAATTTCATTTAAAGATGATAGTACTTTAGATCTATTTAAAAAAAAAGGTAATTATGTTTGGAGGCT
>MDTA01023737.1_pt1 | contig 13724 bp, 12 predicted proteins | sample 811151 | NCBI WGS metagenome assembly MDTA01 (sample SAMN05326648, study PRJNA326480) | marine metagenome | isolation source: seawater | place: Indian Ocean: South | collected 2010 | reverse complement strand
TTGATCCAACTTTTGCGATGGTAGATATATATTGCAAAATCTTTAAAACAAAACAGTTAAAAATAGGATATGATAAAAATTTAAAACTAAGAGTTGATGATATTTATAATGCAATTAATAAAAAAACTTGTTTAATAATAATAGCTAATCCTAATAGCCCTACAGGTACATTAATTGAAAAAAATGATTTAATAAAAATAATTAAAAAAGCACAGAAATTTAATGTGAAAGTTTTGCTTGATGAAGCATATTATGAATTTTCAAATTATAATTTTTTATCAAAAATAAAACTTTACAAAAATTTAATTATTATCAGAACTTTTTCTAAGATTTATGGGTTAGCTGGACTCCGATGTGGTTATGTGGTGTCAAATAAAGATATAATTAAAAAATATTTTGCTATTAAACCGATGTACGAGATCAACTCTATTGCAGTCAAAGCCTTAGAAATAGTTTTGAATGACTCAAAATTTACTAATTTATATCTAAATGAAATGAGAGAAGGAGAAAAATATGCAAAAGAATTTTGTAAAAGAAATAATTTTGAATTTATAAAATGCCATGCAAATTTTTTTCATATTTATTTTAAATATGATCCAAAAAAAATACAAAATTATTTATTAAAAAAAAAAATATTAGTTAAAGGTGGTCCAGGTGTAGAAACTTTTGAAAAGTATTTGCGTATAAGTTTTGCAAAAAAAAAAACAATATCTTTCATACTAAATGAAATAAAAAAGTATTTGTCTAAAATTAGATGAAAAAAATAGGATATGTATCAGATATTGATATTCTTAGAGGAATTTCAATACTTCTTGTTTTTATTTATCATTTAAAAATTAATTATTCTAACAGCTACTTGTTTCCGGGCGGTTATTTAGGCGTTGATATTTTTTTTGTTATTTCTGGCTATCTTATAACCTCAATTTTACATTTAAATTTTAAAGAAAAAAAATTTAGTTTTAAACAATTTTTTTTGAGACGGTTTTTAAGAATTATACAAGTTTATATATTTGTAATTTTTTTAACTTTAATAGTTAGTTATTTTTTACTTTTACCCAATCAATTAGTAGATTTATCTAAATCGTCAATTGCATCAGGTTTTTTTTATTCAAATATTTTTTTTTGGAAACACCTAAATAATTATTATAATCCTGACGCTATCTTGAATCCATTGCTACACACTTGGTCTCTAGCTGTGGAAATTCAGTTTTATATATTTTTTACATTGTTTTTTTTTATATTAAAAAAATATTTTAATAATTTAAAAACACTTTTATTCTTTTCTGGTCTAATAAGTTTTTTTATAGCTGTAATTTTTTCGTTTTACGAACCCAGAATTAATTTTTTTGGTTTTCAATCTAGATTTTGGGAATTTATTATTGGATCATTTATTTTTTTTTTTAAAGATAAAATTAATTTAAAACTAAATAAATTTCACAAATATGGAATTTATTTACTAATAGTTTTATTTGCGATTATTTTTAATGAAAATACACTTCATCCATCATTCTATACTCTTTTTTTTCTAATTTTTGTGTCTTTGTTAATTTTGAATAAAGAACAACAAAAAATTTCACTTATAGAAAAACCATTAAAATTTTTTGGTCTTTTATCTTATTCTCTATACATTTGGCACTATCCAATTTTATCATTTTCAGAAAGAATATTTTTAGATCAGAATATTTATTTAAAATTTTATATTTTTGTATTTATAATGTTTGTAAGTTATTTGAGTTATTTTTTAATAGAAAAAAAACTCAAAGAGAATATTAAGTTTAGTTTTTATTTTGTATTTATATGTCTATTTTTTTCATCAACCATAGTATTTCTAATTCTTAAAAATAATGGATTTAAAGAGAGATTAAATTTGAATGAATTTTATCAAAATAACAAAAGTGATATTAGTATTCCAACCATACAAAATGAAGAAATCTTTCAAAATAATTTAAAGCAAAAAATTTTAATTATAGGAAATTCACACTCAATCCAATCTTATCAGGGGTTTATAAGTAATAAAGAAAAATACTCAGAATATAATTTTAAGAATTTTCATATACAAATTGAATGTTTTGATGAAACCATTCTTAAAAATAAAAAAGATCCTTGCAAAGGTAATTTAGACTTTAAAGAAAAAGAAAATTTTTCTCGAGGTGTACATAATTTCAAAAATTCAAACATTGTAATTTTAAGCACAAGATGGACTGAAAACGATTTGAATAAATTACCTGTTGTAATAAATTTTTTAAAACAAAATAATAAAAAAATAATCATTTTTAATTCTATAGTAGATATGTCTTATAACAATTCAGAAAAATTTTTTTCAAAAAAATTAACTTTGGTGCAAGAAAATTTTTTAAAGAAAAATTTTAATTTTCAAAAGTTTGTTTATTTAAATTCTAGATTTCCTTCAATAAAAGAAGTTGAGATAATGGAAAGGGAATATTATCAAAGTCTTTCTGAAGAAAGGAAAAAAATAAATAAAAAATTAAAAACTATTTCTTTGGAAAATAAAGTAATTTTTTTTGATTTAAATAGCTATATTTGTGATAATAAATTAAAAAAATGCATAATTAAAACCGATGCTAACAAACACATTATTTATGACACTACTGGACATTTAACAATGAATGGAGCAAAATTTTTATTTAATATAATTTATGATGATTTAATAAAATTATTAAAGAATTAAATTTATAGTAAAATGATAAATAAGTTAAAAAAATTTAAAAATAAAAAAGTTTTAATTACTGGTCACAATGGTTTTAAAGTTTCTTGGCTAACTATCTGGCTAAATCTATTAGGAGCAAAAGTTGTAGGTATTTCTTTAAATAATAATAAAAAATTTAATCATTTTAATTTAGTAAAAAAAAAAATTAATGTGAAAAGTTATTTTTTTGATATTTGTGAAAAAAAAAAGTTAGAAAAAATAGTTTTAAAAGAAAAACCTCAATATATTTTTCACTTAGCAGCTCAATCTATAGTTTCTAAATCAATTTTAAACCCAAGATTTAATTGGGAAACAAATGTTATAGGTTTGTTTAATTTACTTGAGGCAATTAAAAAACTTAAAAATAAATGTAGTGCCATTATCGTAACAAGCGATAAATGCTATAAAAATCTTGAAATTAAAAGAGGTTATAAAGAAAGTGATGTTTTAGGAGGAATAGATCCATATAGTGCATCAAAAGCTTCTGCTGAAATTCTTTTTCACTCTTATTACCAAACATTTATTAAAAATAAAAAAAATAATATTAGATTGTGCACTGCAAGAGCAGGAAATGTAATAGGAGGTGGAGATTGGTCGGATAATAGATTAATACCCGATTGTATGAAAATGTGGCTTAAAAATAAAGTTCCAATTATAAGAAATCCAAATTCAACTAGACCTTGGCAACATGTACTCGAAGCTTTATCGGGTTACTTAGAATTAGCATTGAAATTAGATAATACACGCAAAATAAGTGGTGACTCATTTAATTTTAGTTCTGATAAAATTAAAAACGTAACAGTTATACAATTTTTAAATAAAATAAAAAAAAAATGGCCTATAGTAAAATGGAAAATTTATAAAAAAAAAAATTTTTATGAGTCGTCTTTACTTCAATTAAATAATTCAAAAGCAAAAAAAGATTTAAATTGGAATGCAAAACTAAATATAAACGAAACAATAGATTTTGTTGTAGATTGGTATAAAAATTTCAAGAATAATAGAATAAATACAGTTTCAATAACCAGATACCAAATTAAAAAATATATGAAAAAAAAATTATGAGAGTAGTTATTCTTGCTGGTGGATATGGTACCAGAATATCTGAGTATACGAAAAGAATACCTAAGCCAATGATATTAGTAAATAAAAAGCCAATTATAATTCATATCATGGAACACTTTGCTAAATATGGATTTAAAGATTTCATTATTGCACTTGGTTATAAAGGTTCTGAAATAAAAAAATATTTTAAAAAAAATAAATATCCCTGGACACTAAAACTAGTTGATACTGGACTTAAAACTATGACAGGAGGTAGATTAAAAAGATTAAGAAAAATTTTAGGAAATGAAACATTTTTTATGACTTATGGAGATGGTGTTTCAGATGTAAATTTGTTTAAATTGTTAAAATTTCATAAAAAAAATAATAAATTAGTTACGCTTACCGCTGTAAGACCACCAGCAAGATTTGGAGCAATTAAACTTAAAGGAAATAAAGTAAAACTATTTAAAGAAAAACAGAAAATACATGAGGGGTGGATAAATGGTGGTTTTTTTGTAATGGAATCAGCTTTTTTGAAATTTATTAAAAATGATAATACGTTTTTAGAGAGGGAACCTTTAGAGCAAGCTGGAAAAAAGGGTCAACTTTATGCGTTTAAACATGATGGTTTTTGGCAATGTATGGATACTAAAAGAGATAAGGACATATTAGAACAAATTTTTAAGAAAAAAAGTTCACTTTGAAAACAAAAATATTAATAATAGGTGGAACTGGTTTTCTAGGTTATCATTTGGCAAAAAAATGTATCTCAAAAAATTGGATTGTCCATAGTGTTTCTACGACAAGACCTAAGGTTATAAGGAAATTAAAAAAAGTAAAATATATAATTTTAGATATCACAAATAAAAAGAAAATAGAAAATTATTTAAATAATAATTATGATTATGTAGTAAATTTTGGTGGGTATGTTAACCATAAAGAAAAAAAGAAAACTTATGCAAGTCATTATTTAGGTTGCAAAAACTTAGTAGATTTTTTTGAAGATAAGAAAATTAAATCTTTCGTTCAAATAGGCAGTTGTGTAGAATATGGACTTATAAAATCACCTCAGAAAGAGACTTATAAGTCGAAAATTCAAAATATTAAGTCTACATATGGTAAAGCAAAATATTTAGCTACAAATTATTTACTGAAAAAATATAATCAAAGTAAATTTCCATGTACAATATTAAGATTATATTTAGTATATGGACCTAGACAAGACTTCAATAGACTTGTTCCAATAGTAATTAAAGGATGTATTAGTAACGCTAAATTTCCAACCTCTGATGGATCTCAGTCAAGAAGCTTTTTATTTGTAGATGATTTTATTGAGGCTGTTATAAAATGTTTTAAAAATGAGGCATCTAGAGGGCAAATTTTTAATGTAGGTTCGAATAAATCAATTAAATTAAAAAAGGTTATATCTCAAATTCAAAAAGTAGTAAAAAATGGTCAACCAGAGTGGGGTAAAATAAAGTTAAGAGAGGATGAAATATTTAATTTGTATCCAAATATTCAAAAGATTAAAAAAAAATTAAAGTGGGAACCAAAAGTAGGTTTCATTAAGGGATTAACAAGAACAATAAATTATTATAAAAAAACTCTTTAGTTTTTGGTAATTCACTATATTAAACAACTTAATATTAAAAACTATTTATTTAATTAGAATGATAGCAATTGTTATAGGAACAAGACCTGAATTGATTAAAATTTTTCCTGTTGTAAATTATTTTAAAAAAAAAAAAGTAGAATTTAAAATAATTCATACAGGCCAACATTACTCAAAAAATTTAAACAACATTTTTTTAAGCGACTTTATTAACTTAAAACCTGATTATAACCTTAAAGTTGGTTCAAAACCTCAATCAGAGCAAACAGCTTTGATGATGATTGGAATAGAGAAAATTCTAAAAAAAAAATTATTTAAATCATTAATAGTTTATGGAGATACAAACTCAGCACTTGCAGGTGCTTTAGTTGCATCTAAAATTAAAAATATAAGTTTAATTCATTTAGAAGCTGGGTTAAGAAGTTTTGAAATTAAAATGCCAGAGGAGACTAACAGAAAAGCGATTGACCATATTTCGGATATATTAATTACAACAACAAAACTTGCTAAAAAATTTTTAAAAAAGGAGGGAATTAATAATAAAAATATTTTTTACTCAGGAAATACTATTGTTGATGCAATAACATATTCTTCGGATAAATTAAAAAATAATTATAATTTATTAAATCATTTTAATTTAGTTACTAAAAAATATTTTTTATTGACTTTGCATAGACAAGAAAATGTTGAAAGTAAAAAAAAATTCTTAAAAATAATAAATTCTTTAAATAAAGTAATATCTAAATTTGACATGGATATTATTTTTCCAGCACACCCAAGAACTAAAAAATTTATCGATTCACTAAAAATAAAGCTTAACAAAAGAATAAAAATTGTAGAACCATTAAATTATATAAACTTTCTAACTTTAATTAAAAATTCAAAATTAATAATTACCGACTCTGGTGGAATTCAAGAGGAAAGTTGTGTCATGAAAGTTCCATCTATAACTTTAAGGACAAGTACTTAAAGACAAGAGACAATTTTAATTGGTACAAATATTTTGTCAGAATATGATAGTAAAAATTTAATGAAAAATATTGATAAAATATTGAAAAAAAAAATTAATTGGAGAAGTCCTTATGGTAATGGGAAAGCTTCTATAAAAATTTATAAAATATTAAAAAAATTAAAAAAAATATGAAATTAAGTGTTGTTGTTCCAGTATTTAATGAAGAACAAAATATTTTAAACCTAATAAAAAAAATTAAAAATAATATTTCTGATAATGATGAGATTATAGTTGTCGAAGACGGGAGTAATGATCGGACATTAGAAGAAATAAAAAAAATTGATTGTAAATTGATTGTTCATGAAAAAAATATTGGAAAAGGACAATCATTAATTGATGGAATAAATTTTGCTTCAGGAGATATAATTTTATTTCTAGATGGAGATGGGCAGGATGATCCCTCTGAAATTCCAAAATTGACTAAAGGAATCGATCAAGGCTATGATTTTGTAATTGGTTCCAGATTTGTTGAAGATGAACAAAAAAAAATAACAAGGTACACTAAGACCGCGCTATCAAATATAAATTGGTTTGGAAATAAAGGTCTAACATTTATGATAAATTTTCTTTTTGATTTGAATATTAAGGATACACAATCAGGTTTTAAATGTTTTAAAAGAGATGCAATTAAAAATTTAAATTTAATATCTAAAAAATATGAAATAGAAACAGAAATTATTATTAAATCAAAAAGAAATAAATTGAAAATTTTAGAAGTACCTGTATTCAGATATGAGAGAAAATATGGAGAGTCAAAATTATTTGATATTCCTTTTGGAAGAATGATATTTATGTTAAAAGTTTTAAAAGTAATATTTTATGGTTACATTTTTTGGAAATGATTTTTTGGAAAAATAAAAAAGTTTTAGTGACTGGAGCTGATGGGTTTATAGCCTCTCATTTAACTGAGAAATTAATTGATATTGGTGCGAGAGTAAGTGTTATTATAAGAGGAACTTCAAAGAACGGTACAAACAAAAATACTTTTCAGAATATTGAAAAAAATTATACCAAGAAAATAAAAAAAATTATTTCCTGTGATATATCATCTTCTGATGTAATTAACCATATAATTAAAATAAAGCCTGATTTTATTTTTCATCTTGCTGCGTCGGCCTATGTTCCCTATTCATTTGATCACCCTTTGGAAGTAAATGAGGCAAATGCTATTGGGACTCTAAATATTTTAGAGGCCACAAAGTTACTTCCAAATTTAAAGAGAATAGTTTGTACCTCTTCAAGTGAAGTTTATGGAAGTGCATTAATGAAATCAATAAATGAGAACCATCCTTTAAATCCAACCTCGCCCTATGCTGCATCCAAAGTTGCTGCTGATAGATATTGTTATTCATATATAAAAACTTACAATTTACCTATAACTATTATTAGACCATTTAACACTTATGGACCAAGACACACTTATGATGTTGTTCCCAAATTTATTAAAATGGCCCTTACTAATTCAGATATTACTGTTCACGGAGATGGCAAACAATCTAGAGACTTAACATATGTAAGTGATGCAGTTGACGCATTTTTAAAAGTTGGAGCAAATAAAAAAACTAATCAAAAAGTAATTAATTTTGGAACTGGAAAACATCATAATATAATTTTTTTAGCAAAAAAAATTAAAGAGTTATCTAAAAGTAAATCTAAAATAGTTTTTATAGATCAGCGTAAAGCAGAAGTCCAAAGGTTAACATGTGATGCATCTTTATGTAAAAAACTAACTGGTTGGAAACCCAAGATAAATATAACTGAGGGTTTGAGAAGAAATATAGAGTGGGCAAAAAAAAATTGGACCATTTAAAATCTAATTCTACAAATCGAAATATAAATCTAGCGCTTAAATGGCTAGTAAAATCTGGCATTCAAAATAATAATAAAAATAATTTAAGTGAATATGGTGCATTTAATGCATGGTATGACACTAAAACAAAAAAATATTCTTATATGTATTCAGAAATTACAGGATATCTAATTACATCAATGGTGTTTCATTATCACATAACAAAAAATAAATTACTTTTAACCAGTGCAAAAAAGGCTGCAGATTGGCTTATAAATAATGCTCAACATGACAATGGAGGGTTTAAATGTCTTTTTTTAGTAAATAAAAATTTAAAATTCGGTAATAAGGAAAATTATATCTATTCATTTGATAATGGAGTTATAATAAATGGTCTAATTAATTTGTACAATATTACAAAGATTAAAAAGTATTTATATGCTGCAGAAAAGTCTGCAAATTTTTTAATATCAAATTTTTTTGAAAAAAAAAATAAGATGAAACCTGTATATGATTTAAAAAAAAAAATTTTTCTTAAAAATTTAAAAGAATGGTCACTTGTTCCAGGATCTTATCATACAAAAATATCAATGGGATTGTTAAATCTCTATAAAACCACAAACAAAAAAATATATTTAATTAATGGAAAGAAAATATTAAATTCATACTCAAGTAAACAAAAAAAAAACGGTCAATTTTCATCTACTAAAAATAATACAAATATGCATCCTCACTGTTATTCTTTAGAAGGCTATTGGTCTTGTGGAAAATTTTTAAAAAATAAAAAATATAAATTAGCTTCATTAAAAGGAATAAATTGGTTATTAAAAAATATAAATATGGATGGATTCCCACCGCGTCTTAAATTAAAGAGTCAATTTAATTATTTTGAAAGAGTAGATATTTTATCACAAACTTTAAGATTAATAATTTTACATCAAAAACAATTAAAGCTAAAAAATAAAGACAAAACTAAAATTCTTAAACTAATTCAAAATATTTTAAATTATCAGAAGCTAGGTCTTAAAAATATAAAAATAAAAGGTGGCTTTTATTGGGGAAGAAAAAGTAATGGAGAAAAAACTTCACATTTGAATACTTGGGTAACAGCATTTGCAATTCAAGCTTTAACAATTTTAATTAATAAAAAATCGAGGAAAGTTTTAGAAACAAATCCTTTTTTTCTGGTTTAATATTTTAATAATTTAAAAATATATAAGTCTACAATTAATCTTAAAAGACGATCTACGGATCTTTTTCTTGGAAATTTAATAAAATAAAATTTTATAAAGTAATTTTTATATATTTGTTTTTTAGAAATCACTTTTTTCATATCTTTATAATAAAGATTTTTTATATTCAAAATTTTAAGGATTTTTAATTTTATTTTTTGTATTAAGTTTTTCTTAATACCAATAATCGTATGAAAAGAAATAATAGTAATATTTTTTTTTAGAATAATTTTTTTATTAAGTAAATAATAAAAAAAAACAACCCTACTTACTGATTTTTTTACTGATAGATCTGTACTAATTAAATAAATTTTATTACATTTTTTTTTTAAAAAATTAATAAAATTTAAATATTTATTAACGTAGTCTAAAAGTTTTCTTTCTGATAGTTGGCAGATATAATGATGAAAGCCAGAAATTAATATAATGTCGAATTTTTTAATTTGTTTGGGGTTTTTCCATGCTTCTCTAAAAGATATATTGCTTACTTGATTATTTTTAAATACATAATAAAAAGTCTTTACAATGTCCGATCCTTTACCAATGATTAAAATCTTTTTAATAGAATTCATAAAAGCTAATTAAGTGAAATTTTCAAATTATGCAATTGTTGGATCTGGATTATGTTCTTTTATAGCTACTTTGAAGATAAAAAATTCTATAGTTTTATCAAAATTATCAAATAACAAATCTGATATAATTAAAATTCTAAATTTTTATGAATATAATAATCCAGGTGGAAATACTAATATTTGGGGAGCATATATAAATCTTAAAAGATTTAAAAAATTATTAGTTTCAAGTAAAAATTTTTCTAAATTTTATTTCGAAAACAGTTATTTTACTACCTCAAAAATTTCTAATAAAAGTTATTTTGATAAAGTTGGATATATCAAAAATAAAAAAACAAAAAAAATCTTTAGATTAGATACATCTTTTTTTAAAAGCTTGATTAATTTTAATTTAAATAGAATAATAATTAGAAAAAATTTTATTGATTTAGTATCAAATTCTAAAAAATTTAGAGTAAAAAAAGTAAATTTATGTTTAGGAAATATAGGTTTAATTAAAGTTTTAAAAAACTCTAAATTAATACAGGACTCTGACATTATAAGCTACGAGGATAGTTCTATAAGGTATTTGCTTAATTTCAATTTAGATCATAAAAAATATTATTATATACCCATGTCTATTAAGCAGATAATAGAAAAACTGTTATATAAATCAAATTATTATAAAAAAAGTGATAATGATATAAATTTATTTGTACAAGCAGTTAGTAAAAAAAAAAAATTATTTAAGTATTCTGTAAACGAATTGTTGAATTCTAAGAAAAGTTTTCATAGGGGTTTAACCACAAACCACATTGCAAATTTAAGAATTAATAATATTCCAATAGAAAAATTTATAAAAAATAAGTCTAATAGAGTCATAGTAAATTGCTCTGGAACTTTACCAAAATATATACCTGGCTCAATTTCACAAGATTTAATTTATAATTCTTTTATTAAAAGCTAAAATCTTAAAAAATCAAAAAAGTTAGTTACTGAAAATGTTGGGTGAAGAGACCATAAATGAAAAAAAATAATTAAACCGTAAAATATAAAATTATTTTTTAAAAGAGATGAAAAATTAAATAAGTAAAAAATACCCACTAATAAAATTGGATAACAGAGACTAGCAATTCTAACTACATTCCTCCCACTATTTTCGGGTCCTCCTAATATTGGTTGAGAAATCATCATCATACAAATAAAAAAAATTATAATTACATTAATTAATTTAAATTTATTTTTTTTGGCAAAAAGTGTAATTAAAATTGGAAAAAAACTTACTAAAGGAAGTGCTAAAAAACGAAGTAACTCTTCGACTTTTGTAAAATCGTAAAATAAAATGTTATAAGCATTTGAGATTGGAAAGTTACTTGTGGACATTACATTTCCAACTTTAATGATGATAAAAAAAGAAATAATTATAGAAACAAAATATAAAAATAAATTTATTTTTCCAAATTTTTTATTTTTAACAATATAAAATAGTAAGATATTAATAATATATGCAATTGCTGTCTGTCTTAAAAATAAAGAAAATATTGAAAATAAAAAAATTATCTTTTTTTTCTCAAATATAATTCCATAACCGATTAAATATCCTGTTATAAAGAAAAGTATATCATGGACCTGTATAGGATTGAATATTCCATATCTTATTGTGTAGGGGTTAAAATAAAATAATGAAAAAAACAATAGCGATGATTTAAATTCAAGTTTTAATTTATTTGATAAAAATAAAACAACAAATATCATCAAAAAAATAAATAAGAAATTGATTACTTTAAAAGTATTGAACAAATCAAAATTTCCTAAATAAGATGTTAATCCAATTAAGTAGGGTATTAGGAATCTCTGGGCGTCATGTTTTGCTACAATATCGTTTTGAACGGGAAATTCTGGAGATTTCTTTGCAATCTCATAAAAACTAATAATATCAGTTTGATTTGCAGAATAAATTAAATCATTTAAACTTAAATTATCAGTAGTAAGATATAAAAAAACTAAGATATATATAAAACATAATAGTAATTTATTTTGGTTATTTTTTAGATTGAACACACTACATCATTATCTGTAATGTTAATTATTTTCAATATTATTAATTTTCAAATCAAAGTATGAAAAAAGTTAGCATCATAATGACTTGTTTCAATGGGGAAGCTTATTTAAAAAAAGCTTTAGAAACAATTTTAATACAAACATTTAAAAATTGGGAATTAATATTCGTAGATAATAATTCAAATGATAACAGTAAAAAAATAATTTTAGAAATAAACGACCAAAGAATTAAATATTATAAGTTAAATATCACAGAAAACCTTGGAACTGTTAGAAAATTTGCTTTTAGCAAATGCAACGGTGAATATATTACATTTTTAGATGTTGATGATTATTGGCATGAAAATAAAATAAGCAAACAACTAGAAGTATTTGAAAATAATAAAGATATAGATATCGTTTACACGAATTATTGGCAATTTAAAGAAAATCAATTTAGAAAGGTTGAAAAAAAACTTTATTCAGGGAATTGTCAGAAACAAATTATTGAGAGTTATATTAGAGGAAAACCATTAACAGCATGGTTAACCTTAATGATAAAGAAGGAATGTGTAGATAGTTTAAATTATTCATTTGATGAAAATTTGCATATTTGCTCAGATTTTGACTTAATTATTAGACTTAGTAAAATTTGTTATTTTGGATATGAAGAAAGTTATTTGAGTTATTACAGACTACATGAAATGAATGAGTCTAAAAATTCATCTAAAGAAATAAGTGAATTGGCATATATAATTGAGAAATATAATAAAGATGAAAATATTTTTAAGATACTTCAAAAAAATAATTTTTCAGATAAAGTTTTACTAAAACATTTTATAATAAATAGAATTTTAGATAAAAAAGATCAAAGTAATATAAGTTTTAGAAATATAATTTACAAAATTTTTTTTTTAGTTATAAAATTTTCTCCAAAATTCTTTATAAAACTTCTTAAATGATTTTAATTGAACACAATTTTTTATATTCAATTTTAGTATCTTTACTTCTTATTAATGGATTTTATAATTTAGGTTTTCAATTTAGATACGTTACAAATTCCTTATTTTTAATTAATAATTTACTTTTTAGTGCTTTTATAAATTTTTTTTTAATAATAAACTTAATTGCAATAATTACTTTTAATTTCTTATTATTTAATGAATTAAATATTAACTTAATCAAGATTATAAGTTTGGGGATTATTATCTTTGGTTTTTACAAACCATTATATTTATATTGTTTTAAGAACCTTTTTGTAAGAAAAGATTATAAATTAACTATCATTTACTTAATTTTATTTTTTTATTTTATTTTGTCTCTAAACCCAATCACAGACCCTGATAGTTTAGATTATCATTTTACCATTCCTTACTATCAAGTCGAATTTGGAAACTCACAATTTTATAAGTATTGGCTTCACAGCCAATTATCTGGCGCTGGGGAGTCTTTATTTTTATATAGTATAGTTTTAGGTGGATTTCATTTTTCTCAAATTTTACAATTTACATCATTGCTTATTATTATTCTGATATTTTTAAATTTTGAACACAATAAATTAAAAGTAAGCAACCAGAAAAAAATTTTTGCTTGTTTAAGTCTATTGTCTATGCCAGTGTTATTGTTTTTAGTCTCTACTTCAAAACCTCAATTATTTCCAATTGCAACAAATTTTTTATGTTTATTAATATCATTTTTTTATTTGAAACAATTAGAAAATAAAAACTTTACTCT
>MDTA01096839.1_pt1 | contig 13727 bp, 16 predicted proteins | sample 811151 | NCBI WGS metagenome assembly MDTA01 (sample SAMN05326648, study PRJNA326480) | marine metagenome | isolation source: seawater | place: Indian Ocean: South | collected 2010 | reverse complement strand
CTCAGCGGTGCTCCCCTGCGTCAGCGGGCCCAGGAGGTGATCCGTCGTTTGCGGGCCAGTGCTGGCCCGGCGCTGCCGCTGATCGGTGTGGGTGGGATTGACTCGGCCCAAGTGGCTTGGGAGCGAATCACCGCGGGGGCTTCATTGGTTCAGCTCTACACCGGCTGGATTTTTCAGGGGCCGGATCTGGCACCGCGGATTCTGGACGGTCTTCTGCTGCAGTTGGACCGCCATGGCCTCCGCAACATCGCTGAGGCTTCAGGAAGTGGCTTGCCCTGGCAGGACTGAACTTGTTGCTTCACGTCACTCATCTGTTTAATGTTGCGCCTTCGGATCTCTCTGTGGGTGAAATAGTCAAGCGGTTGATCGTCGATTGTTCGTGGAGTCAGCGGTACGCTCGGCGGTTTTACAAACCTCTACACAACGGAGAAATGTGTTGGATTGGCTTGTTGCAGCGATCTTTTGCTTAAAACTGGTTCTGCTGGTAAGTGAGTTAATGAAATATCGCAGTAGTAATAAGCCACTTAGCTCACCTTTCAGTTGAGTTTTTCCACCTGCTTGCTGAGCCCGCCGAGCGATCAACTGCAGCAGGTTTAACGAAGAGCTGCCTTGAACCTGGTTGCTCCCGAAACTCATTGATACCATTTGCACATAGTTCAGACATGCGAGCGTTTCAGTGTGGTGACTCCCTCTTCCAGGCGTCTTTTCCCGTTCCTATTGATGCTTGGTTTGGCTTCCCAGGGGCTGGTGGAGTCACTCTTGTTTGAACGATCAGTTTTGGCACAAACTGTGTCTCCGGTTTCTCTGAAGTTGCGAAAGGAACCCAACCATCTTGATGTGGTGTTGAGCGGTATTGGTGATACCGCTCAGGTGGTGCAGGAGCGGAGCAGTGACACCAGTTGGCGCGGGGAAATCAAGCGTTTGGATGATGGTTTGTCGACGAAGGAGGTTGCACAACAGGTGGCCATGCCAGACATCGGTTTAGCCGGTGTTTTTCTTCGTGGATCCGGTTCCTCCTACGAACTTGAGGTGACAGCTGTTGGCGGTACTGTCTTGCCAAAGCCAAAGATTTTGGCCATGGGGGAGGATCTAGTGCTTAGGTTCAGTGGTCTTGTTAAGCCTTCCTCCAGGCTTCAAACTCGTTCATTTAATTTGCGTCATCCAGTGCGGATTCCTCAGCGTGTCTCAGCTCCACTTTTGAAGTCGCGAGCTGTAGCGCCGCCTTTGGGGGATATGGCTGTAGGAACGATGCTTATCACCAGTCGTACCTTCGTGAAGGCTAGTGGCCCTCCAGTCACTATCACCTTAAACAATTCTCCTGCCAAGGATGCCTTGATGTCATTGGCACGCCTCGGCGGCTATGGCTTTGTATTTGTGGGCGATGGCGGTATCCCCAATGATGAAGCAATTGATAGTAGTAAATACCCTGTTACTATGTCTTTTAGAAATGAGCGCTACGACCGCGCTCTAAATAGTGTCTTGATGGCGTCGGGCTTGCAGGGGAAGCTGGATGGAAAAATGCTGGTTGTGGGAACCTCTGTTTCCGCAAAAAGCTTCGGTCCGCAGATGTCAAAAGTGTTTCGGATGAATCAGGTTGATGTCGCATCAGCCAGAAAATATCTTGGCAATCTCGGTGCCTCTATCACAGCAACGAGCACAACGACGGCTGCAGCTACAGAAGGATCTGCTGAAGGTGGAGAAGGCTCCGAATCAGTCGGTTTTACTGATTTCTCTGAAACATACAGTTCTGGACTTGGTCCACTTGTTGGCTTGATGGGTACTACGGATTCACGGTTGAATACTATTACACTTGTTGGAGATCCTAAGTTAATTGGTGTTGCAGAGGGCTACTTAAAGCAGATTGATCTGCGCAAGCGACAGGTTGCCGTAAAAGTCCAGATCCTGAATGTGAATCTTGACAATAAAGATACTTTTGATTCTAGTTTTTCTTCAAAAATTGGAGATACGTTTATTGTCAGCAAGAGCGGAAAGGCTCATATGAACTTCGGTGCCTACAAGCCTGGTTCGCCTGCAGAAGGAACAGGGATTTATTCGGGTATTGGATATCAGGCTCCAGGGATGTATGACCGTGATGTCGATTTGGTAGAAAAGGTGCGTGCTTTTGCGCCAACCTATGAAACAGAGGACGAAAATGGAAATACCATTTTTGTTAATCCTCATCCTGATCAAAATGAGCCCTGGGTTGAGCGCGCTTTGGTTGATGAAGATGGCAAAAAAGTTTACGAAAAGGAGCCTTATTCTGTTGATCGTATGCAATATCCAAAGAATTCTTTTTATTCCTATGTTGAGGCGGTTATTGTCTCTTCAAATGCCAAGACATTGGCTCAGCCAACTCTTCTTGTGCAGGAGGGTGAAAAAGCTGTAGTTCGTTCTGGCGAAAGTGTGATTACTGGGGTTGAAAAAACTATATCAGAAGGCCTTACGCAGATCAGTAATACGCGTGAAGATGCTGGGCTTACTGTTAATATTGAAGTCGAAAAGATCGATGACAACGGGTTTGTAACATTGAAGTTGAATCCCACGATTTCCGTTCCTATTCCAGCGGATCAGCAGGAGGGCTTCCAGATCTTCAACATTAATAAGCGCGAGTTAAATTCTGGTCGCATTCGTCTTCGTGACCGACAAACATTGATTCTTACTGGTGTGATTCAAGAGTCCGATCGGCAAACTGCAAGCAAGTGGCCAATTCTTGGTGACTTGCCTGTGATCGGTCAGTTATTCAGAAGTTCCAGTGCTAATAGTCAAAAAAATGAGCTAGTAATTATGGTGACCCCTTCGGTGTTGGACGACGACAATGGGGGCGCTTATGGCTATGGCTATCGGCCAGGGACTGCGGAAACTACACAGCTAATGGGTTCTGGGCCTGACCGCTAATGAACTTTTACTTAAAAGCCAATTCTGACTGACCCCAAGTTTGTCGGTATCCCGCCGGGACTCAAGGTTTGGAGCGCTAGTGGAGCTAGGGCTTCCAGGGTGGACAACGCTCCCCCAAGAAGTGCGGAACCAATCCCATTGCCGTATTCAGTTCCTTCGCTTTGGCTGGCCTTCAGCTTGCTGACGGCTGTTCTTAATTGTTCGCTCTGGTCTTGGACTCCCTGTAGATCCAGGAGATCTGCTGCATGCAGCAAATCCTGAGCTGCCTTTCGCTCATCTCCCTGTTGGCCGCGGCTGATCCCTCTGGCAATCCAGCTCAAAGCTTGGTCCGGATCCGCCTGGATAGCTTCTCCAAAAAGCTGCTCTGCATGTGGCCATCGACCGGCCTGGGCTTCATCTACACCTGCGTTGTGCAGTGATGCAGAGCTGCGTAGTCCTTGGTTTAGCCCGATGGCTCCCAGCCAGTGGCTCCGTTCGAGCGCTCCTGGATTGATAAGGCTTCCGCTTAGATCGGCCTGTCGTAGATCCGTGCCATCAAGCCGTGCGCCCCGCAGGTCTGCGCCCCGAAGTGACGCTCCTTTCAGGCTGCTGAAGCGAAGGTCTGCATCGCGGAGATCGGCCCCATCCAGCCGGGACCTGCTGAGATTGGCACGTTGCAGATCAGCTGCTCTTAAGTTTGTATTGCGTAGGTCGGAATGCACGAGATCTGCATCGGCCAGCTCGCATTTTGGGCACGACCTTGCTTCGAGAAGCACGAACAAATCGTTCGTTCTTGCTAACAGTGGTGCTCCAAGCATCACTGTTAGCAACAGCAACAGAGGGGCTTGCATGAGCAGTGGGTCACGCTGGTGATGTCATTGCTTTGTACCGGGAGTCGGGATGGGCGTCGACCTTCGTCATGGTGGTAACCGGCAAGCGGTCGCGGACGACTTGGGCTGTCTGCCATCACAGCTGCTGGATGCAAGTGCCTCCTTAGCTCCCTGGACGCCTAGTTGTCCCCGTTTATCTAAGGCTCTCCTGCGCGATTATCCCGATCGAGAGCAGGCCTCCTTGCGGCAGGCAATCGCTGGGATTCACGAATTGCCTCCTGATTGGGTGCTTCCCGGCAATGGTGCCGCTGAGCTATTCACCTGGGCCGCGCGCGATGCCGCTTCTATTGGATTGAGTGGATTGCTTGCTCCCGGTTTTGCTGACTACCGGCGTGCCTTGAAGTGTTGGGAGGCGGCATCGTTGGAAACGCCATTGGCGTTGTCTTGGGAGCACTCTGGTCCTCTGCGTCACCCTCCACTAGAGGGTTCCGTGGCGTGGGTTTGTAACCCTCATAACCCCACGGGACAGCTCTGGAGCCTTGCTTCATTGGAAGCCATGCTTGACCGCCATGACTTGGTCATTTGCGATGAGGCGTTCCTCCCCTTGGTGCCGTAGGGGAAGCATCAATCCATGATCGGCTTGGTGTCTAAGAACCCAAATCTGGTTGTGATCCGCAGCCTTACCAAGTTGTTTGGGGCGGCTGCATTGCGCGTTGGTTACGCCATCGCTCAGCCCGATCGCCTCAAGCGTTGGCAGAGATGGCGGGACCCTTGGCCGGTGAATGGAATCGCTGCGGCGTTGACAGAACGTTGGCTAGGGAGTCCTGGGCGATACGAGCGCTGGTGTGGTCGCGTCCAGCGTTGGACGGCAAGGCAAGGAGCCTGGATGCAGCGTGAACTTGCCCATGTGCCTGACATCACGCCAATGCCGTCCGCGGCCAATTTTTTGTTGATTTCAGGCAACCGCTCGTTGGTGCCACTGCGCAAAACCCTTCAAGACGACCATCGGATCTTGTTACGGGATTGTCGATCTTTTGCGGGGCTTGGTGAGACTTGGCTACGGATTGGCTTGCAATCTCCTCGTGACAACCGCCGCATTGTTCGGGCCCTCAAGCGGGTTCAGCGCTTGAGCTGCTGAACTAAATAGGCCAGCTGCAGGTCTGCATCGCGTTCAGCCAACTGTTCCATCCCCTTTTTCATTTGATTGAGCAGTTGAGGATTGGCGTCGGATAGGCCAAGTCGCGCCCCTAGCAGTCGCTGAATGGTGTTTGTTAGTACGGGTTGATCAGGATCGTGTTGGTGCACGATTACGGCAGCACCAAACGAGGCCGCACATGCGGCATTCGCATCTTGATGACGATCGGCGGCCTGGGGGAAGGGCACTAGTACGGATGGAGTGCCGCAGACGGCAAGTTCGCTGAGGCTTCCGGCACCTGCTCGGCTGATGGCCAGGTCGGCATGTTGCAGCAACCCGGGCATCTCATCGCTGAAGCTAAGTTCGACCAGGTTGGGATGGTGCAGCTGGTTGATCTCGGGATCTGCCCCACCCGTGAGGTGCACCACCCTGCAGCCTTGATTCAAGAGCTTGGGAAGGATCCTGCGCACCATGCGGTTAAGCCCAATAGCACCCTGACTCCCGCCTATTACCACCAGGAGCGGACCGTTTCCTCGTGGCACCCAGCTGGGGAGTGGTTGTGGCGTTAGAAACGCACTTCGCACAGGAGTGCCTGTGACGATGGGATGGCTACCGGGAATGCGTTGCGCTGCAGCTGGCAGACCAATTGCGACGGCACTGCAAAGTCGACCTAGTAAGCGGGTGACGCGCCCGGGGATGGCATTGGACTCGTGCAGTACGACTGGAATGCCGCACCAGCGCGCCGCCAGGATGGCGGGGGCTGCTATGTAGCCCCCTGTGGTGAATACAGCATCGATCGATTCGCGGCGGATCACGAGGCGCACGCTGAAGATGGCCAACAGCAAGCGGATCAACTGCACCAATTTCTGGAGCCCATTGCCCTGAAGACCACCGGCGGTAACCGTAATTAAGCCGAAACGTTCGGGCACCAAGCTCGTTTCCAGTCGGTCGGCCACCCCCAACCACCGCACTGGGTCATCGGTTTCAAGTGCTTCTGCGACGGCAAGGGCCGGAAATAGATGACCACCGGTTCCGCTGGCTGCAATGAGGAGACGAGTCATGGCAGCGGACATCTCCGATGACGCGATTAACTTAATTGGGTCCATGGATTCCGGCCCGTGCGTTCTTTCTTTGGCGTCACGCTCGTGTCGGCCTTGGTCTTGTTGATTGCACCGTTGCTGGCTTTGGCAGAAGCTGGGCGCAGCAATTCCGCTTTGGAGGCCTTCAGCCTCCGCCTGCAGACCGCGTTGAACTCGGATAGTGCAGCGCAGTTCGAGATTATTGCGATTCCCGAGCTTCAGCCTGCGCTAGTCCAGCGCTATCAACGTTTCCGTCGGGACTTCCCTGAGGTCAACTGGCGCGTCGAACCAGCGGCTCCCCTTGCAGATGGGCGTGAAACGTTGCTCCTAAGGGTGAGAGGTGATGCTGAATCGGCCGGTTTGAGTTACCGGTTGGAAGCCCTGGAGCGTATTGCGATTCTTCTGACAGATGGGCGAATGGTCGCCCATGAGTTGGTCGCCCATGAATCGTTGCTGCGGAGTGGAGAGCGCCCCCTTGCTGTCACCGTGCATATCCCTGATGCCGTGCTTACGGGCAGTCGTTACGACATTGATTTGATTGTCGAAGAGCCCTTGGGGCAGGCCTTGGTGTCTGCAGGGTTGATCGACCTCACCAAGAAGCAAGTCGAGCAACAGATTCGTCCCAACGTGCCTTTGGCTCCTATGGGTGGGGGTGGCTTGTTTAAGAGTGTGCAGGCTCCACAGTTGCCTGGTTCGCAGACCTGGGCGTTGCTCTTGGTGCACCCTGATGGCGTGGTGACGGCAACAAAGCGGGTGCGGGTGGTGAGCAGCTTTTAGGCCTCTTCGGTTGCTTCGCTCCAGCGGTGCAACGCTGAAACATCATCATCGCCATACCCATGCTTTATCAGCTTGGATTCCAGCTCTTCAACCAGTGCTGTGATGGGCATGTCGAGTTTGACGCTGCGGGCGGCCTCCAGGGCTATTGCGAGATCTTTGCGATGGAGGCTCAGCTTGAATCCAAGGGGATAGCGCTGCTGGAGCATGGCTCCACTGCGATGGTTCAGGGCCCAAGAGCCTGCGGCACCGTTTTTAAGGGCATTAATCACCTGTTGCATCGGCAGCTTGAGCCTTTGGCCTAGAGCCACTGCTTCAGCTACAGCGGCGTAGCTGCCGGCTACTAGCACTTGGTTCACAGCCTTGGCCTGTTGGCCTTGTCCGACTTGTCCGATGTGGTGAATCGAGCCTCCGATCACCTCCAGCACTGGGCGTACCGTCGCCAAAACGGCGGCATCGCCGCCGACCAATACGGTGAGACTTCCGGCCTGTGCTCCTTCGGTGCCACCGGTAACGGGGGCATCGAGGTAGTGCACGCCAATCTGTTGCAGCTTGGCGGCGGCCTGTTGTGCTCCCTTGGGGCTGATGGTGGAGCAGTCGATCACGATGCTGCCGGGCTGCAGGTGATGGGCGGCACCGTCTGGCCCGAATAGCACTTGGTGCACTGCAGTGTCATCACTCACGCAGATGAGCAGAACGTTGACGTTCTCCGCAGCAGCTGCAGGGCTGATGCAGCGCTGCACGCCGTCGAGCTGCGGGTCGTTTTCGGCTCGACGGCTACGGGTGTGCACCTGCAGGCTGAGGCCGGCTTGGTGCAGGTTGACGGCTATCGGAAGTCCAAGAGCCCCGAGGCCCACGATGCCCACGCGCCAGTCACATTCGATCATCCAGTTGTGCCTGCTCTGAGCGTGTTTCCTTTTTAGGCTGCAAAAGCGCTCTGCTCAGGCTCAAGGTTATTGAGCATTTCTACAGCGATGGCTTCCAACAATTCTGCCTTTGCTGCCTCTTGCCTTTTGAAACTGCGAATGGCGGGTATTCGAATCCTCAGCCTGGCCGTGCATTCTTCCGGATCAGTCGATGGGGCGCCAGCCATGCGCATGAGGTCAACAACGGCCACCCAACGCAGGGGTGCAATGGACCGGCAGACACTGGGCCGAAAAAAAGGTGGCTGTTCACCTAGTGCATACAGCGCTGTGAATTCCCCAGGTGAGGCAGTCCGGAAGCGAATGAGGGCGACGGGGTTGTTCTGAAACCAGAGTCGGTCCTCGTGCACGGCGTTGTGCATTTTTTCAATCAGTTTTTGGATTATGCCGTTGGTGGCAAGCCGTCTCAGGGGATCATGTCGGCTTTCAACTTTTGATCAATCAAGGCTTTGAATTGAGGCCAGGGCAGAGCACCTTCGATGATGTCGCCCCGGTGTTTCTCATCGGGGCGGCTGGGCCCGATGATGAAAGTCGGAGTGGCGCGGATGTTGTGCAATTTGGCTTCAGAAAGATTGGCTGTGATGAGAACTTCGGTTGCTTCTCTCTGCATACAGGCTCGAAGAGCTGATGTGTTGAGATTTGATTCTTCGGCGATTTTTACGACGCCCTTGCATTCGAGGCAAGACTGCTGGTCGAATAAAGCTCCGTATAGATCCCAGTAGCGGTTTTGTTCGCCGGCGCATCGGGCTGCAGCCGCAGCAGGCTTGGCCTGGCTGTGGAACGGCAGCGGCAGATCTTTGTGGACGAAGCGCACCAGCCCTTTATCGATGTACTCCTGTTTGAGTGGGGGCAGCACCTGTTCATGGAAGTGGCGGCAGTAAGGGCATTCGAAATCGCTGAATTCCACGATGGTCACAGGCGCCCTGTCAGAACCCAGAGTGGGCTCTCCCTGCAACATCAGCTCTGTAACGAGAGTGGCTTGCGGAGGAGGTTGATGTTCAGCACGCGCGTTGGGGATTGGCACGGAGGGTGAGGCCCACTGCTGCACTACAAAAGTGCCGCCACCGCCGATTCCAAGGCCCAACGCCAACCAACCCACAGCCCTCAAAACTTTGATTTGTTTTCGGCTCATCGCTGGCTGTGTTCTTGATGACTGCTCAGGCTGATTCTGGCTTTGGTGCCCGGTTATGGATTAAATGGAGTGATCGTTGCTCGCCGCTGTGAGTTCGGGTGCCTGGCTGGAGATCGATCTGCTCAGGTACCGACGGGAGAGGTATGGCACCCAACGCCCCGCCGTCATCCCTGTGCGTACCTTGCTACTGCGAGGGGCTCTGTTTGGTTCTGTTCTGCCGCTACTCCTCCTGTTGAGTTGCGTTTGGTTGTGGTTTAACGAAAGTCAATTGCGTCAACGGGCTGAGCAACTCAGGCCTTGGGCCGATGAGCACGATCTGTTGGAGATAAAGATCCAGGCGGAAAAAAGGGAATTGGAGGCCGCGGTCAAGACCAATCAGGCCATGGCTAGAGCCATGGCAGATGTTCGCTCCAGTTCTGCCTTGCTGGCGGAACTCCAGCGGATTGTGCCGGAGTCGATCAGTTTGGATAAGGCGCAGATAAGTGGTGATGCCATTGATCTCAGTGGTGATGCTCTAATGCCAGATGGTTTGCGCACGCTGAATGCCCTGATGCTGTCGCTTGGCAAGTCGGCGCTGTTTGATGAGGACGGCGTGACCCTCAAGCAGGCAAGCCTGAAGGGCTCTGCATCGCCGGAGGTTGCCGATCAGGAGCGGCTCAACTACGGATTGTCAGCGCGGTTCGCAACGGATGCACCCAAAGCCATCCGCCCTCAGTTGCCCTCTCTTGGAGCCATGGGCCTTGCGCGACGCTTGCAGCGTTTGATGCAGGAGGAGGGTTTGTTCGAATGACCAATTTTTCCGGAATCGGCCGTCAAGGGCTCTGGGCTTGGTTGACACCGGAACGGGCAGTTTTGGTTGTGCCGGTGTTCGCTGGCCTGGGTTTGTCCATGGGTTTGTTGAGTGTTGGCATCACCCCACTGACGATGCGGGTTCGGGAGCAGAGCGAGGTTGTGGCACAACTCACAACCAAGGCTGACTTCGTGCCGGTGCTGCGGCAGCAGCTGTCTGAGTTGAAACGCGAACAGGCCAATAGGGATCAGCAGTTGGATCGCTTGCTGGAATTTGTGGCAGGAACTTCTGAGCTTCAGACGCTCTTGGCTCAACTAAATGACATGGCTGATCTCCACAATGTGGAGATCACCACCACCATGCCTGGGGAGGTGGAACGGTTTATCGCCTCGACGCCAGCTCCGGAGGAGGGGCAAATCGCGCCACCCGCAGCGGGTGGTGGTGGTCCACAAGAGGCATCGGGTGACCCACTACTCAATCGTGGTTTGGAGAAACGTTCAGCTGCTCTCACAGTGACGGGATCCTTTCAGCAAACGCTGGCGTTTCTTCAATCGCTGGAACAATTAGAGGTCTTTGTGGTGATTAGTCAGATGAATATTCAAGAACAGAGTCGACAGAATGATAATGGCGTCAATTATCATGGGGTGGCGATGGATCTCACACTTTCGGCTTATGGGCGCCAGCCTATACGTCTTGTTCTGCCAGAGGTGGAAAGCAAATGATGGCGTATTTGTATGCGTCTCTGGGTGTAATGATGCTTGGTGGAATTATGGCAATTTTTGAGATGGGCTTGTCTCTGACAGGTCAGTCGATGATTCCGGCTCCACCAGAAAAATACTTTTCAGATGCTTCAATGAAAAGTACAGATATCAAGCTTTTGCAGGGTCTGACCGATGGAGCCTTCCCTGCTTCAGTCTTGAATAAAGGCCTGTGTGCTGCTCTCGAAGATATTGAGCGTGAGGGTTGGACTCTTATTAGCGAAGGCCGTTGGGCCAATAGCTGTCAGTTGAATCGCGGCTCTCATCGTGTCATTGTCCGTGAAGATACTACGAATCTTCAGATTCCCTATCAGCTTTTTTCTTGTGCTCTCAAAGGAGGTAATAATCGATGTTCTTTCGAATTTGAGTGATTTTTTCTCATGCTTGATGCTGTTCTTGGTGCTGTGATCATGGTGGTGGCTACTACTTCACTGCTCTATTCCCTCGAGCTAGCTGAGCGTGCCTTTGATCAGGCAGGGCAATATCCATTGCACAATGACGAGATTGAGTTGTTGCGAAAAGTGGGTATCACAGGAGCTGCAGAGGTAGATGGGTTTTGGCGAGACAACATCAAAGCGGCACCTCGTGAGGTGGGATTGGATGAATAGAAAGATGCACGAAACGCATCCCTTGCGACCAGAGAAGGTTGAGCAGTGGGGGATGACATTACTCGAATCACTTGTAGCCATGACAATGCTTGTGGTGTTCACCGGTGTTGTCTCCTTGGTGATGCAATTCACTTTGCGCTTCTTCAGTGCTGCCGAATCCGGTGAACAGAATCAATACGATGTCTCTAATGGGGTGTTGATCGATCACCAACAGCTTCAGATGGCCATGGATGAGCTTGTTGAGGTTCTGTCTCAGCCTGGGATCAGCTTGGGTGCAATTGCCTTCGATTCCAAATCTGCCAAGCCAAATGTGGCTTGTCCGGCGGCACGCCCTGTGACTCAGTGGAGTTTGCCGATGAGGGAAGTTTCGCTACCACCGGGTTATCGCATCTGTCTTTGGAAGACAACGGCTGTAGAAAGCTCTATGTCGACTCTCATTGCTGATGTTGATGGTGCCCAGCCAGGAATCTATTTGTTGCAGGCTCTGCCGGAACGGTTGAGTTCCACCAGTCTTCCCACCAGGCGTCTGTTTTGTCGTCCTCGTCCCTTCTGTTGATTCTATGACTACAACACCGATGCTGGGGTCCACCTTTTTTGGTCTGGACATCACTCAGCTCTCCACACGACTGATGGCGATTCGTCGCAGAATCTCCAAGCGTGTGCTGATGTTGGAGTTTGGACCAGCTTCCTTGCTGTTGGCGGAAGCGACACTTACTCAAGAGGGAGTGAAGTTAAGGCATGTCAGTGCGTTCCCCCTTCCTCCAGAGGCCTTAGACCGAGGTGTCCCTGCCGAGCCCTTGAAGATGGCTGGTCTTCTCAAGGATTTTTGTGCTGAAAAGAAGATTCCCGCCCATCGTGTAGCAGTTGTTTTGCCACCAGATCTGGCTTTTCAGCGCCTTCTTAATCTGCCAGCAAATCTCACAACAGATGAGGCCCGTGAGTTTGTGCTTAATCCTGTCAATGGTTTGCAAATTCCGTTTCCAATAACTCAAACGGATTTTGATCTCTTCCCTATTTCATTACCCACAGAGCAACAAGGTACTGATCAAAAACGTATGTATATGCTTACAGCTATACCAGAGGCTCTTGTTAATCCGATTGTGGAGATGCTCCAGGCTGCAGATCTGGAATTGCAGCTCTTGGAGGTAGGTAGTCACAGTCAGTTGCGAAATCATGCTGCTGAACTAATTACCTTGCCTCCTCAGCAAGTGGATCTGGTACTGGAACTTCTTCCTGATTCCAGCAATCTGATGCTGGTTTGCTGCTCCGGCCTCATTGCATCAGAGCGTTTAGCTGCGATTCGGAACCTTCCCGAGTTAGATATCGAACCGGATCAGCTCCCTGTTGCACTTGAAACTGGCTTAACTGCAGAAAATCTGCTGCTCAAAGATGAAAATTATCTGCCCATTTCTGATCTTGATTTGAGAGTACTCGTGGCTGATTTGAGAGCCGCTTTTAAACGCCTTCACCTTAAACTTCCTCTCGCTGAAATTCGACGATTGATTCTGACTGGTGTGAATAGTTCTCACCCTCTCCTTTCGGACGTATTGTCAGAAATGCTGGGGGTGCCCACTGTACTTGCGCAGTCAAGTGTTGCCACAGGATTGGCAGAAATTTCGATGGATGATCTTTTGTTTAAGTCTTCTCTTGGTCGTCTTACAGGATTGGCACTTGGGCTTCTCCCACATGATCAATTCTTGGCATGTCCTTTGGCAGGCAATAAATTGAGTATTAAAGACTCCTATCATCAAAATAAAGCTATAGCGATTGCTGATTTTATGAACTCTTCAGAGGCTCAAATGGGCTTGGATCTTGTTGCTTTAGAGGCACATTCCGATCGCTTTGTTGCAGATGAGAGCAAGGATGACGAAGCGTATTATATCGATATCGATATCGATATCGATGCTCCAGTTTCTTTAGAATCTAGTATCTCTTCAGACGTCGATTCACCAATTGATTCTGCTGAGAAATCCGCTGACCTGACTGCTACACCTATAGAGATTGCTGAAGATCAGGTCTTAATTGATTCTTTAACCACTGCCTCCAGCTTGAACGAGGAACCTCTGGAGTACACCAATAAGGAAAAGGAGTTTGATTCGTCTTATGACAAGGAGGACCTATCAAAATCTACGTTCGAGGCTGACTCTACTTCAGCTCATAAAATTAGTGATAATTCAGAGTTATCAGAGTCGGAGGAGCAATGGCCTTCGATCCAGGCTTCCTCTTCTGACGTAAGTGCAAAGATCCCTTCCAGCGTCAAGAATGATTCTTTGGAACTTTCCTATCCTAATGAAACTATTTTTCAAAATGAAATCAGTCCTAGTGAAATTGTTTCACCTCCTGAAACGGACTGGCCATCAATTACTTCTATAAAGTCGGTGCAGCATGGCCTGGAAAATGAAGTTGATATTGAAGATCATGCATTCAGAAGGCCTTCGACTAGTACAGGCGACCAGCAAGATTTAATTGATAATCAAGTTATTATTGAGAACCTTGATGATCCTATGTTTATTGAAGAAGAGGTTGATTCGTTTTCTATGGACACTATTGTCTCACAAGATTTATCTCTTGATTCAGGGCAATTAAGTCATGAGACTCATGAAACCTCTTATCCTTTTGAAGATCAAGGAGAGGAGCTGAATGTGTCTAATAACAATTCCTTAGAGGAAAATTCTGAGAACTTGGAGAATTCAAATCATGACGTATCTAGTAGTTCTAATTCGTCTTTGACTGATGAATCTAATACGCTTGGTGAGCTCCGCTTTGCAACTGATGATTAGCCCATATTTGTAATTAGGCTGAACATTGGTAGATAGAGAGAAAT
>MDTA01091721.1_pt1 | contig 13727 bp, 12 predicted proteins | sample 811151 | NCBI WGS metagenome assembly MDTA01 (sample SAMN05326648, study PRJNA326480) | marine metagenome | isolation source: seawater | place: Indian Ocean: South | collected 2010 | reverse complement strand
GGACGAATTAGCCGTTTCGAAGCCGAAGTTGTCGCACCTGAAGGAAGCTCCTATCTTACTGATGTTATGCGCGTTGGGACATTTAATATTGTGACCGATGACAAATATCTAAGCTATCTAGCCGAAGAAAATAAAGCTGCTGAGCTGCCTAGACAACCCGCAGGCTATGCTCGCGACACCGCTCGCGAACTGAGTTCTAAAGCTGGGGGCGAAACAGTAACTTTCTCGCTGGATCCATCTCGAGGAGCACTGCTCAGTCTACTAGTACAATCACCAAGTATTCTTGAACGTGTGCAACAGGGTAAAACAGTAGGCTACCTTATTATCTTCCTAGGTGTCGTTGGCTTGGTTCTCGTTATAGAACGTTGGATGCGTTTAAATATATTATCGCGCCGAATGAATCATCAGCTTAAGAACATGGATCAAATAAGCGACGATAATCCTATCGGGAGAATAATGGGCAGCTATTACGAAAGTGAGCACCTACAAGACTTAGAAGTAATTTCTCGGAAGCTCGAGACGATCGTCATCACCGATGTTGCTGCAGTAAAACGTGGCATACCTCTAATCAAGGTTTTCGCAGCTGTGGCGCCGCTTATGGGGCTCTTAGGTACTGTCTCGGGAATGATCGAAACCTTTCAGGCTATCACCCTTTTTGGCACAGGCGACCCAAAATTAATGGCTGGTGGCATCTCAACGGCATTAATTACTACCGTTTTGGGCCTTTGCGTAGCTATTCCCTTACTTTTGTCTCATAGCTTCCTAAATGGACGCTCGTTACAAATGAGTAAAATTATTGGCGAGCAAGCCGCAGGTATGATGGCACAGAAAGCTGAAAGTATTGCAGAAGAGAAAAATAGGTCCTGATGATGCTTGAGGTGCAATACAGCCTTAACGATTTTATGGAGAAAGGCGGAAGTGTACTTTGGTGGATTCTAGTTCTAACGGCTCTGCTTTGCTGGTTCATTATAGAAAGGCTCTGGTACTTTTCTTTTGATCTCCCGAAGGATCGAGATAAGCGACTGCAAATTTGGATAACCCGATCAGACCATTCATCTTGGTATGCACTTTATCTTCGGACACAACTAATTTCAGAAATAGATTGCTCGATGAGCAAAGGACTTACCATGATTACAACCTTCATCGCTTTACTACCAATGTTTGGGTTGCTGGGAACCGTAACGGGTATGATACAAGTCTTTGAAGTAATGGCTAGCATGGGGTCTGGTAATCCTCGCGCGATGGCCGACGGGGTAAGCGCTGCGACAATCCCTACCATGGCGGGCATGGTCGTAGCGCTGGCCGCCATCCCGTTTGCGACTCATCTTGACCGAAGATATAAAAGAGAACTTATGAACGTCAAAAACCTTTTTTCAAGAGATTAACAGTGTCCGATTCATCCCGTTTTTTTAATGACGATGAGGAAGAGAGCCAAATCGACCTCACGCCGATGCTGGACGTCGTTTTTATAATGCTAATCTTTTTCATTGTGACCTCTACTTTTGTTAAGGAAGCTGGGGTTGATGTCACAAGACCCGAAGCCGACACTGCGATACCAACTGACGCTTCTTCCATCCAAATAGGAATAGCAGCGAATAATCAGATATGGATCGATAAGCGACAAATCGATAAACGCGCAGTTCGAGCTAATGTTGAGAAAGGCCTAGCAGAGAGTCCGGGCGCGGCAGTAGTTATAGTCGCGGACGCACTTTCGAACACAGAGACTTTAATCGGTGTTATGGATCAGGCGCGACTCGCTGGGGCTGCAAATGTCTCAGTAGCTACGGACGAATAATGGCGTTCGCCAAGCAACTATCATTTCTAGGGCTATCGATAATAGTCGCGCTTGGCCTCTTCTGGTTTATGCATCTACTAATCCGCAACGATGGTCTATTCGAGAAACCAGACCGACAGAATACTTATTTAAATTTTATCCGCATTGACCCCAGTAATGACGATATAAAAACGAAAGACCGCCGTCTTCCCGAACCACCTCCTCCGCCTGACGAGATCCCCGAAACGCCAGATTTTTCAGCAGAGATGGATATGGTTAACACCAATTTGAGCATGTCTATGCCGACTATTGGTGTGCCGATCAATGGAGGTGCCGGCCCCTATCTAGGAACCCTTACTGCTGGCCAGGGGTTAGCGGGATTTGACACTGACGTAATACCAGTTGTTCGCTTAGCACCTGCATATCCAAGAAGAGCAAAACAAGCAAGAATCGAAGGATGGGTTACTATGGAAGTGCTAATCCGCCCTGATGGCACTGTCTCCGAGGCTAAGGTAATGGAGGCAGACCCGCCCAGGCTCTTTAACGACGCCGCCATTACCGCAATGAAACGGTGGAAGTTCCGACCAAAGATGGTAGACGGCACACCTGTTTCGCAGAGAGCAAAACAAACGATCGAATTTAAGTTGGAAGGTTGAACCGATGCTTTCTAAAGATATCTCTAAACTAGTTACACTCACTTTGCTGCTTTTCCTACTATTTACAGTGCAGGATACATTTGCAAACTCAGTTACTTCAAAAACGTATAAGAAGCTCACCGAGGTACAAGAACAAATGGCTGAGGAAAATATTACGGAGGCTATATCTACTCTGGAAGAGCTCAAGGATGAGGTTAAACCCGATTCGCTCGATCTTGCACTTACCTTGCAGATGTTAGGGTATGCTGCAATGGCAAACGAAAACTTTGGCGAGGCAATTGTTCATCTCAAACAGAGCTTATCACTCAATAAGTTGCCAGAAAAAGTAAAATACAATGTTGGTTATATGGTTGCACAATTACATTCAGCTCAAGGGGAGTTTGTCCAGGCAATCGATTTCGCAGCTGAGTGGTTCGATACGTTGGAGCAGCCTACTCCCGCGCAAATGATGTTCATGGCCAATATTTACGCGCAAACCAAGAATTACAAGCAATCTATCCCATTCGCAAGACGCGCAATATCTGAGTCAGCTACCCCAAAAGAGAGTTGGTTTCAGTTATTGATCGCTGCCCACTATGAACTGGAAGATTTCAAGTCCGCTGCTAGCGCCTTACAAAAAATCATCGGATATTGGCCTGGCAACTCGAGCTATTGGGAACAACTTGCCAGCGTTTACGTTATGTTGGAGGATGAAAGCAGGGCACTCGCTACACTTCGATTAGCATGGATGTCTGGTGTTCTAGAAAGGGAAGAATCTATCAAGTCGATGGTACAACTAGCCTTTGCACGAGGTATTCCGGAGCACGCGGCTAAACTTCTCATCCTAGGCTTTGACAAAGAGCTATTGCCAAGAGAGCCTGTATACGTCCGAATGCTTGCAAATGCCTGGTTGAGTGCTCGTGAGGCAGGAACTGCGATTGATACCTTTAAAGAACTAGCCGAGCTTGAAGAGAAAGGAGAGCCATTGCTACGCGCAGCTAACCTTTATATTGAACAAGGTGATTGGAACATGGCCGAAAAGTCCCTTGAGAGCGCTATAAATAAAGGCCTTGAAGAACCAGGTAAAGCTTGGTTGCTGCTAGGCATAGCACATGCGGAACAAGAAAACTTCAAACAATGCTTCGCTTCGCTGAGGAAGGCTAGGAGCTTCGAAGACACAAAAAGACAAGCCACCAAATGGATAACGTACGCCCAAGACATGCGTAAGCAGCATGAGTGGAAGCTCAGCTATGGCAGCTAAGCGAAAGGCTCATTCCTGGATCAAAGGCTAGTCTAGAAACCTACCGCAGTTCCATGAAAGACTTAAATCCGTCTTCTTTCTTACTAGCCAAACTATACTTCTTTAAATCATTCCCATCACAATACAGCGCAGATAAACCTTCAACACCAGCGTTATTGGACTAGCGAGGGCAAGACTCTCCAGCTATCGATTCAGATCCGAAACTAGGTTACTCAGCCCCTGTTATGCGTGACAGCTCTATTCTGGCCTGTTCAGTTAGCGCTCCCTCGTCGAGCCCAGGAAATTCACCATCACGCCAAACAATGCGACCCTGGATCATAGTCATTGCTGTAGGTCCACCAATTCCTAATTTGGCAGGTATCGCGCTCGGTGCTTGCAAACCGCCTACCGTATCTAGTCGATCTACATTTAAAGCGAAGAGATCAGCGCACTTTCCTGCAGAAAGTTCGCCGATGTCACTTCGGCCGAGCAAGGAAGCTCCGCCACGAGTAGCAAATTTCAGATAATCTTCCGGATCAGGCGCAGAGTATCCGCGTCGAGAGGCAACCAGACACTGCAACAAATAAGCGGTTCTAATGCATTCTGCAAGATTGGAATTATCATTAGAGGCGCAGCCATCTACGCCGAGGCCGATACGAATATCTGCAAGCATCATTCTTCGGAGGTCTGTCACTTGCTCTCCGACTAAAAATACGGGCGCAGGACAGTGGCTCACACCGATATTAAGCTCGCCCAGCCTAGCTATTTCTTTTTCATCAAGTTCCCAAGCATGTGCTACCCAAACGTCCGAGCCAAAAATACCGATCTTCTCCATCCACTCTGCCGACCGAATACCGTGAAGCTTTTGCATTACGGGAGATTCACCCTCTCCAAGATGAGTGTGAAATCGTATACCGCTTTCGCGGGCCAGTAGAAATGACTCCTCAAAAGTTTGCTCCCTACAATTTACAGGCTGGCAAGGAGCCACAACCACTTGCTCCATAGAACCGGGTGCATTCGAGTGGTAATCTTTTACTAAACGCTCTACATCTCTCAAAAACGAGCTGGTACTCTCGACCATTTCTGCTGGCACAATTCCACCCTCACAAGGGGGAAGAGTATTCGCTCCTCGACCAGCAACGAACCGCATACCCAGCAGCCTTGCGGCTTCAAATTGACGGTCAACCAGATAGGTGCCTGCATGCTTGGGGTAACAATATTGATGATCAAATGCAGTAGTGCATCCGTTTTTAATTAGTTCAGCGATACAGATAATAGCTGTGTGATAGAAAGATGATTCATTAAGTTTGGCGAACAGGGGATAAATCCTCCGTATCCAACTTAGTACATCCTCTGGCCAGCGAAACTCTGGTTGATTGCGAAAAAACGCTTGAAAAAAGTGATGGTGCGTATTGACCAACCCTGGGTAGATGATCCAACGAGACGCGTCTATAAAACCGAAGTCATCGTTGTCACATATACCGTGACCAATGCTATGAATCATTCCTTCCTTGATCACCATATCAACGTTTCTAAGTACTTCACCTTCCTCATTACCCACGACTAGGTACGCTATGTTTCGGAGACAATTTATCTCATTCATTCTTCAGACATCTTTTTTTGAAGCAACCTAAGTCGTTTCCTCGCATCCGTACTTATTTTCCTCTCGTCGACCCCAATTAACTCTCCGTCTATTAATCTCCATCGACCATTAATCATCGAGCGAGAAACCTTGACGGGCTCCCCACATAGAATTGGTGCATACTCAAGCATCCATACCCCCGCGTAGCGTGGCGCAGACACATCAAAAAAAACTAAATCAGCGCAAGCTCCGACGCTAATCCTTCCGGTGTTCAGCCCTAGCAAGTCGGCGCCACCAGCTGTACACCATCCCTGCACCTGAGCCAATGTGGTCGAACTTGGGTTTCCTAATACTCTGTGTAATAACCACGTCTGCATAGCTTCATTTGTCATACTGCCGCTCTCAGCAGATGCCGCTCCATCTACACCGATAGATATTGGTATGCCCAAGTCCGCCATATCAGGCACATGCGCAATACCACTACCAAGGCGACAATTCGACGTAGGGCAATGAGCTATACCCGTAGAGGACTCTGCCAACCTCTCGCGCATCTCATTATCTGTATGTATCACGTGAGCGTACCAAGTATCCTCCCCAAGCCAACCGATCTCTTCTGCAAAAGCGACGGCGCTTTTGCCATATTTATCCTGTGCAATTTGCTCATCTCTCCTTACCTCGAGTAGGTGACTATGTCGTTTTAAATGATTGGCGCGCGCAAATTCGCCTAACACCCTTAAATGTTCGGGTTCACTGCTATGTATTAGCGAAGTCGGTGCAACGACGAGTCGCCGCATCGAGTTTGGAGATGGGTCGTGCCACGAATCTAGAGTTAACTGCAGTCTATCCAACATAGTGTTTAGGCCCTCGACCCTAATGTTCGAGCTGTTTAGACCAAGATGGCTACCTGCCGAAGTAGCCCCACCCCGACAAAGAACAAAGCGTATTCCGACTTCGTCGGCAGCCTGCAGTAAAGCCGCCTCCATTTCTTGGCTTTGGTTAGCTTGGTAGAAATAGTGATGGTCTGCGCATGTGGTGCATCCTGACCGCATTAGCTCAGCGAGCCCCAAAAGGGCAGCGACATATAAAGTATCTGGGTCGTAATAAGGCCAAGCTGCGAAGGGCACGGCAGAAAGCCAACTGTTTAAATCTGCATTTATACCAGCAGGCATCCCTTTCAAAATTGATTGCGCAAGGTGGTGGTGTGTGTTGACCATGCCCGGCCAAGTAACTAGTCCCTCTGCATCGAATTCCTCTGCTCCGTAAGAGTTGTCGATGTGGTTGTCTATGGCAACTATCAGACCATTTTCGATAAGAATGTCTGAAACACGGCCGTCGAAACTAGCATTCCGAATAACAATCAAGCTCAACCTGAACTTTCAGGGTCTTGATACCCAGTAACTGGCACTAGGTCCTGGAAATCAAATGAAACGACCTTATTCAACTCTAAGGAATTATCCAGTAAATCTATTGCCTCCAAATGCATTAGATGCTCTTGTAAGCGTTTTCGGTCAAACCGGCCCAACGCCTCGCCTTGCAAATTTGATCCGTGAATGAGCTCGTATCTTTTCATCGCCTTTTTTGTCCATGCAGCAAACTCCGGTGTTTGTTGTGGATTTAGCTTCTGCAGATAAGCATGCACCTCGCTGCCATCACCAGAGCTATAAGATGCCCACCCTCTTAAAGATTCTTTCACGAAGGCTAGTACGACCTCTGGAGCGTCCTCTAACATTCTTTGATTTGTGTAGACTACCCTGTAGGGGTCAAAACCTGAACTCGACAATCTAAGCACTCTCGCCTCCACTCCTTGTTGGGCGACATAATAAGGCTCACTAGTAACAAAACACTGTTGAATAAAATCGGGGTCAGAGAGAAAACGTGCAAGTCCATAGTCTAGAGGAACTATTCGAGGGTTGATATCTAAAGCCTTTCGCATATATTGAACATAAGCGGCACCCGGATTAATCATTACCGTTCTCCCATCGATATCAGCAAGGCTCTTGACATCATTAGCAGCGTGAAACATGACACACTGAGGATCGTGCTGAAAGTAAGGGAATAACGCGACAAGTGGCGCGCCTCTAGAAGCCGCCATAAAAACGTTGTCAGTCGTTCCAACCGCAAAATCAATTCGACCAGTGGCAACCATCTGAGGGACGTTAGATATATTTGCGCCGGGGCGAATCTCAACATCCAAACCAGCTTCAGCATAGAGACCGTTCAGATGAGCATGATAAAAACCAGCATGCTCAGGCTGAGGGTACCAATCAGTCTGAAAAATTACTTTAATTAAGGGATTCGAAGAACTCTCATCTTGAGAATGCTGAGCCTCCTCGCACGCAGCCAGCAAGAATAGGGCAAAGACCAGTCTAATTCGAGAAAACATACGAATCATGCCATTTATGCAAAGTGAACCAAGCTAACAGATTTACAATGCTAACAAAAAGAAAACCTATTACACACGCCACAAAAGCAGACGCAAACAAAGCAGGGACTTTAAATTGTGCACTAAATATAACAACCACAAAACCAAGACCTGCTTTATCACCCGAGCCCATGCCTGCTACCGTATCACCATATAGAGCGCCAATCGGAGTAAGCGCGGCAGCTATTTTGAGCCCGGCCATAAAGTATGGCAGAGCGCCAGGCAGTCGAAGCCAGAACATAGTCTGTGAGGATGTGGCGCCATAAACACGAAAGAGATCTGATAGATTCTGATCAACGGTGCGTAAACCCATTGTGGTATTCGCTACAATAGGAAAAAAACATATAAGAAACGTGATGATAGTTATACTAACAATCCCTTGCCCTGCCCATAAAATGATAATGGGCGCTATGACAATTATCGGGGTCATTTTTAGCAATAGAATAAAGGGATAAATTCCTTCGAAAGCCCACTTGCTGGATGCAAGGAAGATCGAGAGTAAAAGACCTCCAGACACCGAAATGAAGAATCCTATTAAACAAGCAATCGTGGTTTGAGCACCGCCAGAAATCAAAACCTCCCTTTCGTTCACCATGGCCTGCGCTATGCGGTGAGGTTGTGGGAGCTGATATTCCGGAATACCAAACAACCATATGGCTCCGTACCAGGTGAGCAGCAAACAAATTCCTACGATAACCGGCCATAATGCTAACGACCATGGGATCCTACTAAGCGCCATACTGTTCCTAAATTTGCTCCAGCGTCTGAGATGTAGAGTGTTTTTCCATTGTATCAGCCTTAACAGAATGCAATGATTTTGTGACCTCGCGTACAAGTTCGCCGAATTCTATGCTCTCCCTCGTTCTTCTCGTTCGAGGATATGGTATGGGCACGTCAAGCACATCTGCAATTCGTCCGGGCCTAGCGGCCATCACCAAAACCCTAGAAGACAAAAACACGGCTTCAGAAACTGAATGCGTTACAAACAGGGCAGTCCAAGAATTAATGGAACGTATACGCAGAAGTTCTTCATTCAAAGCATCCCTTGTCATTTCATCCAAGGCACCAAAGGGTTCGTCCAAGAGGAGAAGTTGCGGCTCTACAGATAAAGCCCGGGCTATGGAAACTCGCATTTTCATGCCGCCGGAAAGTTGTCTGGGATAGCTGTTTGCAAAATCCCCCAGTCCCACTTTATCTAAAAGGTACATACTTCTGTTGATTCGTTCCTCAGCGTCTGCGCCCTGGATCTTAAGCGGCAGTTCAACATTTTTCGAGGCTGTCAGCCAAGGCAATAAAGTTGGTTCCTGAAAAACGAACGATAAAAAGTCCTTGCCTAAAGTGTCACCAGTATCAAAAACAATTTGGCCCGAGGTCGGATTCAGAATGCCAGCAACTAATCGTAAGAGTGTTGACTTCCCGCAACCGCTCGGACCTATAAGACTGACAAACTCGCCCTCTTTTACGTCTAAATCAATGCCAGACAAAACGGGGTGGGCATTGTCGAAGCTCTTTCCCACCCCTTGCAAAGAGACGATCATCAGCCTATGTCATTTGCTAAGGCTAAAATTTTCGCACGAACTCTAGCGCCCAGCTGCGCGGAGTGCTAGGGAGTACCGCATTGTTTCCATAAAGGCTAGGAAAATTACCTCGAAAATAGAGCTCGTCAGTCACATTAGATAGATAAAGGCTAAGCCTATAGTTTGCCGTCTCGTAAGTTGCGTTCAAGTTCAACACTTCATAATCCGGCAAGATTATCCCGGCAACAACTGACGATGCCGTCTCATCGACACTGGTGTAGCTGAAACCAGTTCGAAATTTTTCATTCCACGTCTGAGTACCGGAAATTGACCAGCTCACCTCGGGAATTCCACCTCGCGGCGTGCGAGTGCCAACAACGTGGTTTGCTCCAATGATACCTCCGAAGACAGACGCAGGGTCAATATGGGGGAAGTTTGACGGTCCAATATAAGAGAATACCTCGCCGCTCTCCTGAATAACGTCTACTTCTAGATCTGAATACGTTGCGACAAACGAAAATTTTTCGTTGACGACGGTACGTATCTCTATTTCATATCCTTCCGCTTCATTGGCTTGATTATTAACGGGATTTTGAGCGTCAAAGGATATCCGTTCTTGTTCGAAGTAGGCCACCGACGCGTACAATCTGCCATCAAGAAGACTCGTTTTAATGCCAAACTCAGTCAGCTCGCTATCACCGAGGAAAGTTTCTCCCTGGACATTACCAAGGCTTACGTCGCCGGCGGAGCCAGAGATAATCGTCGTTTGTTCTGCAACAGTTACATAAGGGTTAAAGGGTCCAAGCGCGTAGGAAAGGCTTGCGCTCCAAGTTACTGCGTCATCACTTTCTTCTGCTTCCCCCTCGCCTATCCCTCTTGCCGTTCCAGGCTTTTGCAAAACGACAGGCCCAGCGCCATCCCCGTCCTCAGATTCGACATCTACATAGTCATACCTTACACCTATCAGTAAATCGAGGTTATCACCAATCGTAGAGTCCATTAAGAATGCGAGACCGTACTGCCAATAATCACTATTCGTATAAGCGCTCCAGCTTTCATTAGGCGCTCGGCTAGGAACCTGTTGCAAAGAATTAGCATTGAACCCGACCGTGAGGTCAGGCCTATCAAAAATCTCATCACTGAAATCTAAAGCATAGAATGCATCCGTGTAGCGGACGGAAGGAGAAATTTGAAAAGCGCTTTCGAAACTATCACCCTCATAGTCAAACGCGAAAATTAGTTGATTTTCGAAAACCCAAGTGTCCGCGATTTTCGTGAAGCCGTACCCATCGACGTTTATGTATTCTATCTCCTCGTAGAACATCTTGTTGGTTATCGTCATTCCTCCATCGGTCTCATGGATAATGTCGAAGTACACAACATTAGCATCTGTGTCATATTGGTCGGTATCATCAATTAAAACCGAGCTACCTCTAAGTTTGGCTGTGCCTACCGTTGCGGGGTCTAATCCAATGCTTAGTTGGTCGACCAGATTCTGAGTCAAGGCTGCGCCTGAATCTGCATTTAAACAAAAGACAGAGATGCCTGAGAAACATGTGGCGTCAGCAAATGGTACTCCATTATCGTCTACCGCAAAAAATGACCCGGAGTTAAACTGAGAGGGTTGGAAGGCCTCAAAAGCATCTATCTCGGACTCTTGCATAAGTCCGTCTCCGTTCCCAAATGTAGAATCAATGTTGATTGCAGGTTGGCCTGTTATATAAATCTCATGATCAATTAAATCTTGAGTGACTCTGTTCCACCCGCCATTTTCGTGGCCCCGCCATTCCTGATACATAAAGCCTGCCTCAACACGCGTATTGCTGCTCAGGTCAAAGTTCAAGGTTCCTTGAATTAAATTTTGGCGGGTAAAATCATTATTATAATACGCATCAGAGTTTTCGATTTCTGCGTACATATAGTAGCCAGCGTCTCGGCCCATAATTTTAGTAGGACCGCCGACTTCCGCTACAACAACACTTTTATCCCAAGAACCTGTCGTGTAACCAATTGAACCTGTTGCTTTCTCTAAATATTGGCCTGTTTCCGCTCTCGCTGACTTTGGCACAAAATTTAGAGCGCCCCCTACCTTGCCCGGACCGGCTATTGGGGACATGGGACCTCTTATCACGTCTATCCTGTCGCTTGCGCCTATGGCAGTCGGGAAATTACCCTCGTTATTAATTCGCTTTACGCCTCTAAAATAATTCTCTGCCGACGTTCCCCTAACATCAAGAGAACCAGCAACTCCAAAAAAAGATGTCGTAAAGGTACCTGGAACAAAGGTAACAATGTCATTGATACTAGTGACGTTGAATTCCTCTAGGAATTCTGCGCTGATGGATGATACCGCTCTGGGCGTTTCGAGAATCGATTTGTCAAAACCAAAAACTGATTCGACAGGTTCCGTTTGTAGGAGGCCCAAATCATCTTCTACTTCCTCGCCAGCAATGAAAGTTTCAAGTTCAACAACTTCTTCTTCCATCTCTTCTGCAACGCTAGTTGTACCTACTGCTAGACATGCTGCCAACATAAGTGCCATCACTACCTCTCCCAGCAGGGATTGGTCATCTAATTTTCTCCAGCTTTTTCTCACTTTTTGCCTCCCACCTTAACTTATTGATACAAGCTCGAACGAAATATTCGAGCAGCCGACTGTTCTTAAGGGGCAATATTTATGCCAAATCCGAATTTAGCTTTTAACGCAAACAAAAGGCTTTTCATGGAAACTCCAATTGCTTTTTTCGCACTAAATTGGTTCGAGCCCTACTTTGACGCGTCGTTATCGGTGCAGGAATGGATCGCCTTTTTTGGATTTTCATAATTTCGAAGCTGCGACTATTTCAACTTCAACTTTGAATTCTGCTCTTGTAAATCCAGAAACGATTAGAAGCGTCGAAACAGGTGGATCACCCTCAACAAACTCGTCCCGAGCCCTCATATATTCAGCAAAGTATTCACGGTCAGTCACATAAGCGCCTATCCGAATTACATTAGCTGGCGTCATGCTGGCTTCCGCGAGTATCTTTCGAAGATTGTTGAAGCAGACCCTGGCCTGATCTAGGGCTGACTCAGGTATTATGGCATCACCTTTGCTAGAAGGATTGATAGCCAGCTGACCAGAGGTAAAAAGAAACCTGGTAGGATTAGTGACAGAAATACCGTGTGAATATAGCCCAAAGGGCGCTGCGATCGAGGAAGGTGAAAACGCTTCGATGCTAAAAACTTTGTCATTCACGTTTTATCTCAGCTACTGACTAATAACACACGCAGCAAAAACCGGACCAAGGTCAGGGTAATCAATTTGTTTAATTTTTTTCAGAAAACAAAAACCGGACCTAGTCCGTATTTAAAAATAACTTAGGAGTACGTGATGAGTGGTTCGGTAACATACTGGCAGGACATGACGACCAACGCTTTTAGGAGCCTCGATCCTGACATTACTATCGCCCTCATTCCGCTCGGAGCTATAGAACAACATGGTCCTCACTTACCCGTCTCCACCGATGCCACGATCGCAGAAGAAATGTGCACTAGAGCGGCAAAATTAGTTGGAAAGGATATTCCTTTATTAGTCATGCCTACGCAGAGCGTCGGTAAATCGACCGAACATCTTCAGTTTGAGGGGACGCTTACGCATACGGCAGAAACTCTTTTGCATAGCTGGATGGAAATAGGCGATAGCGTGGCTCGCTCAGGGCTAAAAAAGTTAGTTTTTTTTAACGGCCATGGCGGACAACCGCAGATAATGGAAATTTGCTGCAGAGAACTGCGAATCAAACACAGCATGCTGTGCGTGGGCGCAAGCGGTTGGAGCTTCGGAGCGCCACCGGATAGTGAAGTCCCGGAGGATGAACGCCGCTGGGGAATTCACGCGGGCAAAGTCGAAACTTCTATAATGCTTTACTTAAAGCCTGAATTGGTTCATATGGAGCATGCTAAGAATTTTCATGGTCTGCTTCCTCAGGTAGAAGAAGAATATGATCGTCTAAGAGTAATCGGTAGCACATATATGGGATGGCAGGCCCAGGATCTGCACCCGCATGGATGTTCAGGCGACGCTTCAGGAGCTGACGCCTCTATCGGCGAAATTTACGTTAAGCACATAACCCAAGGATTAGCGGAACTGGTAAAAGAGATATCCGCATATCCAATATCGCGCGTGCGTGATAGAGATTCAAGCGTATTGAACGACTAAAATATCATAAAGTTCTAGGCAATCTGAACGACGGATTAGCAGCTCAGGTTTTATTATTTTTTGAGCAAAAGTTAAAACAACATTACGGCGGCGTTTGCTATGCGACTCTGAAGAAGCTGCTTTGGCCTAACTAATGCATGTCTCTTATGCCAACTTGATTAACTAAAATCTTCTCAATTGAGAGCAATTCAGATCGACGTGAGCCTGCCTCACGAATTTTTTGATTAAAGCTTAATGCTCAAACGCTTCTGAAGAAGAGCAGACTAACCTCTCCCGCGCTATGGCTCAGATCGAACTTCCTGGAAACCATTTCTCGATGCAGCTACAAGCCCTGCAATACATAAATATACTAACGCGAT
>MDTA01000501.1_pt1 | contig 13727 bp, 13 predicted proteins | sample 811151 | NCBI WGS metagenome assembly MDTA01 (sample SAMN05326648, study PRJNA326480) | marine metagenome | isolation source: seawater | place: Indian Ocean: South | collected 2010 | reverse complement strand
TAGGTCGCTAAAGGTATTTGGTGACAAATATCGTAGATGAATGATTGTCCTCGACAGAACCCGGCTTATAGGCCAGCTCCCACATTTCTTTGCCACCGCTCAGACGCTGGGTGATTTGTACTATCATTGACAAGGTAACACCGCACGCATCTCTCGTTCTCAGTAAAAAACTCGATAAATCAGTGGTTTGCCGAGTTCTTCTCTATATTTTTTCGTCGTTTTGCTCAGATAACTGTTTGGCTACTTGTTTGCCGTTATTTTTTAAGTTCATGGTGAAATAAAGTGGGAAAAAGTGGCATAATGTGGGTTAATAGGGTTGTAATTGAAATTCTTACCGAGATTGGGTTTGAGAGCGAGGATGAAGTTCGAGAGTTCGGAGTTTTTAGATGTTTAGAGGGGTGAATAATATCAACATCGATGTTAAGGGGCGTTTTGGTGTGCCCTCTAGATTCCGTGAGTTCCTCGCTAATCATTGTAGCGGAGAGATGGTAGTCACAATAGACACCGAAGAGAAGTGCCTCCTTATATACCCTCGACCTGATTGGGATGATATCCAAAGGAGAGTAGAAGAATTGCCAAGTTTTAATGCGGTAACCCGTCGGGTCCAGAGATTGTTGATAGGTCACGCAACCGATGTCCAAATGGATGCGAACGGTCGAGTTTTGTTATCGCCACCTCTCAGAACCTATGCGAACCTTGAAAAAAAGGGAATCCTCATAGGCCAAGGAAAAAAAATGGAGCTTTGGGATGAAAGTGCTTGGAACAATAAACGCGATATTTGGGTTGAAGAGGGCCAAAGCCTCGGAATACCTGAGGAGTTGGCGGGACTGTCTTTATAAGGAGAACTAATTGTCAGGTCATGACAATCATTACAGTGTTATGCTCGATGAGGCTATCAAAGCTTTGTTTGTTCGTGAAAATGGTAAATATGCAGATTGCACTTATGGTAGAGGAGGCCACAGTAGGGCAATTCTCTCTGCTTTAGGCCCCGAAGGTGTTTTATTGACCTTGGATTCTGATTTGGATGCAGTTCGTCATGCAAAAAAAACATTCGCTAATGATTCACGTGTCATTGTCGAGCACAGCGTGTTCTCAAAGATAAAAAAAATTGTAGAGAAGCACAACTTAACTGGACTTGATGGGGTTTTGCTAGATCTAGGTGTTTCTTCTCCCCAACTGGATAATGCTGAAAGAGGATTTTCTTTCCGATTAGATGGTCCCTTAGACATGAGACTGGATAGAACTGCTGGCAAAACAGCGGCGGACTGGTTGCAGAAAGCATCGCAAAAAGAAATCGAGGAGGTTCTGAAAAACTATGGCGAAGAGAGATATTTTCGAAGAATAGCGAGGGCGTTAGTAACCGAAAGAGATAAATATGAGCTCGATTCCACAGGTGATCTTGCAGAAGTTGTAAAAAAAGCCATACCAACTTTAGAGAAGAACAAACATCCTGCGACTAGAGTGTTTCAAGCGATTCGAATTCATATAAATCGAGAGTTAGACGAATTGACGCAGTGCTTGCAACAAATAATTGGTTTGATGAACTCAGGAGGCCGGCTGGTAATAATAAGTTTCCATTCTATAGAAGACAGAATCGTCAAAAATTTTTTTAAAAGTAAAGCCCAGGGGGACTATTTGCCAAGAAAATTTCCGATAAAAGATACCGATATCAAAAGAACTATACGAGTTCTAGGAAAACCTCTAAAGGCATCTGCAGAAGAAATTTTTAAAAACCGAAGATCACGAAGTGCCACAATGAGGGTGGCGGAGAAAATGCCATGATGAAAACCAGTGCGGCCCTCTTGCTATGGGCTATTTCTCCTCGCCAAATGAGCATCGCTGCGCTAGTCCTAGCGTTAGGAGTTTCGGCTTTTTTCGTTTCTTTTTCTTCTCATCAAACAAGAGAGTTATATCGAAATCTGCACATGGTTCAAAAAAAGAGAGACGATTTAGATTTTGAATATCAGAAGTTGATTTTAGAGAGAGGAGCGTTTGCAGATTATTCAAGAATTACGGATCTTGCAAAAAAACAGTTAAATATGCGTATTCCTCGGACTGATGAACTCGTGGTCTTAAAATGAGTTTTTTTAGAGTTTACATCGTAGTGATAGCTGTCTTTATTTCAGGGCTATTGATCTTAGCTAGACTTCTCTTTTTGAATCTTGAGCAGAAAGAATTCCTGCAGCGAGAAGGTGAAAAAAGAGCTATCGGCACCTCGGTTATAAAGGTGAATCGAGGAATGATACAAGATCGTTCTGGCAAGCCATTGGCCGTGAGTACTCCAGCTTTTGCTTTGAGGCTTAACCCAGCCAAATTGCCTTCATCCGATCAAGACCTCTCTCCCTTAGCGGATTATTTAGGAGTGACGCCTCAAGTGCTTCGAGAAAAACTTCGAGAACACGCAAAGGGTAAAGGTTACTATCTAAGAAGAGACGTTCCACCCTCAGATGCTCGAAGACTTTTGAATTCAGGATTGAAGGGGCTGCAGGCAGACCGCACTTTTAAAAGATTCTACCCAGCAGGAGAAGTAGCTGCTCACGTGGTAGGGATAGTGAATACAGATGATAAAGGCATAGAGGGTTTAGAACTCGCTCATGACAAATTATTAACTGGCACTCCCGGTCAAAAAAAATTTTTGAGAAATGCCCATCAGGAGGTAGTGAAAGACGAACAGAATCTTGTTTTGGCTGAACCTGGTAAAAATCTCACAGTTTCTTTAGATCTGCGTCTGCAATATTTAGCCTACAAAGAATTAAAGTCGGCTGTCTCCTCTTTTGAAGCGCAATCTGGTTCTGTCATTCTTTTAGATGTCGAAACCGGAGAAATCCTAGCAATGGTTAACCAACCCTCGTATAACCCAAATTATCGTAATCATCGAGTTTTAGATCCGAGGGCACTCAGGAACAGAGCGCTCACAGATGTGTACGAGCCTGGTTCTACCGTTAAACCATTGACCGTCGCGGCAGCCTTAGAAACTGGAAAATACTCTGCTGAATCTTCCATCGATACCGCTCCTGGCTCGCTGAAAATAGGTAACTTGACAGTTCGAGATCCCTCTAATCGAGGATTGTTGCATCTGGATCAGGTGATAGCTCACTCTAGCCAAGTTGGAATCTCCAAGCTTGCCCTAGATTTAGATGCGCACGAGGTCCGGGCACTCTTCGATCGGATGGGCATTGGAAAGACTCTTTCGATTGGGTTTCCTGGCGAGGGAACAGGTTCTCTGCCGTACTTTCGCCGTTGGAGAGAGATCGACCGAGTGACCTTTGCTTATGGTTACGGCCTAACTCTTACTCCTACCCATCTTGCAAGTGCCTACATGACAATAGCAAACGATGGTTTAAAAAGAGATTTGACTCTCTTAAGGGGCGGAGCTTCAGAATCCACGCGGGTTTTTTCGAGAGCCGTTGCTACCCAGTTAAAAAAAATGCTGTCTTTAGTAGTTATAGACGGTACCGGAAAAAAAGCCAAAGTAGATGGTTATCAAGTCGCAGGGAAGACGGGAACCGCCAGAAAGGTAGGCTCAGATGGCTACACGGACAAAAATCATCTTGCCTTTTTTGCCGGATTAGCTCCGGCCAGTGATCCGAAATTAGTTGCTGTCGTGCTTATAAATGATCCGCAAACCTCACGGGGCGGTGGCGGTACTATTGCCGCCCCTGTTTTCTCGAGGGTCATGACCGGAGCTTTGAGAATTCTGAACATCCCGCCCGCAGGAAAGGGTTCAGTTTGATGGAAATATTATTAAGTGAACTCATTTCTGGTAAAGATCTGCCCGACATTCTCTTGAGGGGAATTTCTGCAGATAGTAGGGAAATAAAAAAAGGCGAACTCTTCGTAAGCCTGACAGGCCAAAAACACGAGGGTAATGATTTTATTAGCGATGCAATTAGTAACGGAGCCGTCGCGGTGATAACCGATAAACCAGTGGGAAAAAACGATAAGAAGGATTTACCAATCTTTTGCTTACCGAATCTAAGACAAGATCTAGGAAAATATGCGTCTCGTTTTTTCGGGTTCCCCTCCAAAAAAATGCAAATAATCGCGCTGACTGGGACAAATGGAAAAACTTCTGTGACTCATTTTCTCGCTCAAGTTTTGAAAAGGAAAGGTTTGAGCTCAGGGATTATTGGATCATTGGGTTATGGAGAGCCAGAAAAACTGATTCCCGCTGACTCGACGACTCCTGATGCAGTTAGATTGCAGGGTATTCTAAGAACTCTTTATGATAAAGGATGCCAATATGTTTTCCTGGAGGCTTCCTCGCATGGTCTTCATCAGGGCCGCCTGTCCGGGGTTGATGTTGACATTGCTGTTTTCACCAACATCACTCAGGATCATCTTGACTACCATGAGACGATGGATGCTTATAAAAAGGCAAAAGCAAAGTTATTTACCTTCCGTTCTTTAACAAAAGCGGTTATTAATAAAGATGACGAATATGCGGTGAATCTTGAGCGACTTTTGTCTCCTGATGTCGACGTGAAAACCTTTGGTTTTAGCGATTCAGCAGATATCCGCTTGATCTCCTCAAACTTTAACAGAGAAGGAATTTCTTTAAGCATTTCTTGTTCTGGCTCTAATTTTTCGGTCGATTTACCTTTATTTGGAATCTTCAACGTAGAAAATATTTTGGCAACCTTAGCTACTCTGAATTCTATGGGTTGGAGTGGTGAAGAAATCTCCAATTCAATAGGCCATCTATCCTGTGTTCCTGGGAGAATGGAGTTGGTCTCGGAGGAAGATCAGCCAACAGTATTTCTTGACTATGCCCATACACCAGACGGCCTAGGGAAAGCCCTCCGAAGTATTCGCGATCATTTTGGAGAAAGGAAATTAATCTGTGTATTTGGCTGCGGTGGAGATCGAGATCCCTCAAAACGCAACCTAATGGGAAAAATAGCCAGCGAATTATCAGACGTGATCATTTTGACTAATGATAATCCTCGAGGTGAAGTCCCTGAAAATATCATTCGTGATATCAGAGAGGGGATCTCTGGATCACACGTTTGCGAACTGGATAGAGCTAAGGCTATTAAAGAAGCTATTAAGGCCGCCAAAAACGAAGACGTCATACTGGTTGCGGGGAAAGGTCGAGAAATGTTTCAAGAGGTTGGGCTTGATAAGATTCCTTATCAAGATTTGGATAGCATTCGTGGTGCTTTGGAGGCGAGAGAGAATGTCTGAAGCGCGAAGGGTAATCGCAGGCCTGGGAAAGACCGGTTTAAGCTATGCGAAGTATTTAACCTCTCAAAATCTTGAATTCGAAGTTCTTGAGGACAAGCTGACTGAAGAGCAAATCTCTCAATTAAACGAGATAAAAAAAGGGGTAAAGGTTACCTCATTTAGCGACCATAGCCTTCTAGATGTCTCGGAGATATATCTTAGTCCTGGTGTTCCCAAGCTAAAAACGTGTATCGCTCAGGCGGTAAAAAATGGGGCCCGAATATTAAGCGATATCAAGATTTTTTTTGATAGCGCTCAGTGCCCAGTGGTGGCTATTACTGGAACAAATGGAAAATCAACGGTCTCTGAATTAGTTTCTCTCGCTCTGGCTAATCATTATAGAGACATACTTTTAGCGGGTAATATCGGTGAGCCTGTTCTAGACCACCTAAATTCAAATCCAGCTCTCGCGGTATTAGAGTTGTCGAGTTTTCAACTTGAGAATCTATATGAGGTAAGCCCTGAGATAGCTGTAGTTCTAAATCTCTCTCCCGATCATATGGATCGTTATGATGATTTGGAATCCTACTTTTCAACTAAATTGTCAATTTATGATAATTGCAAGAAAGCGGTAATTAATCGAGCTTTGTTAGAAAAGATAGAAGGAAGTTTTAAGGAAATAGCTACCTTTGGCCTCGGACAAACGAAGGGTCTCGGAAACTTTGGCACGGTCACGAGAAATAATGAAACGTTTTTAGTCCACGGCTCCGAAGTCTTGCTCAAAGAAAGTGAATTGAAGATAAAGGGAAGACATAATCTAGAAAACGCTCTCGCAACTATAGCTATAGCTTGGCTTCTAGATGTTGATCTCCCATCTGTTTTAGACACGATCAAAGATTTTCGAGGTTTGCCTCATCGTGGTGAACTGGTAGCAGATGAGAACGGAGTTCTTTTCGTTAATGATTCAAAAGCGACAAATCAAGGAGCACTCTTAGCGTCTTTAGAAGGCCACGCGGAAAACCATCGCATACATCTGATTTTAGGAGGAGAGACTAAAGGGGTGAGTTTTTCTTCTCTAGCCGAGAGGATAAGGTCATCTGTTGAGTCTGTTTGCATTATTGGTAAAAATCCTCAACAGCTAAAAAGTGAACTGTCGTGCTGCTCTCCAAAAAGCTTTAAGAATCTCCAAGATGCGGTGTTTGAATGCTACAAAAATTCAAAGGCAGGAGATCTAGTTCTACTAGCGCCTGGGTGCGCTAGCACGGATCAGTATGAAAACTTTGAAGAGAGAGGACGGATTTTTAAGAAGGCAGTCTTAGAGGTTCTTTCATGAAGGCTGGGTTAAAAAAGCGAAGAGAATTTTATCCGGAACATATAAAGAGCCCGATTGACCCTGTTTTGTCCGCTATTACTCTCGCCCTATTAGTCTTTGGATCAATCATGGTGGGGTCTGCATCTATGGAAATAGGAGTGAGAGATTACGGTAATCCATTTCATTTAGTTGCTACTCACCATATTTATATTTTCTTGGGACTTCTTTCCTTCGTTTTTGTCCTCGGATTACCAATAATCTTTTGGGAGAAAATGAGTTGGCTCTTTTTAATTATCTCTCTATTGCTTTTGAGCGCGGTCCTCGTGCCAGGAATTGGAAAAGAGGTCAACGGTTCTACTCGTTGGATTCAAATCGGACCTATCAACTTGCAAGGATCTGAATTTGTCAAATTGTTTTTCTTGGTTTATCTGGCTAAGAGCTTAGCTAGTAAAAAAGATGAGTCATTAACTAAGTACAAAACTTTTCTTGCCCCCATTTTTTTTCTTAGCCTAATAGTTTTGCTTCTTATGCAACAGCCTGATTTTGGCGCCTCTATCGTCTTGATTTTTGCCAGCGTGGCGGTTTTGTATCTTTCAGGAGTCTCCTCAAGGTTCCTGGTACCATTTGGATTTCTTATCTTCATTTTCATCATCATATTTTCTTTGGCACAACCTTATAGGTTTGAAAGGATTATTTCCTTTTTTGACCCTTGGCATGATCCGTTTGGAAGCGGATATCAACTAACTCAAGCACTTATAGCTTTTGGAAGAGGCGAGTGGCTCGGTTTAGGACTGGGAAACAGCATACAGAAACTGTTTTTTTTGCCCGAGGCACATACTGATTTTATTTTCTCAATCATTGGCGAAGAGCTAGGTTTTGTAGGTGCCGCTAGCGTTGTTTTACTATTCTTGGTTCTAGTGATTCGAGGACTATCAATAGGAAATTCTGCGAGGAGAAAAGGAATGAATTTTCATTCTAGCCTTGCATATGGAATTTCGATTCTTTTGGGAGTGCAATCCGTTGTAAACCTCGGAGTAAATTTAGGAGTTCTGCCTACTAAAGGAATAACGCTGCCTTTTATCAGTTACGGCGGTAACAGTTTAGTAGTTTGTTTGGTGATGGTTGCAATTTTACTTCGAATCGAGATTGAAGCAGGGAAGGAGCCAGAGAGAAATGGTTAATTCTGTTTACAACACAGCCACCCATATGGGACGAATAAAAAAGATCCATTTTGTTGGGATCGGCGGAGCTGGCATGAGCGGAATTGCCGAGGTTCTGCATAATCAGGGATATCTTGTGTCTGGTTCTGACAATCAATCTTCCGATATCACGGACAGACTCAGTGCACTAGGTGCTAAAATATTTATTGGCCACAAAACCTCCCAGGTAGATGGTGCGGACGCTGTGGTAGTCTCAAGTGCCATTCCGAAAGATAATCCAGAATACTCATCGGCGATTGAAAATCGTATTCCAGTAGTTCAGCGCGCTGAGATGTTAGCAGAGCTCATGAGATATCGATATGGCATTGCAGTCGCTGGAACTCACGGGAAAACCACCACCACAAGCTTAATTGCCTCAGTGTTTTATGAAGCTCAATTTGACCCGACTTTCATAATTGGGGGTCTTTTAAATAGCTCCGCTAGCAACGCGAAATTAGGAGCATCCCGTTATTTAATAGCTGAAGCAGATGAGAGTGATGCCTCTTTTCTTCATCTCCAGCCAATGCTCACTGTTTTGACTAATGTTGATAGAGATCACTTAGTAAACTATGAGGGAAGTTTTAAAAAGTTGCAGCAGGCTTTTATAAAATTCATTCATAATTTACCGTTCTACGGATTGTTGGTAGCGTGTATTGATGACCCGATTACCAAAGTCATTTTGTCTCGGGTTAATCGTCCTATTATTACCTATGGTTTTGATCAAGAAGCTGACTATAGAGCAACGGATTATAAACAGAGCGGTTTTGTCTCAACTTTCACTGTTAGAAAGAAAAACGATCCTGAGGAAGCCGTCTTTTTGCAGCTCAATATGCCTGGAGCTGAGAATGTTCAAAATGCTCTTGCCTCCTTCGCGGTAGCCTCTGAGGAGGGTATTGCAATAGAAAAGATTATTAGTGGCATTGAGTCATTTGGGGGTGTTTCGCGGAGATTCCAGCATCATGGAACGTTTTCTATTGATCAAGGCCAATTCATGTTGGTGGATGATTATGGTCATCATCCAAACGAAGTCAGATCTGTGATTGCAGCTATCAGGAATGGATGGCCAGATTCACGATTAATAATGGTTTATCAACCTCACAGATATTCTAGAACTTTGGAAATGTTTGAGAGTTTCGTGGACGTTCTTTCAAGTGTAGACCATCTTTTCTTGCTCGAGACCTATGCTGCAGGGGAAGAGCCTCTAAAAGGTGCTGGCAGTAAAGATTTATTTAATCAACTAAAATTAAAAACTTCTGTTTCAGTTGAATTCGTAGAATCGATCCAGAGAATACCCTCAATGCTGGAATCGCGCATTCGCCCGGGAGATTTAGTTGTTACTCAGGGAGCAGGAGAGACTGCTCAGATCGCGAGGAACTTAACCCAAAGATGGCAACGCGAGGAAATAGTTTTATGAATGAATTTTTCTTAAAGTTATTTTTTATAATGTTTCTAGGTTTTGGAATTCTCTCATTAACCGTTATTTCTCTCGATAAATTGTCTTTCAAATCCTTGTCGATTTCCGGAGATCTCAATAATCAACAATATCGTCGAGCAAAAGAAATATTAATAGAATTTAGTGAAAGAGGATCCAATCCTAAAGATATTATCCCGGTTTTATCTGACCTTCCTTGGATTCGGGAAGTGAAACTGCGAAAGCATTGGTCTTTAGGTTCTGTCCTAGAAATTTCCCCAAAAGATGTAATTGCCTATTGGAACGATGATTCCTTCATCGCGAACGATGGAGCAGTTCTAAAAGGAAATCTTTTCCGTGCAGGAAGCCTTCCTTATTTTTATGGTCCTGAAGGCAGTGAAAAAACCTTAATTGATTTCTATCTGCAGGTTAGTGGAGTTTTGAAAAAATATGGTCACCAGATCGATGAACTTAAGCTTTCTGAATTAGGAGCTTGGTCGATTAAGACGCATACTGGCATTAGCCTTTTTCTAGGAAAAGATGAACTTAAAAATCGGTTAGAGCGTTTTGTTGCATTGGAGGAGTATCGTCGAATGGGTGGGAATCAGAGAACGGTTTTGAGTGTCGATACTAGATATCCTGGTGGATTAGCAGTCAGATTTGCCGACGGAGATTTGGGAAGGGCATCAAAAAATTTAGCTCATACGGAGATTGACTTATGACAAATCCTAACGGTGGTCGAATAATGGTTGGGCTAGATATCGGAACCTCGAAGGTAGTCGCGATAGTTGCTGAATTGGGGCTCGAGGGAGAGATTGATATTATAGGAATAGGGAGTCATCCCTCAAAGGGGCTAAAAAAAGGGGTAGTCGTGAACATCGAGACCACTGTTGATTCAATTCAACGTGCTATCGAAGAGGCTGAACTCATGGCGGGTTGCCAAATAGAGCGAGTCTACGCAGGAATCGCTGGAAGTCATATTCGAGGCCTAAATTCCCACGGTATAGTTGCTATAAGAGATAAGGAAGTTTTTCAGGCAGATATCGAAAGAGTAATTGATGCTGCTCAGGCTGTTGCTATTCCTGCTGATCAGAAGGTTCTTCATGTGCTTCCGCAAGAGTACGTCATAGATGATCAAGAGGGAGTAAAAGAGCCTTTGGGAATGTCGGGCGTGCGATTGGAGGCGAAGGTGCACCTAATAACATGCGCGGTAAATGCCCACCAAAATATTGAAAAGTGCATTAGAAAATGCGGTTTAGAGGTCGAGGATATTATCTTAGAGCAACTCGCCTCAGGAGACGCAGTTTTAACTGAAGACGAAAAAGATTTAGGAGTCTGTTTAGTGGACATTGGCGGCGGTACCACGGATATTGCGATATTTTCCGAGGGTGCGATTAGGCACACAGCTGTAATTCCTATCGCTGGAGATCAGGTGACAAACGATATTGCGATGGCTCTCAGAACTCCAACACCAAATGCCGAAGAGATAAAAATCAAGTACGCCTGTGCGCTTGGCTCTTTAGCTCAAGAAAACGAAACTATAAAAATTCCAAGCGTAGGAGATAGATCTGACCGAGATTTGTCTCGGCAAGCTTTGGCAGAGGTAGTCGAGCCTAGGTATGAAGAGTTGTTTTCTTTAGTTCAAGCTGAATTAAGACGTAGTGGGTTCGAAGATTTAGTCGCGGCTGGAATAGTCCTCACTGGCGGCACGAGCAAAATTGAGGGAGCTATTGAATTAGCGGAAGAAATATTCCACATGCCTGTTAGCTTGGGTAAGCCAAAAAATGTGGCAGGTTTGTCAGATATAGTTAGGAATCCAATTTACTCTACAGCAGTTGGTCTTCTTCACTACGCCGCCAACCAACAAACTAGGGGGGCTGCGAATAACCCTAAGCAAAAATCGGAAGGAATAATAAACCAGTTTAAAAGCTGGTTTACGGGCAATTAAAAAATAAAGAAACATAACATATCCTGAAAGGAGAAAAAAATGTTTGAGATCGTTGATAGTGCTCCACAAAACGCGGTTATTAAAGTAATAGGTGTTGGAGGTGGCGGCGGAAACGCCGTAGAACACATGGTGAAGCAAAAAATCGAGGGTGTCGAGTTTGTTTGTGCAAATACTGATGCGCAGGCACTGACAGGTATGGGTGCTCCAACACTTTTACAATTAGGCGATAGCGTAACTAGAGGACTAGGAGCTGGAGCTAACCCGGTTGTTGGTAAGGAAGCTGCGCTGGAAGATCGCGATCGAATTAAAGATATTCTCAGTGGCACAGATATGGTTTTTATTGCCGCTGGGATGGGAGGAGGAACTGGCACTGGAGCCGCGCCTATAGTGGCGGATATGGCAAAGGAGTTAGGAATTTTAACCGTCGCTGTAGTCACTCGTCCCTTCGACTTTGAAGGGAAAAAGCGAATGACTGTGGCTGAGGAAGGGATTTTGGAGTTATCAAAAAATGTAGATTCCTTAATTACTATACCGAATCAAAAACTCCTCTCAATCTCAGGAGAGGATACGCCCTTACTTGAAGCATTTGCCACTGTTGACGATGTTGTCTCGAGCGCTGTTCAAGGTATAGCTGACCTGATAATAAGACCAGGAATGATTAATGTCGATTTTGCTGACGTAAAAACGGTGATGTCGGAAAGGGGAAGTGCGATGATGGGAAATGGCATAGCAACGGGGGATGCTAGAGCGAGAGAAGCTGCAGAGAGCGCAGTAAAAAGTCCGTTGCTTGCAGATATTGATTTTACTGGCGCTAGGGGTGTTTTGGTAAACATCGCGGCAAGCAGCGACATAACCATGGGTGAATTCTCTGAAGTGGGGTCAACAGTTCAAGAATTTGCCTCGGATAACGCGACTGTTGTTGTTGGAACTGTTATAGACGAGTCGATGAACGAAGAAATGCGGGTTACAGTCGTTGCTACGGGTTTAGTAGATAATAGTAATAAAAATGATCGATTTGGAGTGGCGCCTGAGGAGATGAGACCAGTAGCAGGAGACGGGGAACGCGATTACAAAATATTTGACAAACCCACTAATCAGAGGAGGAAGTCGCAGAATGAGAAAAGTGGTGGCATACCCAAACCTTTGGACAACAGTATGGAGTATCTCGACATACCTGCTTTTCTTAGACGACAAGCAGATTGAATTTGAACGGTTTACTATTCAGCAAAAAACTGAAATCTAGGGTAAGATCTTAACACAAATGGTTCGCCATCAATGAGTTGGAATTAGCTCATTTTTGACAATGATGTTAATGTTCGGATGCTGGCGAAATTGGACAGGTCTGTGATAAATCAAAAAACGTTAAAAAATGTAATTCGAGCGACAGGAGTAGGGTTGCACACTGGAGAAAAAATATATTTAACTTTAAGACCTGCCCCAATCAATACGGGGATTATTTTCATCAGAGTTGATGTTGAGCCAGCAGTGAAAATTCCTGCAAAGAACTCATTTGTTGGTGCAACAACCTTGGCGACGACCATTATCAACGAAGGGTATAACGTATCCACGATCGAACATTTAATGTCTGCCTTCAGTGGTTTGGGTATCGACAATGCGTATGTTGAGGTAAGCGGACCAGAGCTGCCCATCATGGATGGAAGCGCTACTAATTTTGTTTTTTTGATTCAATCGGCTGGTGTGACTGAACAAAGTGCTTTAAAGAAATTTATCAAAATAAAAAAGACAATTAAAATTGAGGTAAATGACGACTCTAGAGCCTTCGGTCAAACAGCAGAGATCCGCCCTTTCGATGGTTTTAGGTTAAGCCACACCATCGTCTACGATAATGCAGTCATCAAAGAGCAGCATGCCTCTGTTGATTTTTCCAAGACCACCTTTGTGAAAGAGATAAGCAGAGCTAGGACCTTTGGACTGATGCAAGATGTTGAGTATTTGCGAGAAAAGAACCTGGCTCAAGGAGGCAGCATGGACAACACTATTGTTGTTGGGGATGCTGGTGTTCTCAACGATGACGGACTGCGACATGCCGATGAATTCGTCAGGCATAAGATCTTGGACGCAATTGGTGACCTTTATCTTATAGGTTCGAGCCTAATTGGTGAATTTGTGGGATTCAAATCTGGGCACGCCGAAAATCACGCTTTGATCAAAAAAATCATGGAACAACCGGATACTTGGGAGTTTGTTACCTTTGGCGAAAATGAAAAGATGCCGCCTTCCTATGAGGGTTTTGCAGCATCCTCGTGAATACGTCTTCGAAGAGTCTCCGAAAGCCTTCCTAACGCATTGGAAATAGCATTATCTTTAATTTCAATTCCGTGCATGGCAACAACTTCCGCGGCATTTTCTGTTACTTTGCTTCCAATAGGACAGAGGGATGGCTTGTTTCGTAAAGGTCTGACCATGATTTTAAGCTCGTTTACAAAGATACCCGCGTTTGAAAGAGCTGAGAGGACCATTTCTTTTCGGTACATTATGCTTGTGGCCTCAGTGGCTTTAGATACTATCATCTTAATAATACCGCCTTTTATACCAGAAACAGCGAATTCAAAAGGAATGTAAGATGCTATAATCTCTTCGATACTTTTGAGTTCTTGGGATTGGGTTACGAGCAAATGCAGTATATCATTACCATCTCGCAAGATCGTTTCTATTGATTTAACTTGCTTG
>MDTA01124507.1_pt1 | contig 13733 bp, 10 predicted proteins | sample 811151 | NCBI WGS metagenome assembly MDTA01 (sample SAMN05326648, study PRJNA326480) | marine metagenome | isolation source: seawater | place: Indian Ocean: South | collected 2010 | reverse complement strand
CTTCCTTTCCTGATTGGTTGCCTTGCTCGGAAACCACTCAAGACTGAGTCGGGAGCTGCCAGCTCATTTTTGAATTTGCGAAAGACTTCCTACGTTATCCAACGGTGGCGGTCGCCAACAAGAATGCACGGATTATCTGGGCCGTGCTTTCCAAAGGCGGACCGTACCGCGCCGCTTTTTGAAGACCCGCCAACTGATTGCGAGACGATGATGAAATGAACGGCACAGGTCGGACCGGCGCGCAACGAGCCTGATTTTTATCGAGGCCCTTCATGGCCTACCAGCTGTTGAGGCGTGCGCGAGCGGATTCCCCATATGGGCGCCCCGATCCATTCAGGTGACGCCGGATAGATGTATGCAACGGACCAATGCTGATCAGTTCAGATTCAACTTGCATCGGGAGAGCCGTCCATAGAGGTAGAATGTCGGTCGCGATACGCCGATCTTGTCCAGGGCGCGCTTCACTGACAGATGCGGGTGCTCAACCAGGCGAATGATCTCCAGTTTTTCAGATGCAGGGTAATTCATTCTTGGTCGCCCCCATCCCCGATCAGGCTTTTTTGAGCAGGCGGTTTTAAAGGGTGAGTTCTGCGACGACCTCTTTCAGATCGCTGGCTTCAGGGCACAGATCATTCACTTCCGGCGATGTCGCCTGACGCGCCGTATCGCCAGCTAACCTCTTCTTGCCCGCCTCAAAAAACTCCTTCGACCAGCTGTAGTAAAGGCTCTGCGCCATGTTCTCGCTGCGGCACAACTCGGCGGTTGAATATTTGCCGCGCAGTCCCTCAAGAACAAAGCGGATCTTTTCTTCTGTCGCATGACGCTTACGCGTCGCACGCCGGATGTCTATGACGATCTTTTCGGCTGACCCTTCGGGCCCGAATTTGTGTCTCATCTTCGCTCCTCCTCAGAGCTACGATGAACCAAAATCCTCCGCTAATAAAATACCTAAATCGGTCTCATGATCGCTGACGGCGCAGAGCAACTGCCCGCGCGAAATAAAATTCATCAAACGCAATCAGGCCCGATTTGAAGTTCTCCCAATCCGCTGGATTGTCGAACGCACCTTTGCGTGGATTAGCATTAACCGAAAAATGGCCGTGGACCATGAACGATATTTATCATCAACACTTAGCTTCATGCATTTTGCCATGATCAAACTTTTCATCTACGCATTGGCACGTGCCTAATTCTCGGTCAGACCCTTAGGGGAATATCGCTTTCCCGACATCCTCTTTCGCCTTTGATGCAGCCATTTTACCATCTCAACGAGGCTGCGTTCAAATGCGACAGGTCATAGGTACAAGGCTTTTTAAATACAGACGGTGAATAATACGTTATTGCGCGACGCGCGTCATTGAACTGGTTTCGCCAGAATGTCAAGGACCAGCGCGGCTACTCGTTGATATATTCCTTCGCCATTTCAGCCAACCGTTTCCGGTCGTTTTTCCTGGCCACGGTCTGTGGGATGGCGTCGACGGGAATGATATGTTGGGGCTGTTTATATCCGGCCAGATTAGCTTCCACGAATTGCTCCAGACCAATTGCAACCCGCTCTCCCTCTTCGGCTGTTTCAACAAAGGCGATCGGCACTTCGCCTTTGCGTTCATCGGCAACACCGATCACCGCTGCGTTTTTTACTTCCGGATGGGTCAACAGCAACTCTTCGATTTCGCGGGGATAAACGTTGTATCCGCTTACGATCAGCATGTCCTTTTTTCGGTCGATGATCTGGAGAAAACCATCCTCATCAACGCAGCCGACATCACCTGTATAAAGCCAACCTTCCGGATGACCGGCGCTTTCGCCGCGATAGCGGTGTACGACGCGGGCGCCGCGAATCCGCACTTCGCCTACCTCATTTGGCGCAAGCAATTTGTCGGGATCATCAATGGAGACAATTTCCAGCTCGATTCCGGTCAACGGAAGACCCGTTGTCCCGATTCGATGAGCGCCATCGGCAGGATTGGCGGTGATCGGCCCGGCCTCCGTCATTCCGTACGCCTCCAATATTGGAACGCCGGTGCGTTTTTCCCACGCGCTCAGCAGTTCCATGAGAAAAGGCGAGCCGCCGCCGGGACATATGCGCAACGCAGACAGGTCGGCATCCTGGATCAGGCTCGACGAAAGCAATCCGCCATAAATTGCCGCCGGGCCGCCACTGAAAAAGGTGACCTTGTGCCGCGCTATTTCTGAAACGACATTGTCCGGCGTGAAACGCGGCACAACAACGAGCGTCGACCGGTTGTAAACAGGGTTCATGCACCCCATGAAAAAGCCCCAGACATGGGAAACTGGCGCCACATTCAGCCATACATCTTCCCCGACGCGGGCCGGCCAGGCCTCGTCCATGCCCGCAATCGTATTCATCAGCATACGGTGGGTTCGTTCGACGCCCTTAGGAACACCGGTGGTGCCGCCAGTAAAACCTAGTGTCGCAAACTCGTCTGCGACCAGCGCCGCATCAGGACGCCGCGCATCCGACGAAATCAATGCCTCAAGCGCGAACTCGCCCTTGCCCAGGCAAATGACGGAATCTATTCCAGCCCGTGCGGCGGCCGATTGCGCATTCTTAGCCGTCCCCGCGAGCACGATCAACGCCCGCGGCGCCGATGCCGCAAATAGCCGCGCAAGCTCCGCCTCAGTGTAAGCCGCATTCAACAAGGTTACCTGCGCGCCTGAGGCGAGTGCAGCAAACACGGCGATATTGCATTCAATTGAATTGGGAATGACCAGCGCAACACATTCGCCCGCAGCGCCGCATTGAGATAAGTGATGAGACAGCGCAGCGACGGCGCGGCCGAACTCATCGTAATTTATGCGTCTGGTACCTTCAATGAGTGCAAGCTTCGAAGGCGCCTTGTCAACCGCGTCCCAAAACATCGCGACGGCATTATCAAACCGTGGCGTTACCAACGGTGAAGCATTCTCCATTCCCACCTTTAATCCTCCCTACAAGAAGGTGTTTATATTTTTTGCCTGCAAAACGGTCTGTTGCAAGATGATCAAACGCCGGGCCAGTTTTAGCGCGCCATCGGGCATGCGGCGAATGAGATCGGTGCGCCGCGCGGTCAAGCGCAATTCTTCCGCCTCATTGCGATGGCGCAGATTATAAATCAACGAAAAGACGCGCCACTCATTCTCTTTATCCGTCGCTACGACTTCGACATTACTGATCATATGAAAATGACGCGTCGGCGGATCTTCGCCCCATGCGTTCGGGTGATTTGCGCGCGCAACGCGCTTTTTCAGGTAATCGAGGTCATCGTCAAAATACGCCATGCGCTGGGCGCTGATTCGCTCTGCCTTGTCGTCTCGGCGACGAGCTTGGATTCCCGGCATCCAGTAATGAATGTCATCGGCCATGAGCGCCAGCCATTCGTCATATCGTTCCTCGTCAAGAAGCCGGGCCTCACGATACAAAAACTGCTCGATCTCGAGGACGAGATCTCTGTCAACAATCGGCGACGACTTGGCCATGGCTTCAGACGCGCCCATTGCTTGCGCCCTCCGGCCGTTGCGGAACATCGCGCCAGTGCGGCGCGACCATCAGGTCGAGCCAACGCTGATAAAAAGCGCGCTGATTGGCTTCGTTCACCTGGCTTTGGTATACTGAACCTTTGAGGTCCGGACGGTCTAGCTCCGATCCGAGGCCCAGGCCCATATGCAAGTTGCGTCGCCTCGTTACGACGCCGGCGTTCGACTGCGTGCAGTGTTCGAAGTTTTCTCCATCGTCCATCTCAAATACCCCTGCCGGCGAAAATGTCAGCATTACCCCGCGGCGATACTTTTCTTTCAGCGCCTCCGGCGCATTTCTATTCAGAAACACCCAAGTATGCATTTCCGTTTCTCGCGGGCCTTTCGGCGTCCAGGTCCGGAACGTGTTGTGGCCAGGAAGGAACGACAGGTTCGGAAAAACATTCGCGGAACTTAACGAACCGACGAGCCGGCTGCGGAATTTACCCAAACGTTCTTCAAACTTGGTCTGCTCGCCTTTGAGGTAATCGATGATTTCCGGCTCACACAGCGTCGCCGCATTGCCGACGAAATCCGTCCCGAATTCCCAGCCATGACCGTTGGCGGTCACCTGGTAGGACCGCTCAGGCCGAATCGTTGGAAGCGCGCCGAAGAGCGCATGCAATGCTGAACTATGCGTCCATGGTGCATGATAGGAATCGCCAACAAAGTTTTCAGCCGGAAACTTCCAGTTGCACTTCATGCGCGACTTTATATTGCCGTCCACAAACTCAATTCCGCCTTCATCATTGTCGAGAATGGCATCGAGATACCATCGGAAATCGCCTAGATATTCTTCGAGCGACGGCGCCTCCGGGTCAAAGGTCGCAAAATGCATGCCCTTGTAGCTTTCAACGCGGGCGCGGTGGAGACCCAGTTTTTCGCGTTCGAAGGTCGGATTGTCCTTATAGAGATGAGCGTACGGAACCGCCGCAAGGGAACCGTCAAGCCCGAATGACCAACCATGAAAATTGCAGGTAAACCGCTTTTGGTTACCAGCCTCGGCGAAACACACGCGGTTGCCGCGATGGCTGCAGGAATTGATAAAGGCATGGATTTTCTGGTCGCGCGCTCGCGCGACGATCACGGCATCTTCGCCAATGTAAGTGGTCAGAAAATCGCCAACCTCCGGAAGCTGGCTTTCGTGGCAGATGAAAATCCAGCATCGCGCGAATATCCGCTCAAGCTCAACCGCATAGATCCCCTCGTCCCAGAAAATACGGCGGTCGATCCAGCCATTTTCTGCGTCGACAAGCGAGGGCAGCGCATCCGTCAGGCCCTCTGCTTCATTTGACATCTCTGAACACGACATAACTGCCTCGATTTGCTTTCAATCCTCGACGCTGAAGATCACACGACCGCCTGAATATGCGTAAAGCCCAGACCGGTAACGCCGCCCTTCCACGGGTTGTATTCGATCACTTCGCCTCTGGCATTCGGCATCGCGCCCATTACCGCGAGGAAATGACGGATCTCCATGGCGCCGTTGCCGCCGCGGCTCATGATCTCTTGGTCGCTAAGCGCCAGAAGCGGATCCGGATCGCCGCTCGTGATCGCATCAAGGACGAATGTATCGAATTCTGTATTAATCTTGCCCATCTCGCCGGTGCCGACCCAGTGGCTGATTCCACCGCTGCCCAAAAGGACAACCCGTTCATCGCCCGGGTCTTCTTCGATGGCCGTCTTCAAGGCGCCGCCAAAGCGATAGGCGCGCCTGATCGGAATAAACGGCTCAACGCCGCTCGCCATGTACACCGGCACTGTTGCGACCGATCCATTAGCAGGAAGGCATTGATGCGCCGGAATGCCGATACCGTGATCGACGCCGGTTCCGTTCGAAAACGCGAGGTCGAAATCCGCATGCAAAATGTGGTCAAAGACCCGCCGTGCAAAATTTTCATTATGGGGGATCGGCTGGTTCGGAATGCCCGGCAGCGCATCCACCGGACCGGTGATTTCCCCACCGCAAATAACGATCTGCGGCAACAAGCGCGGTCCGAAGACGATGTAATGATCGGCGGCGACAATAATCGCAACACTGGCGCGTAATTCGGCAATCCGCCGCCGGATTTCATCGTAGGCCTGCCGGATCGGCGCCACATCGAGATTTTGCGGATTGATGAACACCAGAGGATCGTGGGAAACAGTAAAGCCGCCAACAATCTTGCTCATGCTATTTTCCCATCATCCATGCGCGACGCCAGCGTCGGCATTTTGTCAATGAATTCCGGCATTGATTGCGGCCCATTCAGGAGCATATAAAAACCCATTAACAACATGGGATTATGACCTTGCTCGAACAGCACGCCCACATCGCAATCAATGATGGACTGGCGTTCATCGTCGTCGAGACTGTAGCGCTTTAGCGCCGATCGCGGGTCTTCCGCAAACGTTGAACGCAATTTGCGCGACGTTGTAAGGTCATAAAGGCATGTCATCACAGCCGTTGCGCTCATAGTTTGGCCCGCCCTTCGAGGAAGTTCTCGAGCTGTTGAACGAATGCATCCGCCTTTTCGATCTGTACCCAGTGGCCGCATTGCCCGAAAATATGCAGTTCTGAGTTTTTCAGGTGACGGTGCATGCGCACTGCGACTTCTAGCGGAATAACCCTGTCCTCCCTTCCATGGAGGATGAGCGTCGGGGCCTCGATTTTATCGAGCTGTTCCAGCGGCACGCCACGTACGGTCGCCGGCGATCCGTCATCGGACGGTTTCGGCTGAAGTTTGCGAATCGTTTCAATTCCACTGTTGACTGCCGCAGAAGCAAAGCGAGCGTTGATCATATCGTCTGTGACAATGGCTGGATCATAAGGAAAGTGCGCCATCATTTCCGCCATTTTTTCGCGGCTGAGTTCGAATGAATAGCTGTCACCGAGACCTTGTGTCTGCTGAAACTCACCCGCCGGCGTCCCCATAAGCACGAGCGACTGAACCCGTTCGCTGTGACGCAGCATCATCGCGAGCGAAATCGCGCCGCCAAAACTGTTGCCGACGAGCGTGACATCAGACAGGTCGAGCGCATCAATCAGGCCAGCGACATGCGCCAGCCACGATTTGATTTTCGGCTCATGGCCGTCAGGAATTTTCGTCAGTCCGAATCCGACAATATCAGGCGCAATTACGCGATATTTTTCAGCCAGGCGCGGAAGTACACCGCTCCAGTTTTGCCATGCCGTAACGCCCGGTCCCGAGCCATGCAAAAGGAATAACGGCCGGCCAGACCCTTCGTCGTGATAGTTTGTCTCTATACCGCCGACAATAACGGTCTTACCGGCGTCTGGAAGGTTTGTGGACATTTTCACTCCCTTGGCCTAAATGTTCTCTGGGTCCATACGTTACCGTATTGACGGTACACGCTCAACCGGTTTAGTCAAGAGACCGGCGAAGAAAATGAGTGTGGCGACAACGCACTCCGCGTCACCGTCGGAAACGCAAGCAGGCATGCGGACCGACATCGGAAAGCCGGCGGATAAACGCCGGCGCAGGACGGAACAGCTATGACTGACGGTTGGCTAAAGGATCAAGTTGCGATCGTAACCGGCGCCGGGGCCGGGATCGGACGTGCGGTAACGGAACGATTCGTTCAGGAAGGCGCGCGGGTTGTCGCACAAGACCGCGACGCACGCCGTCTAAATGAACTGAAAGCGGCATTGGGCGACCAATGTGCGGTTGCACCGGGCGACGCCAGTGATCCCGAGGTTATTCGGCGCGGCGTTGACATGGCGCTAAATGAATTCGGGCGGCTTGATGCCGCCGTCGGCAATGTCGGTATTTTTGACTGGCACAAACGTGTCGCGCGCATGACGGCTGAGGAACTTCGATCAGCGGCGCAGGAAATATTCAGCACCAATATTACCTCGCACCTGCTGCTTGCAAACACCGCCTACGAACCGTTGAAAGCGGGCGGTGGAAATTTGATCCTGACCTGTTCGATCGCCAGTTTCCGCGGCGGCGGCGGCGGTGTGCTTTATACGGCAAGCAAATTTGCTGTTCGCGGGCTGGTTTATCAACTCGCCCATGAATGGGCGCCCGATATCCGCGTCAACGGCGTCGCGCCGGGCGGAACCAAAACCTCGCTTTCTGGCCTCAGCGCCCTGGGCACGCAAGATCGCGGTCTCGACGACGATGATGCGGTTATCGCCGCCATAGCGGCGGCTACGCCCCTAGGGTTTGCAGCGGAGCCGGAAGATCACGCGAGCGCCTATGTGCTACTGGCGTCAAAGCGCGCTGCACGCGCCATGACCGGCACCGTCATTGTCAGCGACGGCGGTTTGATATCTTCCGTCTGATCTCAACCTGTCCGACCGGCCCGCATTCGCAGCGACGGTCACCCCGTCTGGGCCAAGGGCCCGGCATCCGGCTCCGACGCATTTCTGAGTTCGCTGAGCACGCGATCACGTTTTTCCGCGGCCTCCTTCAGATTGGCTTCCTTGACATGGCCATAGCCGCGGATCGCCTCCGGATAAGCCGCAAGCGCCGTAACGCGGGCGGCATTGTCGCCGGACAACATACCAGAAAGTTCCGTGATCATAGCCTCATAGGAGTCGATTAGCGCGCGCTCGGCGCGCCGTTCCTGCGTGCGGCCGAACGGATCAAACACAGTCCCGCGCAATCTGCGTAGCTTTGCCAGAACGCGCAACGCCGGCATCATCCATGGGCCAAAAGTCAATTTTTGCAAAGCGCCATTCGCCCGATCTTTTGGCGCGATAAGCGGCGGCGCCATATGGAACTGCAGCTTGAAATCGCCTTCGAATTCCTCCTTAAGCCTGCGGAGGAATTCGCCATCCGTATATAGCCGCGCCACCTCATATTCATCCTTGTATGCCATAAGCTTAAAAGCATAACGTGCGACCGCTTCAGAGAAGCCGCAACCCTTAAGCCCGGCACGCCGTTCCGCGTTTTCCGCTTCGCGCACCACCGCCATATATCGATCGGCGTAAGCGGCGTTTTGATATGCGATGAGACGTTGCCTGCGATGCTCGGCGATATAGGCAGTCGACAACTGTTCTTTCGGCGCATCAATGTCATCTTCAACGCCAGCGACCGCGGCCAGCGCCGCCGGATCGACAACCGCCCAGCGACCTAGCCGTAGAGCCGTGACGTTCATATCGACGGCCACACCATTAAGGCGCGCCGCCTCTTCCACTGATCTGACGCTGAGCGGCAACAATCCAAGCTGTAGCGCCGCGCCGACAACCATCATGTTAGCGCCGATTGAATCACCCAAAAGGCGTCGGGCAAGCGCGCTTGCATTGATCATCGCTGACCGATCACGATCACTGACGCGCTGTAACCGCCGTGCCATCACGTCGACGTCCATGTCAATATCGGGCATGAAAGTGAACGCCGCCACGGCAGACACGTCTGCATCGATGATCATTGCTGTTTCTTCCGTCCGAATTGCCGCCAGCGCCTCACCCGTCGCAGCCGCAACCATATCGCATCCAAGCAGAATGTCGGCGCCGGCGCGCCCGATTTTCGCCGACCGCAATCGCCCGGGATCCGGCGCAAGACGGAGATGACTGTAAACAGCGCCGTTCTTTTGCGACAGGCCGGTGACATCCATAATCGACGCGGCCTTGCCCTCCATATGCGCCGCCATGCCGAGAACCGCGCCAATCGTAACAACGCCGGTTCCGCCGACGCCGGCGATCAAGACTGACAGCACATCGTCAAGCTGTGCGGGCGTTGCGTCCGGCAAATCCGGAATATCGACTGCCCCAGCACCAGTTCTGGAGCGCAAGCGGCCGCCAACAACGGAAACAAAGGAAGGACAAAACCCCTCGACGCAACTGTAATCCTTGTTGCACGAACTCTGGTCGATGCGCCGCTTACGGCCGAACGGCGTCTCCACCGGTTGTAGACTGACGCAATTCGACTTATCGCCGCAATCGCCGCATCCTTCACATACCTGCTCGTTGATAAACAGCCGCCTTTGCGGATCTGGATAGGCTCCCCGTTTACGCCGGCGCCGTTTTTCCGCTGCGCAAACTTGGTCGTAAATCAGCACTGTTACGCCAGGCCGTTCGGAAAGCTCTTCCTGCACTTCGCCAAGCGCCGCACGCGGATGAACGTCCACCCCGGCGGGAATACGCGGCTGGCCGGCATATTTATGGATATCATCGGTCACCACCACCACCTTCACGGCGCCTTCTTCCAGCAACTCCCCGGCAATCTGGCCAACAGTAAGCTGTCCCTCCGTGGGCTGACCGCCGGTCATGGCCACCGCGTCGTTGAATAGCAGTTTGTAAGTGATATTGCTTTTTGCCGCGATTGCCGCACGGATAGCCAATATTCCACTGTGATAATATGTGCCATCCCCGATATTTTGAAAAATGTGAGATGTGGTGACGAACTGCTCAGCGCCGATCCAGTTGGCGCCCTCGCCGCCCATTTGCACCGGCCACACGTGTTTTCGATGCGGCATGAATGCCGCCATGACGTGACATCCGATGCCGGCCAAGGCGATGGCGCCGTCAGGCGTCTTGGTAGACCTGTTATGCGGGCAACCGGAGCAGAAATACGGCATGCGGATATTAGTCGTTATCGAAGGCGTATCCGGTACTCTTGCCTGACGCTCAAAGCGGTCAATAGCTGACGCCAGCGCATCGTCGATAATGTCGTGGGCGCGCAGCCGATCGATGATCGCCGCCGCTATATCCGCGGGGCCGAGTTCTCCTGAAGCCGCAAGCAGAAACGCCCCCTCGGGCGTAGTCTTTCCGCTAACGCGGGGACGATCATCCGCTGGCAGATGATAAAGCGAATCCTTAACCTGCGGCTCGATAAACGGCCGTTTCTCTTCAATGACCATGATCTCGCGGCAGCGCGCCGAGAAATCCCGCAATCCGTCGGCGTCCACCGGCCAAGTCAGGCCCAGCTTCAGGACGCCGATGCCGAGCGCGGCCGCACGGCGCGCATCGATCCCGAGAAGACTGAGCGCCTCAATCACATCGAGATAGGCCTTGCCGGCAGTGATAATGCCGAAACGGCGTTCAGTCGCGTCGAAGATTACTTCGTCTATGTTGTTGGCGCGCGCAAAAGCTTGCGCCGCCGGCAACCGGAAGTTAACCGTGCGCGCTTCCTGGGCGAAACGGTCATCGTTGACTATCAGGTTCAATCCTTCCGGCGGGCGCTCTATATCGGGAAACGAATATTGTTTCGGCGTCCGCGACAGGCGTGCGGTGATTGTTGAATCGGCCGTATCGTTGACGCACTTGAAGCCCGCCCAAAGACCAGAAAAGCGGGAAAGCGCATAGCCAAATGCGCCGAGCCGCAGGTAATCCTCCGCGTTCGAGGGATAAAGCACAGGGATCATGGAGGCCGCCAGGGCCTGTTCCGACTGATGACAGGTGGTCGATGATTTTCCGGGATGGTCATCGCCGGCAATCACCAGCACGCCGCCATGCGCGGCGGCGCCGGCGAGATTGCCGTGCTTTAGAGCGTCGCCGGCCCGGTCGACGCCCGGGCCTTTTCCGTACCACGCAGCAAAGACACCATCGCGCTTCGGACTTTCGAAATGTTCGAGTTGCTGCGATCCGTAAACCGCCGTAGCGGCCAGCTCCTCATTCACACCTGGCTGGAAGATGATATCGTGTGCATTCAGCTCTCGGCCGGCGCGCCACAACGCAGTGTCGAGCGCGCCGAGGGGCGAACCGCGATAACCGGAAACAAAGCCCGCTGTATTCAAACCGTTTGACGCATCTGTCCGCTTCTGGTCGAGTAGCAGTCGGACCACGGCCTGCATGCCTGTCAGGTAGACTTCCCCATCCTGTTTCTCAAACTTGTCGTTCAGCCGGACCGCGAGCTGCCCCATACATCCTCCACCAATTAGGCGACCCATTGGCTCCAGACAATCGGCCGCCTCAGAAACTACTGATGATAGCTACTCGCAGAAATGTCAGAAATTGTACTCAACGCCAACGCCAATCGTTCTCGGGCGTTCATAGATTATATACGCGCCCTTCGGCCCAGGGGAAATTTGCTGCGCGACAGCCTCGTTGGCGAGATTAGTACCATAGAACTTGAAGTTAATCCGTTCATCCGGCGTCGTCCAGCCGACTTCCGAAGAAACCAGTGTATAGGGGTCGGTTCCAAAAATGTTCAGGAAGTCGTAGAAAATTTCATCGCTATAAAAGACATTCCCGGAAACATAGGCCTCCCCGCCAAAGAGGTCGAAAGTGTAAACGCCGCCGCCGCTGATCGTATAGCGCGGCGTGCGTACCAGCCGGTTGCCTGAAACATCGGCGGAAGCCACCATATTTCCGCCTTGCGGAAGCGGCAGAAAGACTTGCGCCGCGGGGAAATCAGTATATTCCGCATGCGTGTAAGCCGCCGCAATCCGAATCTGCAGATCTTCGATCGGCGCTGCGGTCAGTTCAAATTCGCCGCCATAACCCTCGGCATTTGCGGCGTTCTGGAGGACGAATGAATTGTCCGCAGCGCGAGCCGTTACCTGCAGGTCGTCATATTCGTAATAGTAACCGGAGATGTTGATGCGAAGCCAGCCGGTCGGCTCTGACTTCACGCCGAGTTCCGCTGACTTGATTGTCTCGGGCGCGACCGCATTCGGGCTGACGCCAAACGTATTGAACACGCCGCTTTTGAAACCCGTGCCATAGCTAGCGTAGATATTCGTGCTATCGGTCAGATCATACTGCGCCGCAAACCGATAAGTGAATTTGTCAAAACTGTCCTCAGCAGTGCCGAACGGTAGTTGAAAACCGTTGACAGATTGACGGAATTCCTTGCTTTCAGCGGTGTAGCGAATACCCGCGGTAAAATCCAACCGGTCCGTTAGGCTGTATGTCCCTTCAAAAAAGCCTGAATAGGACGTTGTCTCGGCTTCCGGCTCCAGAAGTACCGGCGTAATCGGATCGGACGGCGAATTCCGGCTGATGATTGTGACCGGCTGTTCTCCGATAAACCGATAGACATAGGCGCCCGCGATCCATTTTAACGGCCCATCATGCGCTGACAGAAAGCGCACTTCCTGGGTGAACGTTTCCGGCCGAACATTCATAAATGTTTCGCCCAGCAGGATATTGCTGGCGTCGGAGTCAGCAAACTGGGTTACGCGCGTGCGCATGAACGAGGTCGTCGTTTCAAGATCGACCGGCCCCAAGCCAAAACTGGTCCGCAAGGACAAGTCAATCCGATCATGATCCGACCTGCCCGCCACATTGCCCGACGCCTGCCATGGTTCAGTCGGAATAATAACGCCGGCGAACGGCGCGCCTGCCGTGTTGCCCTCGAATGGTTGAGCCGACGCCGTCTGTTCATTTGCATCCACATAGGACACGCCGAGAATTAACTCGATGTTTTCTTGCGGCTGGAACAGAAGGTTGGAACGAACTGACGCTATGCGGGTGTCGCCCGTTTCACCGCCATTGAACAGATCGGCGATGTACCCGTCATTGCCGCGATAGAGAACAGCAATATCAGCGGCGACTGTTTCTGAAAGCGGCCCGGTAAGATATCCGCGAAAATCATATTCGGTCGGGTTCTCGTTAGAATTCGCCGTCTCCGGCAAGAATCCCCAACGGGCTGAAAACTTTCCACGCGTTTCAAAGCTCGGGTCCGGGGTGATAACATTGATCAGCCCCCCCGTCGCGTTGCGACCAAACACCGTGCCCTGCGGACCGCGCAGCACTTCCACGCGCTCCACCTCGACCAGATCTATTTGCGCTGAATACGGGTCCCCCTGATAGATTCCGTTGACATAAACAGCGACATTGGGCTCGTCGCCGGTAGAAGTGCCGCTCGAACCAACGCCCCGTATGGTCGGATGCATCAGGTTCTGGTTGCGCCCCCCAAAATAACCCGGCACGAGGGAGGTAAGGTTCCGCGTATCCTTGGCGCCGGCGGCGAGAAGGCTATCGCCCTCAACCGCAGTCACCGACACAGGAATATCTTGCATGCTTTCGGCCCGCCGCGTTGCCGTCACGGTGATCGAATCGATAGACCTTCTGGAAGATGTTTGTTCGCCATCAACCTCGACGATGGCCGGCTCGTCCTGAGCGTAGACATTCGCGGAAAAAACAAGACCAACGAATGCAATACAGTGAATCCGCATTAATTCCTCCCGGTGGAATTGCTTAGATCCGGATTACCCAGATCGCGGCAAGATCGTTCTTATAATACCGTACCGTACCGTACCGTACCGTACCGTACCGTACCGTACCGTACCGTACCGTACCGTACCGTACCGTACCGTACCGT
>MDTA01039029.1_pt1 | contig 13734 bp, 14 predicted proteins | sample 811151 | NCBI WGS metagenome assembly MDTA01 (sample SAMN05326648, study PRJNA326480) | marine metagenome | isolation source: seawater | place: Indian Ocean: South | collected 2010 | reverse complement strand
GTCGCTTATTGGCAGTGCTGCTCCGCTTTAGTTTGATGGCCATGATCAGAGAATCATCCAAACTGCCCCGTTAGGGACAGTGACAGCGATTGAGTTTTGGATCGTGACCGGACCAACGCTCAATCCATTGTAATTAGTAGTCAGGGTGTAGTTACTACTGATTGCCTGCTGATTTTCAAGAATGACGCCTGTTGCACCTGCGGCAGCGTTTTGCCAACTAACCGCTCCAGATGCCCCGCCACTCGTTAAAACCTGACCGCTGGTTCCGTAGTTTGCGCCAGCAATACCAACTTGACCAGCAGGTCCAACACGAATTCGCTCTGAGCCTTCAGTCGTAACTTTGAAGTGACCATCTGAGCCGGTATCGACAACCTCAGCCTCGCTGTTGCCTTCAACTATCTTGTCCGTATCAGCAGCAGTCCCATTAGACGCAGCAGTAATACGACCCTTCTGATCAACCGTAATGCTCGACAGGGTGTAAGACCCTGGAGTTACGGCAGTATCAGACAAACCAGTCGTGACCACATTGGTCACGGTTACTTTCTTGGTCTGATCGTTGAGCGTGTCAACAATCGGCAGAACATCAGATCCCTGAACTGCTGTTAGCTCAGTCAGATCAGTGATCTTTGCGTTTGCCATGACCCCTCAACCTCCTGCTAATGCTACCGCCATCACGACCACGTCGAAATGGCAACCCGTTTCCAGGTATTGGTGGCAGTACAGATATAGATGTAATTGGCGTCCCATGCCACTTCGCCTGCCGTACCAGCAGCGCTGGCCGATGCAGGTGTATGTGTTGGCAGAATTGGACGACTGCCAAGCGTGACGTTAGCTGCTGTGATCGCAGCCATACTCGTCAACGTACCAGCAGCCTGCACCTTGAAATCAAGCTTGCCGTCTTCAGTCGTGTCGCTGGCGTCAACGATGCTGGCTTCAACCGCTCCAAACAAAATCTGTTCAGGCGTCGAAGCGTCGTTGTTGCCTTGAAACTTGATGGTGCTCAGAACATCGGCGTCCTGACCAGAAACGCTGCTACCTCTGTGGTGATACAGCGTGATGTCAGCAGCACTGACACTGACCGCCTCTGCTGACTCGATGAACAAACCAGTGTTTGCAACCGACTCCGTGATGTGGAGCGGATGCTGTGGGTCAGCCTCGTTTATTCCAACCTTGTCGCTTTTTACTGTTACACGAGCAGCTGAGGTGCCAGCAGCAATCGTGATTAGCTGGAGCGTGCCATCTTCGCTGCCATCAGTTGCGTCAGCAATTTTTGTAAAAACTTGGCCGTAGGCAATCGTTTCAGCTGCAGCGTTTTTGCCTCTGAACTCAAGGTTGCCAAGAAAGTCATCAGCAGCAGGCGAAACTGAGTTGCGATACAACACCACATCAGGCGCTGTATCTAGGCCAGCATCAGTATTCTCAATGATGACCTGATCGGTTGTATCAGTGCTGAACAAGTGCAGCTGCGCTGCTGCCGTTCCAGTGCCTACTTGAAAGCCAGCTGCTGTGAACTTGCTGCTATACGCACCACCAACAGCAACCGCGACTTCAGATGCAGCAGGCTTGAAAAATCCATCAACACCAGCATCACTCAAAAAACTGATTGATGGTGACGCTGCCGTTCCATCACCCACAGACTTGTGCAGCGTCTGAAATGTCAAGTTTTTATTTTTGGCCGCGTCAGTCGCTTCACTGTTGTCAACAACAACAAATAGGTCGTTGTCCGCTGGATCGGTAAGCGCCGAAAGCGCTGAAATAGTTCTATCAGCCATCAACCAGCCTCCAGGGTTTCAACACGAGCTGTCAAAGCAGCGATTTCAGCAAAAGCTTCCTGTAATGCTGCCGTTAGCAATGGCACTAACTTGGCTTGGTCAATGCCTTGATACACAGGGTTTCCATCTGTATCAACTTCATTATGAGTCCCTGTAACCGCTTCCGGCACAACGGCTTGTGCTTCATGAGCAAGAAAACCGTCAACGGTTCTACCCGGATCAACAGTGAAATTGAATCGTTTAACAGGCAACTGCTGCAAACGAGCTTTTGCGCCTGAAAGTGCAACAACGTTTTCTTTTAGCCTGTGATCAGAAATTGTGTTGTAAGCGACACCACCGCTACTAATAGAGATATTGCCCTTGTTAACTCCTAAGGCGTTAAATAACATGATATCGCCATAGTCAGTGGTTCGATTTAACCCGAGCACAAAACCTGCATCTTTTTGTATAACTACTCGCCCTGCCTGAGTAAACTGAACGCCAGAGGTACTAGCTGTATTGACATTCATGCTGACACCCGTTGATTTCCAACACAAATCAGGCGTGCTTGCGTCTGTCGTGTTTGCCTGCACTGTCAGATATTCAGTGCCAGCCATGGCATAGCCAAAGCCATAGCCATCGTTAGCAGCATTAGTGCCTTGACGGAAGAAAAAGCCAGAGTTGGCATCTGCTGCTGGACGAATTGATGTCGTTGCCGCCGCACCAACAGGCACATGCAATGCACCTTCTGCACCTGTGTTGAAGTCAATAACGTTTATCCAACCGTTATCTGCATCGTTTCTAATTTTGAGAATGTTGTTAGCTTCGTCGTACCACCACTGATGACTCGAAATAGTAGCTGGCTGAGTTGCCCCGCTGTGGTTCGTGAAAACTGCTAATAGCTGATCGTTGATGTCAGCCCTTACCGCTGCACCGCTGGCATTTGAGACAACACCGTCTGCTTGTGCCATAACAACGCTTTAAGACTGCTTTGTTCCGTATCCTATCGCAGTGTACTGAAAATTCCTGTCAATGACAGCGTTGCTACTGTTATAGAAGGTAACTGTGAAACCTGTTCCCGTCACACTTGTCAGCCTGTAGTAGTCGCCGCTGTCAATGTTGAAGGCAGTAATCCCAACAGTGACCTCTGTGTCAGCGTCGGTATAAAACGCATTTTCAAACAACACAGCTTTACTTGACGCTCCAGAGGTAATCGTCTTGCTGTTTTCCGTTCGGCGTTCAAACTGCAGCGTTACACCCAGTTGGTCCACGATTGGTGTCTGGTCAACATGATCTGTCGTCAGCACTGCTTTGAACTGAAACGTCCGCCCCACGAACACGTTATTCTCTAGCGGAATCCAATCGTCAAATACCAAGTCAGAATTTTGTTCGATGTTTGAATTATCCTCATATAAAATTTTGTCAGCGCCATCTTCATTGACAAAATCTGAAACTGTGGCGGCTAAGTCTGACTTGCGGAAATAGATTTCCACGTTTGTATCGTCAGGCAAGTCACCGTCAAAATCAGACCATGTATCTATAAGCTCAGAACGATCATCAATCAATCCGCTTGTGTAAAGACCTCTGGCTGCCAACACACGCTGAATACGCACACTGAACTTGCTACCAAGGTCTACTGTCTTTTGAAAGAAATACTCGCCGCGAACAAGTTGCGTTCCAAAATGACTGTCGATATTTGCAGTAAAGCCATCAAGGCTTGAGATCGCATCAAACGATGCATCACCGTCAAGGATTAGACCGTCATACTCTTGGCTGTAATAAACACCAGCCTTGTCACCGCCAAACTCATTAGCAAGCTGATCCTCCCTGATCACCTCGTAATTAAGACGAGGTATCCCGTCTGGAATGTTGATCAATGCACTAACTGCACTGGCACTACGCAGGTTTTGCTCGTTCTGAAACTTGATCAGATATTCACCGTTAAGCAAAGGCAGTACGACTGATGTTGTACGTGCCTCAACCTTGCGAAGCACAGTGCTGTTTGACCAGGAACCACTGCCATCCGTTTTTGATGAATGCTTGATGACTGCAACAAAAGCTTCAAGTTTCTGACCGCTTGCCGTTGCGCCCCAACGCAATGCAACTTGATCGACGCCAATAGCTTCAATCGTTACGTCTTCTGGGTCTGGAGGCAGAGTGATTTGCGCCAGGTCTGATGTGTCGTCACTTGTTCCACCAACAGGTATCTCCCTAGTTACTCCGGTTGAATAAGCAGACTCTTTGCGGTCAGGATCAGGCCCTATTGCCTTGACCTGCACGATCAACTGCTTACCAGGCACAAGCCCTGTGCTGATGTTAATAGAGTTGTTATTTGTAGTCTGATTGATCCAGTTGCCGCCGTCGCCAATTTTGAACCGAACCTTGAAACTAACAACAGAACCAGACAAGCCACGCGTCCAAGACACTGTTGCTCGATTTGTTGTGTTTCGTCCGTCATCAATCTGCTGAAACCTAATCTTTACGCCCGTAGGCGTGCTTGGCTCCGCTCCATAGAAAAACGGATTTGGTAAATCCAGCTTGTTAGCCCGTTCTTCAACAACCCTGTAAATGCCATCAACATGCTTGACGCCTACAACCGTATAGGTTCCCTCTTCACCCTCAGCGATTGACAAGCAACGGTATTTAGACAGAACAGCAGAATCGTTTTTAATCGCATATAACGCATCATCAGGCGGCACCTGCGTATAGGCAGACGCAAGTCTCACTTCATTGCCACTTACGCTTGCAATATCTCTTGTCTCAATCGTGCCATCCTTCATCACAACAGTCAGCTTATTATTCGAGCCAGAAGGCAACGACGCTGTCTGATCTATACGAACAAATGGAGGCGTGCTGTCGTTACTAACCCCAACAATACGGCCAGCCAATCGCGTGCCAAAACGCATCTCATCTGATACCTCAAACACCTGGCCAGGCAAAACATTCAGACCCTCAAGGCCAACCGAAAACGTTACAGTTTCATCGTACAGTTTCTCAGACTGCATAATCCAGCGCCCCATGCGTTGCGCCTGATATTTAGACGTGCAGCCAAACGCAACAACGCTTTTTTCCTGTACGCCATATTTATCAATAAGACTCCTGTCTTCTATACAAACAAAGTTTGGTTTGTGAAAGTTGTCAGGATCGTTGTACCGTACACGCACTCTTGTGCTGCGTGTTTTCAGTGACGATCCACTGTACGAAAAACTGCCTTCAACAACGTTTGAATTGCTGAATACATGGATTGCAGGCACATTCTTTGGTGCGGATGCAACGGTGTCGTTTAACTCTCCATGGTCTGCTGCAATCTGTACGTTGTCCGATTTCCAAAACAACATTCCATGGAAGACACTTGCCATGTCCTGCAAAACGTTAAAGGCTTCAGCCTGGGAACCAATAACCGTGTTAATTGCAAACCGAGCTTCTTTTTGTGTCTGACCTTCATCGTCTACAAACTCAACTTCTTCATTGCAGTATTTGGCAATTTCAATCAGATCAACCCAGTTAAGGTTTGATTCATTAATAAAATCACCAGCGCCATACCGCTTGTTAGTAAGCAGATCATAGAAACAACAAACAGGACACGTTGTCCAAGCCGTATTTTCCTGCAAGCTGCCATCAAACGGCTTATCGTCAAAGTTGAGCCTGCCACTTTTTTCAACACTTGCGTTAGACGGTATTTTTACTCTAAGACCTTTTATCTCATAAGCTCTTGCAGGTAATGTGTTGTACTCTTCTGCGTCTAGGCTCAAAGATACAAGCGCCGTGTGTGGATAAGCCGTGCCAAATTTTTTGCCCACAATTATGCTAGTCAAAAAGATTTGATCGGCACGCTTGCTAGCTATAGGAGTCCTTTTCGGAAGATCGTCAAAATCCCTAAACGATATTTCAAAAGCGTCTTCAGGCTCTGCAAACGCAACCTTGCGTGCTCTAATTCTGTAAGGACCCTTTTTGCCCCTAAGATCAAAAGCTTGCGTTTTGAATTGAAAAGGAGAGGTGCAAATGCCTTTGATTATGTTTTTCTTTTCTTGAGTTTCAAGCTCTATAGTTATTGGACTCCAGACACCATCACGCCCACAAACTTCCACTTCTAATTTTATCTGCGCAAAAAATAGTTGCCCCCGCGCCAAGCCTTCGGCGGCGATGCAATACAGTTTCGGGATGGTAAATACAAGCTCAACAAAGTCAACGTCAACATCCGTTATGGCCTGCACAACTTTACCTTCACCGTAATCTCGCCCTCCTCTTTTGACTCGATTAGTACCGTCCTCGGTTAACTCTTCGCTATAGTTAGACCCAACCTCTCGGTTAACATCAATAATTGTCGTCTGCTGATCCTCAAACGTAGATCCCTCATTAAAGGTGCCTTGTTTGCCTGTTCCCAGCTTTGTCAAAACTTTGACAGTTTTATTGGTAAGCTGTTCACGCGTTAGCCTTGTTTCGTTTAGAAAAACGCTTTTCTCATTAAGACCTTTTCTCTCTACCAAGCCTTCAATCGGCCCTTCGCAGAGTGCGTCAATAATTTTTAGCGTGGTCTTAGAGTTGAGAGCCATAGCGAATCAGTCGTTTTTGTCCAAAAGTCCGTAACCATAAGCATGAAAGATCAGCCTTGCGTCATCATGCACCTCGGCATCAATAATCTCAACTGTAACGTCTACTTGGTTTCGATCCTTAACCTTCGGCATTTCTAGCCTGTGTCCATACAGAACCTTATGGCTTTGAAGGAAAAGGCCCTGGACAGTCACATCAGCACTTGCAACAGTTGGATTATTGCCTGAGCCTGTTAGCTCAACAGTGATCCTGTATCTGATAAAACCATCTATTTTTGTTGACCCTTCAGCACCAACGAAATCAAACAAACCTTTGTCAATTTTGAATAATATATCAAGTTTTTTTCTGACGCGGTTTCTGTGGTCTAAACTATCACTCGAAAGTGTTTGCTCTTCTTCGAGATTTTTATCGCCGTTTGGGCCAAAGACTTTGTTGACCAAAATCCTACTGTTAGTGTTTGTGCTTCTTATTTCAGTACCTAATTTTCGACCTTTTAGTCCGCCATGACGCTCTAACTCTCTACTGACTTCGTCGCCATTGATTCTAAAAGTCTCCAAGCCTGGCTTTTGCGTTGTTATCTTGAGCGGGTCTGAATCATCAGAAACGACAAGATTGGCAGCTAGCAAGTGACTGCCTGCAATGACACGACCGTAAATCACAGGCACTGTCTCTCCCGTTCCAACAGTGTTAGCTGGCCCGGTAAACGCGTAATTTGCATGGCCCATTGCACCGCGTGTAACGCCGTCAGGGCCGGGGCCACGCACTCTTGTGCCTTCGCCTCTGATCCTTCTGGAATTGAAGTCAGGAATTGGTGAGATCAAATTTGCAGTACCACTAAGAATCAAGCCTGCACCGATTGAACTCAAAGCTGTACCAAGAGCTGTACCAAAAGCTCCCCCTGCAACACCAATAGCGCCTGCAGCAGGAATTGCCGCAGTAGAGCCAGCAGCCAAAGTGCCAAAAACGCTTGTCGTACCAAATAACCCAGCGCCAGGTAGCAAGAACGATGCGGCAACCAAACCAACCCCAGCCAGTATCTGTGTCGTACTGCCACCACCTGCACCAGAAATCACAGGCACCACAAGCAATGGCTTGCTGCCAAACGGCAGCTGAAGCTCGTCATATCCCATTGCCGCACCACCTTGAATAACCTTGTACCCAACGCCGTTATGGTGCGCCTGCATCAACTCCTGCTTTAACGCCGGATGGTTGATGCACAGCAGCTTGAGCGCATCTGCTGGTGTCTGCAGGTTGTAATACTCGTGCTGCTTGCCGTACTTTTCGCCAAGCTCACCTGCCAGCATGACAAGTTGCATGACGAAAGACAGCCGCAATCCTTTTCCGATAATACTGCCGTAACGGTTCCACCGCACTGATGCTGTCCACACGCTGGTGCAAAATCTTGTCGCCACCTACATAAATCGCACCGTGCATTGGTGTTCTCGTACCAAGCCTCATCACCAACAGATCGCTCTTCTGTCGATCGCCTAGCTCGACAGGCTCAAACTTCAGTGACTTTGCATAACGCAAGAAGATGCTGTCTGTTGTACCAAGATCCTCAGGTCGTGGGAAGTCTGGCAGCTTGACGCCAATCAACTCATAGTATTGCCGCACCAGTGTGTAACAATCCTGTTTGCCGTACTCCCATTGCTGACCAATCAGGGCTCGATAGTCAGCCATTCCTGAGTAGGCATAGAATAGATATACCAAGGCAGTTTAGTTTGCTTGCAAGCTTTGCGATCATGATCGCTGATAGGCGTGCCTTTTGGATGCGAGTGAACCACGCCCTCAATCGGACCAAAATGCATAGCTCTTGCGTAATCAACAGGGTCAATTACAAAATTTTCCCTAGGCTCTGGCGCAATGTTTCGACATGGGAAATACCTGTCATTAACAACTAGTCCACACGACTCCTGTGGCGTTTGCGCGTAGGCGTGCCTCTCGGCATCAAGCTTGAAGTCTTGCTCCATAGAATCCTCCAAAAGGTAGGTTTTTCGGCCCAAATCTTGCCTGACAACTAGACAATTTTTTGCCGCAAACATCCGCAGCTTTTTTTTCTGCTTGCGTACCAGTCGTGATGGGTTGATCGTCGATCGTAAAACAATCGTCACCCACGTAAGGACACTCCCTGCCACCGCGATACGTCCACGGGCAAAATTCTTCAATCGTCCTGCGAGGTAAAGCTAAGTTCGTTAGATCAAGTCTTGGCGCTAGCTCAAACTCTACAAACTGAGGATTCTCTGAGGAAACCCTGTCGATGTACCATGTCTCAACAATCTTGGCATCAGGGTCAGCAGTGTCGTTGAATGTCTGCTCAATCAAGGTGTCTCCACCTTGCGTAATCAAAAAATCTTCTACATCCGACTCACGAGTAAACCCAACATCCTCATTAAAGTTTGTTGTGTCGATAAACTTGGCAAACGTGCGGATGCGTCTGACTTCTGCTGCCAGTGGGTTATATAGCAGCATCAAGCTAGTAATTGCATTGTTAACGTTGGCGACTCGAAGCGTTGGGCGTGGCAACGTTCCTTTTGCGGAAAATTCAAAACCGTCAACCTCCACAGGAACCGCAGGGTAGGTTTGACCGCCAAACTTGATATCTTCCGTCAGCCCGTTTTTTCCAGCGTGATAATGCAAAATATCATTGACACCATTGACAGCTTCAGTCAGCTGGATCTCAAACAGGTCAATGATTGCAGTTGGCGCAAGACGCAGCAGCTCTTCTGCTAACGGCTCAAATGCCTCCCAAATAACGCTTCCATCCTCAAGAGTTTGCGTGATTTTGAACGGAAATGCTGGCTCCTGATTTGGAAAGGTTGCATACTCGTCTGCCGTATCAGTTGTGCCAGCTTGTATGCACTTAAACGCAAGCGTATTACCCTTTAACGGATTTGCTCGTACAACATCGCCAACAGCGAATGCTGTGCTTGCGCTCCAGCTGTGGTTGGAATATGGATAAGCCATCAGGTCTCGAAGACTTGCTCAAAAGTAGCTGTGATCGTGGCTCGATTCAAATATGGAATTGACTTTGACCATTCACGACAAATAAACTTGCTGCTACTGCTTTCGCCAGGCGGCGTAAAGTTAAAATTTTCCACCGCAGCGCGTGCGTCTAAAAACGCTTCAATCGTGTCAGCGTCAGTCTCTGACACTTCAAACCTTAAGTCATATACCTTTGGGTTCTGCTGTATCCCAAACTGCGCACGCTGCTGATAGCCACTGCCGAACTGAATTGCACGCACGCGAGGCGCACTGCGCTTTACCTGGCCATAAGTCGGGTTGATTGATGGGAAGGTTGCCATTAGCTCAGTAAGCCTCCAGGACGTTTTTGCTTAACCAACTCAGCCTGCACTGCCGCTCCAATAGCAGCACCCAGTGCCTTGGCATTTGGCTGATTGCCTTGTGCTTGCGATCCAGATGCATCGACGTTTACAACGACATTAGCGCCGCCTATGGCGTTGTTTGGAACGACATTACCTTGAGCGCCAGGAACAAACAACTCAGGTCCGCGCTCGCCAACCATATAAGGCTTGTTTGCTGAAACGCTTCCGCCAAGCGCCCTGCCTGGGAAAAATTTATCCAAGCCAGGTACTCCGCTTAACGTACTTTGAACTCCAAACTGTAAAAGAATATTGCCAACCTGTCTAAGCGTCTCTCCAGCAACTTCCGCAAGACTCTTGGTACCCTCAACAGCCTCAGTCAACGCACCAACAATGCCAGTAGTAATGCTTTGGCCAATAGCGGCATAGACTTGATCTAATCTTTCAGCAACCGCAACTTGCTCCGCAAGTAAAGCGTTTCCTTTGACAAGATCTTCAACATTTTCTTTATTCAGCCCTTCGACTCGTTCCATAATACTTTCAACTTTTAACAACATCCGCACCTCTTCTTCATTGCCGTTTAACTTAGCTTCTAGCAACCTTTTTTGATCATTTAAGGGTCTCAAGACATCTTCTTGTGCTTTTTTTAGTGCTATAGCAGTTTGAAGATCCTTGCCTAACGCTTTGCCTATGGCTTCACCTTTTCGAGCGTCAAACGATTCGTCGATTTTCTTAATAGCGTCTTCCCGCGCCTCAGTTGAAGCAAGTTCGAGCTTGTTGATTTTTTCTATTTCTGCAGCTCGTTCAAAATCAAGTTTTTTCAACTCTTTAGCAAGATCGCCCTCTTGCTGCATAATTTGCAGTCTCTCTTGAGATCTTCTTACAATTTCAGCCAACCTTTGTTGGTCTTTTGCCACGTCGCCCGCTCTACTATCTGCAGTGCTTAACGTTTCTAAAGTTGATGGCTCAATAGCAGCACCTTCTGAAATCACTTGCCCGCCAAATTTTTCTACTGCAAGTCGCTTGCCTTCGCTCGTAACTACGTCTTTAGCTGCAGCACCTTTTCTAACTCTCCTAGTAAACGGTTTCAAAAATTCTTCAATTTCTTTTGCTCTAGCGCCCGTAGCTTCGCCCATCAAAGCATTGAACTGGTTGTTTAGCACAATATCTCCAACGACTTTATTTATTGCGGCCAACAACGGAGTCAAGGCTTTTGAAATAAACGCTTGAACCTGAAGTATCAACGCATTAAACAACTTGCCCATCTTGTTGGCTTCGTCACCAAGATCTTTCAATGCTTTCAAGCCACTGCCGCCAACCTGCTTGGCCATTTCCTGCGTCATCAACGCAGCTGCTTCAGTAACTCGACCCTCTTCAATTAGCTTCTCAATGCGAAACTGCATCTTGTCGGAGCTGAACAGGCTTTTCTCAGCCATAAAATCAGCCGCGCCACCAACACTGGTAAGGGCCTTGCCCGCATCAACCATGCCTGCGACAAATTTATCGACTTGTTGGCCGAGAGCGCTAAGTGCAATCTGCGCTCCAAAAGATCCCGTTAGGCCGCCTAAGCCACCGCCAATTACTGACCCTGCGCCACCGCCAAATAACAGCGGAAACCCAGCGCCAAGAGCAACACCTTCTGCTCGTTTTACCCTTTGCCGCTGTCGCGCTTTCTCTTGCTGTTCTAATTGTTTAGTAATACCACGCTGTATATTAAGCTCTTTAATTGCAACCCCCATTCTTGAATTTGCAGTCAAAAACATTTTTTTATTTATTGCTTCACCTGCTTTGTCAACTTGGAAACGAGCTTTACTAACATCAAGGCCTTTTTCTTCTAGTCTTGTAACGTCATTTCCAATGCTACGCAGCTTGACCATCGCAGCTGTGCGTTTATCGGTGATGTCACCAGCTTTCTTTGCAGTCTTATCTATAGCGGTATCAACTTTGTTCAGGTCTGCGACAACCTTTTTAGAGTTTATCTTGATATTGACTTCGTACTCAGCAGCCACGACTAACCCGAAGACATTACCCTCAGGTTAGCGCACCTTCCGAAACTGAGCCTGCTGACGAGCTTTCTCCATTTCCTTCTCCTCCCGTTCAGCTTTTAACGTGCAGTACGCGCTCCAGCCCAGCAACTCTTCTGTAGACATCGTCGTTCGCAGCTGCAGCAGCGTCATTCCTAGCTTTTCAGCTATGAAAAACTGCAAAAACAGATAGTTGTCCTGCTCAAGCGTCGCTTTTTAGCTTATCCGCTTCTTCCACCCCTTCTACACCCTGCATTTTGGACATGATGTCCAGCACAATGCTTAAAGGCAGGCGATTCTGGATCTTGGCACGGTCCCCGTCTGAAAAAAGCTTGTTACCTGCTTCGTCCTCAGCCTTGCGAATCATCATCTGAATCGCAAAATCTAGGTTGTCTTCGGTCTTGCCAAGGTTCAAGGCCTTCATTGTTTTATTGATTGAGTCTCGATCTGCGATCGTCAACGGCTTCCAGTACAGCTTTAAGATGACCTCCTCGCCACTTTTGATCGTATAGCTGCTGCGTTCTTCTACATTAAACGCTTTACACAGCTTGTCGATTGCGCGTGTTTCAGCCATAAAACTCAGTCAACTATCACAATATAGCTTATCCTAAGCGGACAGATGCAAACGCTTTGTCTAGGTCAAGAAACAATCCTGTGTCCCGATTGGTAACTGTATAAAGCTCGTACCAACGTACCCCACTAGGAGCCGTTGTTATTTTAGGAGGCCTATCCTCGCCATAAGTTTTACCAGCTATTTTGGCGCTTGGATCGTTTACGGCATATCCCGCATACGCAGCTGCATTGCCGATATACAAAGGACTATCAATCGACACTTTTAACACTGGTTTTGGCGAAAAATCAGGCCTAGGCGGTTCTTTGCCCCTTGGAAGCTCTGTCCAATCCTTTGTTCTTTTAACTGTGGGCTTAATAGGCTGGACTCCTAATTTCCACTGTTCTCCAAAGTTGCCAGTCCACCAAGGCCCTGCTTTCTGAAGACTAAAAATAATTTTTGGACCAGCCGCTGCTCGTCCATCTTCGACCAGTTTGCGAATATCTTTGGTCAGCTCGGTAATTGGCTTAGCCATCAGACTGCAGTAAACGAACAACTAAGAACACTTACAAAATGACTTGCACCCTCATTAGTCACAGCCGTAGGACCACTAATCTGCCCTACTCGTGGCACCACAGAATACGTGTCCGTATAACCAGAAGCATTAACCGAGGTAAGACCGTCAATTACTGATTCAGCAATAGTCGCAGCAGCAGCACTACCTTTATTCCTTGGCGTAAAAATGCCACACTGCACCGTTCCAGCATACTGATCTACTGCAGCGCCATGCGTTTGGATCGTTGCACTGTCAAAGTTGATCGCCACCAACACGTACTTTTTTGTTTTGCCTGGAACGGTAAATGGCATGTTGTCGAAAACCACCGTTACGTCCGAATCCGCTGTGGTCACTGCGTTTTCAATCGCCGTTTCCAATGCAGCCCTAGCGTTGACAAGCGTCATTAGAACACCACCTCAAGGATATACAGATAATTTTGGCCTCCGCCAAACGTCCGAATGTCGACGATTTGAGCCTTACGATCAGATCCTTGAAACTTCAACGTAATCTCGTCCGATACCGTCGGTTGATTATCGTTGATTTGATTTGGTGCGATATAAACCCGAGCCCTACGTTCTTCAGCGCCGTTGTCTCCTTCAGAGTTGATAACTTCAATCGGAGCCCTAATGCCCGCAAACGTCTGCCTTAAATCTGTGTAAGTGCCTGTAGCCACGTTGTATTGACCAGATACCTCACGCACATAATCAATCTCGACATCTAGGCCGGTTGCCAAGTCCTTAACGACTGACTCAGCAGCTTTACGAAATGCAGCATCTAGCGCTCCAGGCATGTCAACCTCTTACAACGCGGACAGAATACGAGCCACTGCCACCCAGACAATAAGCCCCGAGATAAGACTGAAGCCAAGGATAAACGTCGAATACGTTGTTAACAGTCCCGGTAGCTTGACTAGAAGTATTGTACTCAACCTCCATCTCACCGAGTTTGACGGACTTGTAAAGCCCCGTGTCGCCGGTAGACC
>MDTA01099666.1_pt1 | contig 13735 bp, 14 predicted proteins | sample 811151 | NCBI WGS metagenome assembly MDTA01 (sample SAMN05326648, study PRJNA326480) | marine metagenome | isolation source: seawater | place: Indian Ocean: South | collected 2010 | reverse complement strand
TTTCTATGTTATTGCTAAATAATTTTTACTTATTTTATTTAACATCCATAGCTGGGATTTATATACTTTTTATTTTGTGTAAAGATAATTTTGCTAATTTTACTCTGACTTCATTAATAATTTTTGGTTTTTCAGCAACTATTTTACCTCAAAAATATTTTGAACCGATGATGTTAATACTTTTTTTTACAATATATAGCTCAGATTTGTTTGTAAATATTCTTAAAGATAAAAGAAAAATAATATGTTCATTCATTTATTTTGCAATTTATTTATTATCAGCAATACTTAATGATATTTATAATTTTAATTCAAGTCTGTATTAAAAAGGATTTTTGATGAATATTTATAAATTAACAAGATTTTTTTTATACCCTATAATTCTTTTAGCTGATTTTTTTCAAACTAATTTTACAAAATATTTTACACCTATGAATGTGGGACCAGTCAGAAATCCTGGTTGGAAAAAAATAATATTAAAATATTTAAAAAAAAATGACTTTATATTAGATTACGGATGTGGTGTTGGTTTTTTTTCAAGATTATTTAATAAAAAAAAATATATAGGTACGGAAATTAATCAAAAATTCCTTGCTCAGGCAAAAAACATAAATAAGGGATATATATTCATATCGTTAAAAAGAAATGAGATTAAAAAATTTCGTAAAAAAACTAATGCAGTTTTGATAAATAACGTACTACATCATATGAATGATCGACAAATATCAGAGGCTTTGTCTTTAATAAAGGCGAATTCCCGAAAAAAAACTAAGATACTCGTAATTGAACCAATATACCCAAACAATTTTTTCTCAATTGAATTCTTTTTAAAAGCTCTTGATATAGGTGACTACATAAGAAAAAAAGAAGGTTACTTAAAAATTTTAAAAAAACATATTAATATTGAAGATATAAATATTAAAAAGTTTGGTATTGGAACAGCAGTTATTTTTTTTGGCTACTTTGCAAAATAATTCGTTGAAATTTAATCAAAATTAATTCTTTCTTTTTCTATAACCAAAGGAAGTTTTCTAGAGTGTGTTAAAATACTCATTACATATTCTCCGATAAATCCAAGGATAAATATTTGAAAAAATCCTAGTGTAAATAACCCTATAATAATAGGTGCTATTCCAATTTCAAAAGAATCCCAAAAAATTAGTTTATAAATTAAATATATTAATGCAACTAGCAGAGATAGAAAACTTAATATGAAACCCAGAAACGTCATAACTCTTAAAGGAATTTTGGAATGCTTGATTATACCAAGTATGCCTATATCATAAAGTGTGTAAAAATTATTTTTTGTTCTCCCCTTTAATCTCTTTGGCTGATGATATTTTACTAGTTTAGTTTCATTCGTAATTTCAGATATTAAACCTCTAAAATATGGATAAGGATCATCGATTTTTTTAATTATGTTAATTATACTTTTGTCGTAAAGTCCTGAACCCGTAGTATTTATTAGAAGAGAATCATCAGAAATTTTATTTATAAACTTATAGCCTACTTTTTTAATAATACGAAAAAAAAAATTTTCATCTGAACTATCTTTTTGACCCATCACTACTTTACTTCCATTCTCCCACTCTTTTATATATTTTGAAATTAATTCGATTGGATCTTGAAGATCGGACATCATTAAAATTACAGCGTCGCCGGAAGCTTGAAACATACCGTGCATTGGTGATCTTATATGTCCGAAATTTTTTTTATTTATTATGACTTTTAATTTTTTATTTTCTTTTGATAAATCTTTTAAGATTTTTATAGTTCGATCAGTAGATGAATTGTCTATTACAATATGTTCGTAATCATATTTTAATTCTCCCATTTTTTTTGAAATCTCTTTGCAAAGAATTGTTATATTATCTTCTTCGTTGAAAGTTGGAGTAACTATACTAATTAATTTATTCATAAATATAAACTTATCAAATATTTAAAATATCATCTAATGATTTATCAAAAGAAAATCTATTTCTGAGTCTAAACTTTATCTTAGCTTTTTGGATATTTGGCACATAGTAATCTCTTTCTTCATTTGTTTTGATAAACACTTTGGAATTTCTTGCATATTTTTTCGATATCCTTTTTGATAAATTTTTCATATTTATCTCCTGGTCAGAACCTACATTAACTATTTGGTATAGTGAATTAGATTTACTTGCAATTGTGAGCAACCATTCTGAGAAATCAATTGGATGCATGTAACTCCTAACAGATAATGGTTTTTGAACTTCTATTTTATTTTTATTTTTAATTGAATTAATAAAATCTGAAATAGCATATTGCTTTCTCATTATAATTTCTTTTCCAATAAATGTAAAACATCTTAATATGGAAATATTTAACTTTTTATTTTTTATTTTTTTTAAAATTTTTTCCATTTTGTATTTATTTAATGCATATTTTTTTTTATAATTATTAAATTTAGCAATTTTAGTGGTATTAATTTTTTTGTTTTCAATGGTATCTTTTTTATTTTTTATTAATCCGTAAACTGCTCCGGAACTTGCAAATAAAATTGATGTTTTGTCTTTTATGTTTTTAATAAGTGAATTAAATTTTTTAAATGACTCTAATGATTTTTTTTGATTCTTATCATTTATAAAATAAAAAATGTAGTTAGCTTTGGGCAAATATTTAATTTTTTTAATTTCTTTTCTTAAATGAATAATTTGTATTTTCTTAATATTTTTCTTTAAATCAATTTTTCTTCGAGATACTAAAATTACTTTGTCAATTGACCATTTTTTTAATCCAAAATTCTTAGCATAATCTATTAAAGATTTACCGAAGAAACCAGATGCTCCTAAAATTAATAAAGTTTTCAAGTTATAATAATAATTGCTATTCTATTTACTTAATTCATAACAAGGATTTTGTTATTTGAGAAGTGTAAAATAAAGTGTTAAAAAATGAAACATTTATAAAAAATCAGAAATGAATGCAATAATTATAGGTACTGGTAAAATTGGAATCGATTTATATATCAAATGTATAAAAAGTAAAAATTTTGATAAAGTCTTTATCTTTAATAGACATAGATCATCTGAAGGTGCAAAATTTTGTATCAAAAAAAAATTTAATTATTCTTCGAATGGAATAAATGGCGTTCTAAAAAAAATTAATGAATGTAAATTTATTTTTGACGCAACATCTGCGAAATCGAATAATTTAATTATAAAAAAAATTAAATCAAAAATTAAAAATAAATATTTTGTAAATCTAACACCATCAAAAATAGGTCAGTTTTTAGTTCCATATATTAATAAAAATAAAATACCAAATAAAATAAATTTAATTACTTGTGGAGGACAAACTTCTATACCAATTATAAAAGAATTAAAAAGTGTTTTAAAGAACAACATTAAATACGTTGAGCTTGTCTCGAGTATTTCTGCCAAAAGTGCCGGTCCCGCTACAAGACAAAACATTGATGACTATATAACGACTACTGAAAAAGCAATTAGTAAATTAGTAAAAATACCTAAAGCAAAAGTTATAATTAATATTAATCCATCTGTACCGCCTGTAAATATGATGAATTCTTTATTTTTTGAACTTAAAAAACCTATTAATAAAAACAAATTTATCAGAGTGAAAAAGCAAATAAATAAAATCAACAGAAAAATAAAATCCTATATTCCAGAATATAACGCTAAAGTTTTCAATTCTTTAGAAAAAAATATTTTAAGAATGACTATTCGAGTTGTAGGGCAAGGAGATTATTTGCCTACATATGCAGGAAATTTAGATATAATAACTTCTTCTGCGGTGCACTTATCAAACTACACAAATGATTAACAAAAAAATAATTATAAGTGATGTAACGTTAAGAGATGGAAATCATGCAGTTTCACACTCGATAGATAAAGAAATTATAAAAAAATATTGTAAATTTGCCGAAAAAATTAAAATTAAAATAGTAGAGGTAGGGCATGGCAACGGTCTAGGTGCTTCTTCACTTGCAATAGGAAAATCAATTATTTCTGATAAGGAGGCAATAACGACCGCTAGGAAATATTTAAAAAAAACAAAACTATCTGTTCATTCAATACCAGGATTTTCTAGAATTGATGACATAAAAAAAGGAATTGATTATGGAGTAGATATATTCAGAATAGGAACTAATTCTAGTGAAATTGATACAGCTTATCAACAAATTGAATATTGCAAAAAAAACAAAGTTGAAGCCTGGGGAGTGCTAATGATGGCTCATTTAGTTTTTAATAAAAAAAAAGATTACATAAATACTATTAAATATTTAACTCAAATGGGTATAAAAACTATTATCATTATGGACTCAGCTGGAATATTTTTGCCAAACGAAACTGCTGAAATTTTTAAAGATCTAAAAAAGAGGTTCAAAGTAAACTTTGGCTTTCATGGACATAACAATTTTGGTTCAGCAGTGTGGAATAGTGTGGCAGCATATTTAAACGGAGCAAAGATTATTGATGCATCAATTAAAGGTTTCGGTGCAGGTTCTGGAAATACACAGTTAGATATACTTGTAACCGTTTTAGAAAAGTTAAATATAAAAACTGATTTAAATATAAATGAAATTTATAATGCCGCTAAGATTTTTCCAAAATTTTTTAAAAATAATAAAATAAAGTATAAAAATGCTTTTACCGAACCAAAGAATATAATGAGTGCGAATTATGGGTTATTCTCAGGATTCGCATCAAAAGTTGATTACTTTTCTGAAAAATATAAATTAGATGATGTAGAAGCTTTTAAAGCCATAGGAAAAAAGAAACTTGTTGCAGGTCAAGAAGACCTTATATTTAATATTTTATTTAATTTAAAAAATTCAAAAAAATTAAAGTAATTTAGATTTTTTGTGAAGAGGAACTAGCAAATTTCTTCTTAATTCATTTCTTTTTAGCATCGGAGATAAGTCCTCCAAAGGAGGTGAAACAATATTTCCATTTTTATCAATAAAAGTAGATAATTTTGGATAAAAATATTGCTCTGGATCCATAAAAATTTCACAAATCATAGGAACTTTCTTCTTAAAATTTTTCTTCATAAAAACTTTATAATCTGACCACTTTTTAATTTTGTAGTATTGCATATTAAATGCTTTTGATAATTTTTTAAAATTTGGACAAGTAATGCCGGTATCTTTGTTTACAGATGCATATCTTCCTGAAAAAAAGTTTTTTTGTGTATGTTTGATCATTAAATATCCATCATTATTAAAAATAAAAATTTTTATTGGCAGTTTATATTGATCTACGGTTTGAAGTTCTTGTAAATTCATCATTATTCCACCATCACAATTCAAGCATATTATTTCTCCTCTGTTTCTGGCAAATGATGCTCCTATTGCACCTGGTAGACCAAATCCCATTTCTCCTAAACCTTGAGATGTCATCATTTGTTGTTTAGATTTTAGTTTCATAATTGCGTGGCCGCTTAAAAGTGCAGTACCCATATCTGTTACTACGCAATCATTTGGCCTTAAATCAGAAGAAAATTTTTCTAAAAAATTATATGAATTAATAAAGCCATTTATATCTTTGTGTGCTTTTTTTTCTAAAAAAGGATATTTTTTTAAAGTTTTTTCACAGTAGTTTAACCATAATTTATTTTGGGAATTCAGAGAGTATTTTTTTTTATATTTTAATATTTTTTCTAAAAAATGTTTTGCATCAGAGATAAAATTCATTTTTGATTTTTTTTTAAATCTTTTAAATTCTCTTTTATCTATATCAACCTGAATTATTTTTGCATCTCTAGCAAACTCATCCATGACATATCCGACCATTGGGATGGACATTCTAGCACCTATTGAAATTATTAAATCGCTACTTTGTAAAATTAAGTTTGAGGATCTATTTCCATAGACTCCAGGTCTTCCAAAATTTAATTTATGATTTGAACTAACTAAATCTATTGCAGACCAGCTTAAAAAAAATGGAATTGGAATCTTGTTAATTAATTTTGGTATTAGATTTTGTGCGCCTGATAATTTAATCCCGCTTCCGAGCCAAAAAACCGGTCTTTTTGCTTTTTTTAAGTGTTTATAAAAATTATCAATTGATGAAGATTTTATATTAAATTTCTTTTTAATTATAAATTTATTTTTAATACTTTTTTTTGATTTGTAAGTTGAGCCCTGGACATCAATCGGGACATCAACCCATACAGGTCCTGGTCTACCATTAACTGAAATTTCGTAAGCTTTATTTAATTCAAATTCTAATTCTTCAGGTTTAAAAACTCTTTTGCTATATTTTGTTATTTTTTTTACCATTAATGTAGAATCAAAACCTTGGACACCCCACATTCTCATTCCTTTATATGATTTGATTGCAGTAGTCTTTTCTTGTCCTGATATAATTATCCCCGGAATTGAGTCAGCCCAAGCAGAAATTACACCTGTTATAGAGTTAGAGCTTCCTGCTCCAGCAGTCACTAAACAAGCACAAGGTTTGCCATTAATTCTATAATAAGATTGCATTGCCATTGTTGCAGCTTGCTCATGATGTACATTGATAATTTTAGTATATTTTAATTTATTTACTGAATCGAAAATATGCGAATTTGCAGAACCAATGATACCAAATGCATGTTTAATTTTTTTTTGTTTTAAAAACAAAGCTATAGCATCACTACCTTTAATTTTGTTTGAGTTTTTTTTCTTTGATACTTGAATTTCTAAAGACATTTATTTTATTCCCTTTATATTTTTGTACCTTAATATAGTTGAGTGAATATATGAAATATCTTTAGTTGATAAACCTTGATGACATCCAATTAGTAAACCATTCTTCATAATAAAGTCTGAATTTTTAAAACTATTTATTTTGTTTTTTTTAGAGACTAAAGCGCTAAAAGCAGGGTGTCTAAGAGTATTGCCTGAAAATATTGGTCTAGTTTGTATACTTTTTTTCTCTAAATATATTTGAAAGTTTTTCCTAGTAAATGGTAAATTATTTTTAAGAATTATTGGATAAGCTAAGAAATTTGTTTTTACGTTTTTTTTCACCTCTGGAACTATAAAATATTTATCTAATTTACTAAAAAAATTCATATGAAGTTTAAAATTTCTGTTTCTTAATTTAGAAAAATATTTAAATTTTTTTAATTGTTCTATTCCGAAAGATGCTCCTAATTCAGATGGTTCAAAATTATATCCTATTTCTGAAAAGACAAATTTTCTATCATAATCAAATCCTTTTAATTTAATGCTAAGTCTCTTATGAATATTTTCTGAATCTTTTATTAAAGTTGACATTCTTCCCCAGCTTCTAAGAACTTTAGCTCTATAGAAATAATCCTTATTGTTAGTTAGTAAAATACCACCATTACCAGCACAACTAATTACATGAGATCCATAAAAACTTGTAATTGATATATCGCTATATATTCCAGTAGATTTATTATTTATTTTTGCTCCTAAAGTATCTGCTGAGTCTTCAATTATTTTTAATTTGTGCTTTAAGGCTATTTTTTTTAAGGCCTTCCAATCTGGAATATTTCCAATCAAATTAGGTATTAATAAAGCTTTTGTTTTTTTAGTAATTTTTTTTTCTATTTTATTAATATTGATTTGAAGTGTTTCAATCTTACAATCTACAAAAACCGGTTTTAAGTTACATAAAATTATTGAAGATACTGCTGTACCAAAATTAAGGCAAGGAGCAATTATTTCGCTGCCTTTTGGAAAATTCATAACCTTTAATGCTAAAATCAATGCTGATGATCCAGAGTTTACCATCAAACCATATTTTTTTGAAAATAATTTTGAAATTTTATTTTCAAAGGTTTCGACAGATTTTCCCATTTGTGTTGATTTTTTGAGAGTTTTTAAAACAGCATTAATCTCTTTTTTATCATAAACATTTTTCCCGTAAGAAATTTTATTTTTCATATTTTTAATTTAAATAATCTTTAATTTGATTTTCGCACATTATTTTATAACCTTTTAATTTAACACCCCTATTCCAGTCTAAAATTTTATTTAGCGATTTATTTAAACTCCACCTTGGACTCCATTTTAAAATTTTTCTTGCTCTATAATTGCTAAGTCTTAAATAGCTTGTTTCTGGTTTAAAATCTTTAGAATTATTCTTTGCAATTTTAATCTTAAGTTTTAGCGATTTAGCAAAATAATTTGCTATATATTTTACTGACTTACAATTGGATATATTGGGGCCAAAATTCCAATTTTGAGTTTCTTTATTAAGCTTATTTTTGCCTAATTTTTCTGCCAATAGTAAATAACCACTTAGTGGTTCTAAAACATGTTGCCAAGGTCTTGTAGAACTGGGATTTCTTAAAATAATTTTTTTATTTTTTTTTGCAAATCTATAAATGTCAGGTATCAATCTGTCTTCAGAGTAATCTCCACCTCCTATAACATTTCCTGCTCTCACTGTTGCTAGCTTTTGTAATGAAGATTGTTTAAAAAAAGAGTTTTTATATGATGAAAACAAATGTTCTACACAGACTTTTGAAGAACTATAAGGATCAATGCCACCTAGTCTATCATTTTCTTTAAAAATTTTATTTTTTGAATTATCATAAACTTTATCTGTAGTTATTATGATGCTTGATTTTACTTTTTTGATTTTTCTTACACACTCCAAAATATTAAGTGATCCGACCACATTTGTATCAAAAGTTTCTTTTGGAAGTAAATAGGAATATCTTACAAGTGGCTGAGCTGCTAAATGAAAAATAATCGTTGCATTTGATTTTTTAATTTCTCTATAAAGTCTTTTGTAATCTCTTACATCAGCAATAACTGATTTTTTAATAATCTTATTTACCTTTGCTAAATTATATAGATTTGGATTTGTTTTTGGTTTTAAAGAATATCCAGTAACATTGGCTCCTAGAAAACTTAAAAAAATGCTTAACCAACTACCTTTGAAACCAGTGTGTCCTGTAACAAATACTTTTTTATTTCTCCAAAATTTTCTGTCGATTCTATTAATCATCTTTATTAGTTATAAATCATTTAATTCCAAATCTTAAGCTTTTATTAATTTCACTTCCTTGTACTGTTTTAATTTTAACTTTAACATCTTTATGAAGACGCATATCTTTTTTATTTGACCAAATACCAGCAGCTAGATGCATTATGCCTATTTCTTCATTTGGAAGAAAAGGTTCAACAAATGTTTTTTTTTCGGTGTCAAATTTTGGAAGAAGATGACTTGTAATCCAATTACATTTTAAAGGTAGAAATTCAACATCTACATCGTCATGATATACAGCAATATTAATTGCTAACCCCTCTGAACCAAAAATTTTACCTTTTGACAAAGTCTTTTTTAAATTTTTTTGCCAAACATCCCAACACCTTGAATTCTTTTCTAATGAAAAAACGCCAATATTTATGTGTGGTGCAAATGCTAATTTCCTGGCAATTTCATCTTCGATTCCTGAAGCTTTTGCGTGTTTATAATTTTGAGATTTTATGACTGCAATCTTTCCTAATAGCCATTTCACTTTAGACATTATCCTATAACCTGGACCAATACTTTGAGTAATTCCGAGTTTCCCATTATCACAAGCTCTAAAATATAAATCTACAGCTGACCAGGAATTTACCCACGCATCACAATCGATCCAAAGATATTTTTTAAATTCAGGAAAATAGTTAGGTAAGAATGCTCTTGAGACTTGACTTTTCAACCATTCTTTATTTAAAACTTTATAGCCAGGAACTTGGATGTCCCATTTTGCTTTCTTAATTGAATAGACTTTTGTTTTTAAAATATTTACTTGATTCTCTTTTAATCCAGCATCCAAAATACAAATTGATATTTCCTTGCTTTGATCATGCGCTTTTATTGAGTCAATAAGTTCCAGCAAAAGATCAAAATAATTAGAGTCTGCAAGTGTTACTATAGCATTAGATTTCATGTTTTTATTCGAGCCATTGTTTGTATTTGTTTAAATTATTTTTAATATAATTTGGTAATTCGTTCATTTCGGTTACAATTAATTTTTGTCCACTTTTAAACTTTGATGTTTTCATGTCAGTTTGTAAATCATATATACTTTCTTTGTTTTCTATTTTTTTCTTAATTTTTTCTAACCCTAAAGCATCTAAATCGTATTCCCTATGATGGGCATAAGATTTAAGTTTTTTTTCAATATCTTCAGGGGTTTTTATGTATGAAAAATGCCAACCACCATCTTCTATAAAATGAATATTTGAATATTTGTTTTTTGAAAACATTATATCTAAACGCCATAATGGATAAGATTTATCTTTTATATTTCTGAGCCATTGTGGAGATTTAAGATCTTTTTTCCTACAGCCGCGTGTACCTGTCCAAGTAACAGATTCGGAGCAAAGATTAAATTTATAATAAAACATTTTTTGTTTGAAAAAAATGAATTTTTTCTTTACAGAATTAAAATCAAAATTATCTAATTTTGGAATTTCGTCTAAATCTGATACTAAAATAAAATCATTATCATCTGATTGATTTAAACCATTGATAATGAAATTTCTTTGATAAAAATCTCTTTTCATACCATTTAAAATATATTTACTATTTTTACTTTCTTCATTATCACTATCATTAATATTTTGAATGTCAGGTGGTTCCCGGTTTAAAGTTAAATATATTATTTTGTCTTTAAATTTTTCAAAATTTTTGATATCAAAATTTAATTTTCTCTTTTTGCCGCTATGAGTAAAGTTACTTTCTACTATTACAAATTTGTCTACATAGCTATTTAGATAATTTAAGCGAAGATCCAATACAACATCTTCATCTAAATACATAAAACAGTCAAAGATTCTCATCTAACTTTAATTTTTTTATTTTTTGAAATCTCAATATAAGTATCTCTATAACCGCAATCCTTATAGCCTTGAATAATAATATTTATATATCTTCTGCTTGGTGCAACATTCTTTGTCTTTCTTGGCATGTAGTAAAACATCACTTTTTTTCCATAGAGTTTAAAATATTTTTTTATATAAAGTTTTGGAAAATCTTCATAAATATCTAGCTTTTTTTCATCTTGTTTAGATATTTTATAAATTGCGCCTAAAACTTTATAATTTTTTTTCTTTTGAATATCAGCTACTCCACCCTTAATAACTCCGGCGTAATATTTATTAGTTCTAAAGGATAATTTGTAATTATTTAAAGTATAACAGCCAATATATTTTGAATCTTTGCAGCGTTTTTTCATTTGTTTTTTATGGAGATTACTTCCAAAAGCAAAATATAACATTATACTCCTCTAATAATTTCTATTTTTTTATTTTTTATAATTCTAATAATATCTTTGTGGCAAGATTGTAAATTACTTTTTTTTGAAGATCTTAATACAATAGATACACCTATTTTTCCAAGTCTAAAGAATGGATAACTGCCTATTTCAACAAATTTTTTATGTTTCTTCTGAATTCTACCTAAATCTTTTGCGATTTTACTCTCTACTGTTTGACAGTTAATCGATTTACTAAAAATTTTAATTCCTGGTCTTAAATATTTTTTAAGATTATGAATCATAGATTTTAATATTAAGGGAACTCCAGGAAGACAGATAACATTATTAATTATAAATCCAGGAGCGGCGCTAGAAGGGTTATAAATCAGTTTTGAACCATTAGGCATTTTAGCCATTTTTTTTCTTGGATCATTAAATTGGTTACCGTAATATTTTTTTAATATTTTTAATGCCTCGAGGTTATAAGAATATTTTTTCTTGAAAGCTTTTGATATTGATTTTGAGGTAATATCATCATGTGTAGGTCCAATTCCTCCTGTAGTCAAAACATATCTAAAATTTTTACTTAAATCTAAAATATTTTTTATGATTTCTCTCTCCACATCTGGAATTATCCTCACCTCTTCAATTTTTATACCTAAGTTTGAATTCAACCAGGAAGCTAAAAAAGAAACATTTTTTTCCTCTGTTCTTCCTGATAAAATTTCATTTCCAATTATTAAAATTGCACAAGTTTTTTTTTTATTTTTTATAACCATAATTTGATACTATTAAAAAAATGGATTTTGAGAACGAATTAATACCAGGTGTTTTAATAAAAAGATATAAGCGATTTTTTGCAGATATTAAGTTGAAAGATAAAATTGTTACCGCACATTGTCCGAACTCTGGATCTATGTTGCGGCTTTTGAAAAAAGGAAATCCTGTTTGGATAACAAAATCTAATAATTTAAAAAGAAAGCTTGAATATACTCTTCAAATAATTGAGGTTGATAAAATTAAATTCTGTATAAATACTCATATAACAAATAAAGTTGTACAAGAGTCCTTAGAAAAAAAAATTTTTGAAGATTTAATAGATTACAATCTTGTAAGACCAGAAAAAAAATTTGGATCCAATACTAGATTTGATTTTTTGTTACATAATACAAAAAAGGATAAAAAGGCATTTCTTGAAGTTAAAAGTGTTTCTCTTTGCAGAAAAAAGGGTCATGCCGAATTTCCTGATGCTATAACAAGCAGGGGAAAAAAGCATTTGGAAAGTCTAATGTCTGCAAATAAAATGGGTTACGAAAGTTTTCTGATGTTTCTAATTCAAATAGAAAAATGTCAATCTTTTGGAATTGCTCAAGATATTGATCCTGAATATTTCAAAGTATTTCAAGATGCACTAAAAAAAAACATTAAGGTGCTTTGTTATGATTGTAAATTTTCTAACAAAGGAATAGAAATAAATAAAAAAATAAAAATTTTATTAAATGAATGACAAGATCTTAGAAGCCTTTGACGGAACTAGAAAAGCAGGCGCTATTGCTTCTGCAGCTTTAGATGAGGTTGCAAAAATTATAAAACCTGGAGTCAAAACAGACGAAATAGATAAGCTATGTTTTGAGTACATTAATGATAATGGTGCTTATTCTGCGCCTTTGTTTTATAGAGGATATCCAAAATCTTGTTGTACTTCTGCAAACCACATAGTTTGTCATGGAATACCTAAAGATAAAATTTTAAAAGAAGGGGATATAGTTAATGTAGATGTAACTGCAAAAAAAAATGGTTGGCATGGTGATACGAGTAGAATGTATTTTGTTGGAGAAGTTTCAACAAAAGCAGAAAAATTAGTAAAAACAACTTATGAGTCAATGATCAAATCTATAAAAATACTAAAGGATGGAATTCGAATTGGAGACATAGGGTCTGTTATTCAAAAATATGTTGAGTCTGAAGGTTTCTCTGTTGTAAGAGATTTTTGTGGACATGGAACAGGAAAAAAATTTCATCTACCACCAAATATAATGCACTTCGGGGAAGTAAATACTGGAGATGAACTAAAAACAGGAATGATTTTTACAATAGAACCTATGATTAACGAGGGGAATTATGAGACGAAAGTACTTAATGATGGTTGGACAGCTGTTACTAAGGATAAAAAATTATCCGCACAATTTGAACATACTGTTGGTATAACTGATAAAGGTTATGAAATTTTTACATCATCAAAAAAAGGACTAGATTTTCCACCTTACAAAATATGATAAATAGATATTCAAGAAAAGAAATTAGAGAAATTTGGCTTGATAAAAATAGATATAGTCTATGGCTTGAAATTGAAATTGCTGCTGCTGAGGCAATGGAAAAATATAAAATAATTCCTAGGGGTGTTGTCAAAAAAGTTAAATCTAAATCAAAGATAGACGTTGAAAAAATTTTAAAAGTCGAGGGTAAAGTAAGACATGACGTTATAGCTTTTCTGACATCCATAATTGAAAAAGTTGGTAAAGAAGCAAGTTTT
>MDTA01099311.1_pt1 | contig 13735 bp, 13 predicted proteins | sample 811151 | NCBI WGS metagenome assembly MDTA01 (sample SAMN05326648, study PRJNA326480) | marine metagenome | isolation source: seawater | place: Indian Ocean: South | collected 2010 | reverse complement strand
TGGCCAGCAGCGCAGATGTCAGCTTGAAACCAGCGTCGATCGTCTTTTCAACCGCTGGACGGCGCCGCAGCAGATACAGGTCTTCGAGGCTTGCCATTCCAAACAGGCATTCCTTTGAAACGTACCGGCCAGCCGGCATCGCCATCACTAAGAAGGCTTTAAAGACAGATTCACCGGTCAGTGTGGTCAGGTGGGACTGGGAGAGACGGGTTTGGGCCGTTACCGTGGGAGTCCCCACAGGCGTTTATGGGCCGGATCGTCGGAATCGACCTGGGTACCACCAATTCCGTCGTGGCTGTGCTGGAGGCCGGGCGGCCGGTGGTGATTGCCAATGCCGAAGGCACCCGCACCACGCCGTCGGTGCTGGGCTACACCAAAGACAACGAGCTGCTTGTCGGCCAACCGGCGCGACGCCAGCTGGTTCTCAACCCCAGAAATACCTTCTCAAATCTCAAGCGTTTTGTCGGTCGCGCTTGGGATGAGCTCGATGACGGTTCGCTCACCGTTCCTTACACGGTTCGCGCCAACAGTCAAGGAAACGTTCGGGTCGCTTGCCCGCAGACAGAGAGGGAATACGCCCCCGAAGAGCTGATTGCCAGCATCCTGCGCAAGCTCGTGGATGACGCGTCCACTTACCTGGGTGAGGAAGTGGAGGCTGCGGTGATCACCGTACCGGCCTACTTCAATGATGCTCAGCGTCAGGCCACACGTGATGCAGGGCGTCTAGCAGGTATCAACGTTGAGCGGATCCTGAATGAACCCACGGCTGCTGCCCTGGCCTATGGCTTCGATCGCAGTGCTGTGCGCCGTGCATTGGTGTTTGATCTTGGTGGGGGCACCTTCGATGTGTCGTTGCTGCGCATCGCCAACGGTGTGTTTGATGTGAAGGCCACCAATGGTGATACCCAACTCGGTGGCAATGATTTCGATCAACGCATTGTTGATTGGATGGCGGAAGCCTTCCTGAAGGAGCACGACATCGACTTGCGTCGAGACCGTCAAGCACTTCAGCGCCTAACCGAAGCCGCGGAGAAGGCCAAACAAGAGCTTTCTGGTGTGACCACCACTCCGGTTTCTCTGCCCTTCATTGCCACCGGAGCCGACGGCCCTCTTCACATCGAAACCACACTGGATCGAGAGACCTTCGAGGGGCTTTGTCCGGATCTTCTCGATCGACTGCTGGTTCCTGTTCAATCGGCTCTCCGCGACTCTGGTTGGGCCGCTGAGGATATCGATGATGTTGTTCTGGTGGGTGGCAGCACCCGCATGCCAATGGTTCAACAGCTGGTGCGCACCCTGATTCCGAATGATCCGTGCCAATCGGTGAATCCTGATGAAGTGGTGGCTGTTGGTGCCGCTGTTCAGGCCGGAATCATCACCGGTGAACTCAGGGATCTCTTGCTCAATGACGTCACACCCCTGTCCCTAGGGCTTGAGACCATCGGAGGGCTCATGAAGGTCCTCATCCCACGCAACACGCAGATTCCCGTGCGTCAGTCGGATGTGTTCAGTACATCAGAACCCAATCAGTCATCGGTTGAAATCCATGTCTGGCAAGGCGAGCGCCAGATGGCAGCTGATAACAAATCTCTTGGCCGATTCCGCCTTTCCGGGATCCCTCCGGCCCCGCGCGGCGTTCCCCAGATTCAAGTGGCCTTCGATATCGATGCCAACGGAATTCTTCAGGTCAGTGCCACTGATCGAACCACTGGTCGCAAGCAGTCGGTGACGATTCAGGGTGGCTCAACCCTGAATGAAGACGAAATCCAGGGTCTTCTTGCGGAGGCTGAAGCGCGTGCCGATGAAGATCGGCGTAAACGTGCCTCCATCGAACGACGTAACTCTGCGATGACGTTGGTCGCACAAGCCGAGCGCCGTCTGCGTGATGCGGCACTCGAGCTCGGTCCTTATGGCGCTGAGCGCCAGCAACGTGCTGTTGAAATGTGCGTGCGTGATGTTCAAGATCTCCTCGCCCAGGATGATCTTCAAGAACTGGAACTGGCTGTTAGCGGCCTGCAGGAGGCGCTGTTCGGACTTAACCGACGTCTCACCGCTGAACGTCAGGTTGAAGGCGGACCCTTACAAGGTCTCAAAAGCACACTGGGCACCTTGAAGGATGAGCTTTTTGCAGAAGATGATTGGGATGATGACCCATGGGCCACCCCTCAATCGCGCTACGACCAGCCCGTGAGAAGCAGCCGACGTGGGTTAGATCCTTGGGACGATGACAACTTCCGCTGAACCGGATTATTGGTCTCTGCTGGGGTTGGATCCCGATGCTGATCCGGTTGCCCTAAAGCGTGCTTTCAGGCGTGAGGCGCGCCGTTGGCATCCGGATCTCAATGGCAATGACAGCCATGCCGAGGAGCGTTTCAAACTCGTCAACGAGGCTTATGCGGTCCTTAGCAATCCAGATCGACGCAGGGAGTGGCAGTCGAGACAGCAGACGCCCGGCTCCTCGACGGATCCCTTTAGTTCCGGTTTTCCCACTTTTGAGGACTACTTAACGGTGGTTCTGGGGCTGGAACGTGAACCATTCCGACGGCAACCCTTTGATGCCGAAGCCCCACCGACTGAACCGCCACAGGAGACGCACTGGCCTGAAGCAGCTCCGCCACCGCCGCCACCGGTCCGTACAGCAGATGACCTCGAGACGGTGGTTGAACTTTCACCCGATCAAGCGCTTCAGGGAACCACCGTGGAGTTGGAACTGGCTGATGGCACTCTTGTCGAAGTGGGAACACCACCACGTGCAGGCGATGGTTGGCGGTTGCGGCTCGAAGGCGTGGCCCCAGGAGGACGAGACCATTTCCTTCACCTACGTGTGATGACCGATCACGGTCTTCGCATCGATGGTTTGCGTGTGCATTACCGCCTCGAACTCTTGCCTCCGGATGCAGCTCTCGGTTGTGCCGTGGATGTGCCGACCTTGAGCGGCCCTGTCACACTTCAGGTTCCTCCTGGTTCTTCGAGTGGCAGGCTCCTACGTCTGAGGGGTCGTGGGCTGCAGATCGGCGACGACCGAGGTGATCAGTTGGTGGAGATTGTGGTCGTGATTCCAGCTGAGCTAGCAGATGACGAACGTGCTCTATACCAACGCCTTCAAGAGCTCAGTCTCGAGCGGGCCGGAGGCTATTAATCGGTTCGGGCGGTGAGAGACTGCCCTTGGCGATTGAGCAGCATGTTGGTTCACGTTCTCCTGTATGACGCAGGACAGGACAGCGAAGGCATCCACTCCCTGGAACTTGCCGGGCAGACCGTGGTGCTGATGTTTGAAAACCGCGATGACGCGGATCGTTATGCAGGGTTGCTCGAGGCTCAGGACTTCCCCACCCCCTGTGTGGAAGCGCTTGACCGTGAGGAAATCGAATTGTTTTGTCGAGAGGCTGGCTACGAAGCACGCTTTGTGGCCAAGGATTTCGTCCCCAAAACTGACGATGAGCGTCTGATGTTGGCGCCTCCTCGCGCTAATCAGGATGTCTCCAACTGGCAAGACCAAGAGACGCCGAAAGCTTCCACTGACAACGACACAGGCAGCGATCCCGAGTCATCCATTCCAGATCTCGATGCCGTTCGCCGTCGTCTCGAAGGACTGCTCTAACCATGACTGATCTGGTGGCACCATCTGATGACCGCGGTTATCTGCTGACTGAACAGGTCAATCCCGCCAGTCAAACCCTCGATCAGCTCCCCACAACTGATCTAGTTGATCTGTTCATTGAGGAAGACCGGAAACCACAGCAGGCAGTTCGTGGAGCCCATGAGGCTCTCACACGCGCAATTGATGCCATCGCTGAGCGCCTGCGGCATGGTGGGCGATTGTTTTACCTGGGTGCTGGAACCTCAGGACGCCTCGGTGTTCTTGATGCCGCGGAATGTCCACCGACCTTCTGTAGTCCACCTGAATTGGTGCAAGGGGTTCTCGCCGGTGGCGCGCCGGCCCTGTTGCGGAGCTCAGAAGGATTGGAAGATCTTGAGGAGGCAGCCATCTCAGATCTGAGAGCACGCCATTTCAGTGAAGATGACTGTCTTGTGGGCATTGCAGCGGGTGGAACAACGCCATACGTGCGGGGAGGTCTTGCTTGGGCTCAGGAGCTGGGGGCACTGGCCATTGCCATGGCTTGTGTTCCTGCTGATCAGGCACCGTTGCCGTGCAGCATTGATATCCGACTGCTCACTGGACCAGAACTGCTGACCGGCTCCACGCGTCTCAAGGCAGGCACAGCCACCAAAATGGCGCTCAACATTCTGTCCACCGGAGTGATGGTGCGACTGGGCAAGGTCTACGGCAATCGCATGGTGGACGTGGCTGCTAGCAACAGCAAACTTGTGGATCGTTCGATGCGCATCCTCCAGGATCTGCTGGAACTTGAACGGAAGCCCGCACTCGCGCTTCTAGAAGAAGCCGGAGGATCCGTTAAACGCGCACTGTTGATGGGCAGCTGTTCCTTTGAAGCCAACAAGGCCGATGCTGTTCTGGAAGCTCATGGGGCAGATCTTCGAGCAGCACTGATCAGTCAGGGGCGTTCCTTGCCTGTTCAGGATTTAAAAGCTCCCCAATAGGGGCTTGTGAACAGATCCAATTTTTGACGGGTGACAGCAGGCACCGCCTCTTTAGGGGTCATCAGGGCATCAGCGAGGGCGCTGTGCGCGCTTGAAACGGGGCGTTCGGCTTGGAACTTCTCCATCAATCCCTCCAGAATTGGCCCTGTCGCTGCAGCATTTGCCTTCAGGTTTCCGATCACCATCTCCACCGTGACCGCATCGTGATCGTTATGCCAACAATCGAAGTCGGTCACCATGCTTAGCGACGCATAAGCGATTTCTGCTTCTCTGGCTAGGCGCGCTTCGGTGTGATTAGTCATGCCGATGACGTCGCAACCCCACTCTCTGTAGAGCTCACTTTCGGCGCGCGTCGAAAAGGCTGGACCTTCCATGCACAGATAAGTTCCGCCCTGATGCAGATGATGCCCAACAGGCATGGCTGCTAACGCCGATGATGCAAGCCACTCGCTCAAGGTGGCGCAGAAGGGGTCAGCCAGGCTGACGTGAGCCACACAACCTTCACCAAAAAAGGATTGCGGACGCTGGGTGGTGCGATCGATGAATTGATCGGGAACCACCATGTCGCGTGGGCGGAGGTGTTCCTGGAGGGAACCGACAGCAGAAACGGAGATCAGCCAGCGGACACCAAGTGAACGCATGGCCCAGATGTTGGCGCGGTAGGGAACTTCACTGGGCAGAAGGTGATGCTGGCGCCCATGTCTGGCCAGAAAGACCACCTCAACACCATTGAGACGGCCGATTCTTAAGGCATCCGAGGGCGACCCAAAGGGGGTTTCCAGTGTGACTTCCTCGATCGCTTGGAGATTCTCGATGGCGTAGAGCCCGCTTCCTCCAATCACCCCGATACGGGCTGTGTCCAAATCAGAGGTAGGTGATGTCTGGCTCATGGATGCGTTGTTGTCAGCCGCTGATGGCACTTGCCTAGCATGGTGTTTTGGGGTTCACGCCTTGACGACCGTTCTCATGTCTACGGACGCCGGCGACATCAAGCTTGAGATGTTCGATCAGGATGCTCCCAACACCGTGGCCAACTTCGTCAAGCTGGCGAACGAAGGTTTTTACGACGGGCTGGCCTTTCACCGTGTGATTGACGGTTTCATGGCCCAGGGCGGCTGCCCCAACAGCCGTGAAGGCTCCCGCGGCATGCCCGGTACCGGCGGTCCTGGCTACATGATTGATTGTGAAATCAACAGCAAGAAGCACGTCCCCGGTGCGCTTTCAATGGCGCACGCCGGTAAGAACACCGGTGGAAGTCAGTTCTTCATCGTGCATGAAGCGCAACCCCATCTCGATGGGGTGCACACCGTGTTTGGCCTGACCGGCAACATGGATGTTGTGCTGGCCATCAAGAACGGAACCCGGATCAACAAAGTCACCGTTCAAGACCAGTGAATCAAAGCGGGCTGGTCTCCGGAGGGGAACCAGCCCTCGTTTTCTTCGCTGTTCGACAGCGTTGAAAGCTTCAGTTCGGCGCGCTCAAGGGTCTGTGGTGGATGAGCAATCTGCTCGGGATTCACAGCATGGAGCAGACCTAGCCGCGAAGTTTTGCTCCAACTGGCCATCGTCGTCAGCATGGTCTTGATTGTGGTCGCGTTCGGTTCAGAGCCCTGGAGAGACCAGACAAATCGGGGACGTTCCCAGAGAGCTAAAAGTCGTGGTGCTTGCTCGGCTTGGAGTTGTAGCCCATGAAGACGACTTAGCTTCTCCACGCGATGCAATAGCTCGGACAGTTCTCCGTCGTCTGTGGAAGCACTGTCAAGGCAGAGCACCCAATGGGAGCGCTGTGGACTCTCGTCCATCAGATGGCCAAGTTTCTCGCGCTTAGTGGCGAGATAATCAGCATTGAAATCACCGAGGGCGGGTTTCATCGGTACCCGGTTCACCACCTCCAGGCCGTACCCTCCCAAACCAGCAATTTTTCTTGGGTTGTTGGTCAGCAAATTCAAGCGGTGAATGCCGAGATCGCTCAGGATTTGCGCGCCAACGCCGTAGTTGCGCAAATCCGGCGCAAAACCAAGCTTTTCATTGGCTTCGACAGTGTCAAGACCACCCTCCTGCAGGCTGTAGGCCTTGAATTTGTTGATCAGTCCAATCCCGCGACCTTCCTGACGGAGGTAGACAACCACTCCTTCCCCTTCGGCTTCGATGTGCTTGAGAGCGGTGTGCAACTGTGCTCGACAATCGCAACGGAGTGATCCAAAGGCATCTCCGGTCAGGCATTCGGAATGCATCCTGACCAACACAGGTTCTCGCAGATTGCTGGGGTCCCCTTTGACGAGAGCCACATGCTCACTGCCATCGAGCTGGTTGGAGTAGCCGATGGCCAGGAATGAGCCAAATTCGGTGGGGAGAGAGCACTGGGCAGAACGCACAACAAAGCGTTCGTTCTCTAGGCGATAGCGGATCAGGTCTTCAATGCTGATCAGCTTTAAACCTTGCTCTTTGGCGTAAATCTGAAGCTCCGGAAGCCTGGCCATGGAACCATCAGGATTCTGAATCTCACAGATCACACCTGATGGGTAGAGGCCCGACATCTGGGCAAGATCAACTGCAGCTTCTGTGTGACCAGCACGTTTCAGAACACCGCCGGGACGTGCGCGCAGCGGAAAAATATGACCCGGACGACGCAGATCGGAAGGTTTAGCACCCGGTTGGATGGCCACCTGAATGGTGCGTGATCGGTCATCGGCCGAGATACCCGTTGAAACACCATGTTCAGGGCCTGCATCAATGCTCACCGTGAATGCGGTCTGATTGGCGTCGGTGTTTCGATCCACCATGAGGGGAAGATCCAGCGCATCCAGACGTGAACCCTCCATGGCCAGGCAAATCAGCCCTCTGGCCTCTGTGGCCATGAAATTGATCTGTTCCGGGGTCGCGAATTGGGCTGCACAGATCAGATCTCCCTCATTCTCCCGGCGTTCATCGTCGACAACCACCACACACTCGCCATTACGGATGGCGTCAAGGGCATCTGGAATGGAATCAAAGATGGGCGTGATCCCCTCGGATTGAGCAACAGATTCAGACAGCGGTCTCTATGTCTTGCAAGCTCTCACCATTATCGACGTCGGTACGATCAGGGGATGTGCCATCGCGAGAATGGGGAATCAACGGGTCGCAGTGGTGGGTGCCTCCGGGTATGGAGGACTGCAGACGCTTCGCCTGTTGAACGTTCACTCGACATTCGAGGTCACCTTTCTCGGGGGTGAGCGTTCAGCGGGCCGTGCCTGGAGCGAACTTTGTCCGTTCCTGCCCCTTCAACAGGATCTTGTCGTAGAGAGTCCTGATCCAAATCGCATCGCAGAGCAGGCTGACTTCGCAGTGCTGAGCCTTCCCAATGGCCTGGCGAGTGAACTCGTGCCTCCCCTGCTTGAGCGAGGTGTGAGGGTGGTGGATCTCTCGGCGGACTATCGCTACCGAAGCCTTGATCAATGGGCTTCTGTGTATGTGCACGAGGCCAGAACCCACAAACGCACCGATGCTGATCTCTGTGAGGAGGCGGTTTACGGCCTAGCTGAATGGCATGGTGATGCCATTTCCACGGCCAGACTTGTCGCGGCGCCAGGTTGCTTCCCCACCACAAGCCTCCTTCCGCTGCTTCCTTTTCTCAAGCAGGGGTTGATTGAAACCGAAGGCCTGATCATCGATGCCAAAACGGGCACCTCAGGTGGTGGTCGCGCTGCGAAGGAAAATCTGCTGTTGGCCGAAGCATCAGAATCCATCGCGCCTTACGGCGTTGTGGGTCATCGCCATACCTCTGAAATTGAGCAGCTAGCCAGCTCCGTTGCTGGCTGTCCGATTCAGCTTCAATTCACACCACACCTTGTTCCGATGGTGCGTGGGTTGCTGTCAACCGTGTATGCACGCCTGCGCGATCCAGGGCTGACAGCAGAAGATTGCACCACGGTGCTGGACACGGTGTACCGCAACCACCCCTGTGTGCGTGTGTTGCCAGTGGGGACCTATCCAGCCACCAAATGGGCCAAGCACACCAACCAAGCACTGCTGTCCGTTCAGGTTGATGGCCGCACCGGACAGCTCGTTCTGATGAGTGCCGTTGACAATCTGATGAAGGGTCAGGCCGGTCAAGGTGTGCAGTGCCTCAATCTGATGGCGGGTCTGCCGATCGCCGAAGGCTTGCCGCTGGAACCCTTTTATCCCTGATGATCGCCGCTGGAGGTTCTCCAGCGCTGACCAGCGAGGGCGGTTGCCCAGGGCAGAAGCCGGTGTTCCTCGCGCTGGATGCGTGCGGCCAATGCCTCACGAGTGTCCCCGGGCAAGATCGGCACGGCTGCCTGGGCAAGGATCGGACCGGCATCCACATCCTTCATCACCTCATGAACAGTGCATCCGGCCAGACACACGCCTGCATCGAGTGATTGCCCCACCGCATCCATGCCTTTGAAGGACGGCAGCAAAGAGGGGTGAATGTTGATCAGTTTTCTAGGAAATGCATCGATGAGCACCGGTGTGACAATCCGCATCCAACCCGCCATCACCAAAGCCTCCACACCGGCAGCTCGGAACGTGCTCACGAGTTGGTGATCGAGAGCTTCTCGACTCGGAAATCGACGGTGATCGATGAGTTCGCAGGGAATGCCGAGACGCTCCGCTCTCGCCATGGCACCGCATCCCGGACGATTGACCACCAGGAGTCGTACTTCGGCATCAAGATCACCTGCCGTGATTGCCGCCTGAAGAGCTTCAAAGTTTGTGCCTGACCCGGAGGCCATCACGCCGATGCGCAGAGGCGAATCAAAACGCGGCCAAGGTCCGATGGATGGGACTGTGAGTGTGGGATAGCGCTCGCCATTGATCTGGCTAGTGTCGGTGGACGCGGGCATTCCGGATTTCATGTCCCATCTCTCCATCCTGCCCACACTGGTGACCGATCTCGAGCTGCTCGAGCTGTCACTTCAGGCAGAAGGCTTCCGTGTGAAGCGCGACGGCCTCGTCTCCTCCTTTGATCGCCATCAATCAGTCGACTTGGCGGCCCAACGCGCCTCGGGTGAACAGCTGGGCTGGAGACGCACTGATGAGCAGCATCAGTTCGAGCTTGTCGCTGACCTTTCAGCTCCAGAAGGCTCCGGCCGCACCGAATCAGCTCTGCGCCGTGTTCTCCGGCGCTATGCCCTCAACACCGCACTCCGTGAGGCAAGTCTGCTCGACGCTGAGACTGTCACAGCTGCTGTCTGATGGCAGAGGTACATGTCGTCCTCGATCTTGGTTCGCCTGCCTCGCAGACACTTTGGATTGAGATGTGCTGGATGCCAAAGCAGTCAGTGCAACGCTGGACGCTCCCGGTCTGGACACCTGGGTCTTATACGGTGCGGGATCCATCACAACATCTGCACAGTCTCAGCCTTGAGCAGGCAGGCGTCTCCCTAAGCCCGACGCGCAGTTCTCCCTCGAGCTGGCAGGTCGACTGTCAGCTCAATGAACCTCTCACGTTGCGCTACGCACTGGAAGCACGACAGCTGACCGTTCGCACCAATCTGCTGGATCCATCCTTTGCCTCCCTCTGTCTTTCGGCGGTGGCGATGCTGGTCGAGGGCCAACGCTGGAATGCCCATCTTCTGAAACTGATCGCGCCTCCAGATTGGTCTCTGGCCTGTCCACTTCCGCAGCGTGACGGCGCTTACATCGCCGAAGACTTTGATCATCTTGTCGATGCGCCGGTGCATGCTGGCGCACTGAATATCAGCACTCTGAAGGTGCGTGAACAACCCCATGAACTGGTGTTGATTGGAACGCCACCATCGGGCTGGTCACAGGACCTGCCTAGACAGATTGAATTGATCTGTGAAGCCGTCTGCGATCTCATGCAGTCGGATCCCCCTTCCCGAGCGCCTTATCAGTTGGTGCTGCAACTACTGGATCAGGGGTATGGCGGACTTGAGCACGACAACGCATCGGTGATGCAATTTGCCTGGACCCGGCTGCTGGAGCCGGGTGGGATGCGAAGCCTTCTGCAGCTCATCGGCCACGAGTATCTGCATCAGTGGAATGTCCGTCGGCTCCGGCCGATGGATTACGTCCCTTATCGCTATGACAAACCCATTGTGAGCGAAGGACTGTGGTTCGCCGAAGGGGTCACCAGCTACTTCGATCTGTTTCTGCCGTTGTTATCTGGATTTTCCAGTCGTGTCGACTTGCTGGAGGATTTGGCCGCGGATCTTTCCCACGTGCTTCTCAACCCGGGAACGCACATTCAGTCATTGGCAGATAGTTCCCGCGAGGCGTGGGTGCGTCTCTACAAACAGACGCCCGCCAATGCTCGTCAGCAGATCAGCTATTACAAGCTTGGAACTGCCCTGACTTTCTGCCTCGATGTTGGTCTTCGCCAAGCCGGTGGTTCGATAGCAGCCACCCTGCGCTTGCTCTGGGATCGCTTGGGTCGACACGGGCGTGGTTATGCCCGTCAGGATCTCATCGCTGCGATTGCCGACACCTCTCCAGCCTTAGCTGATCAATTGCCTGCATGGCTGGACGGCCGCGGTGTGCTGCCCATCGAGGAATCGCTTGAAACGATCGGACTGATGCTTGACCCAGTGATGGAAATGCAGCCAAGAGCCGGTTGGACGCTGCGCGAGAACGAGGGCAGCGTCTGGGTTGAGCGGACACAGCCTGGCGGCGCCGCTGAAGCAGCAGGCTTGGTGCCTGGTGATGAGCTGCTCGCTCTGCGCGACTGGCGTTGCCGCACGCTGAAGCGAACACAACATCTGCTAGATGGTCCTGAGCAATGTCAGGTGACCTACAGCCGCCGTGGCCTGATCGCCCTCACGCAGCTATGTCTGGAGAAACCCGGCGTTGATCGTTATCGACTGACCTGGGACCCTGGAGCTTCCAGGGAGGCTCGTTTGCTGCGCGACCAATGGTTTCAGGTCATCTGAACCGTCTGCTAACGAAGGTTTCCAGTCTGACCCGTCGCCCACGCACGGGGCGTTTGTTGGTGAGCACATCCACCCTGGCTGTGGTGCTCGCTCTGGTTGGCTTCACGCTTGACAAAACCAACGAGCCCGTCGTGCGTCAACCCTCTTTGCTTGATCTACTCGATGAGATCGGGCGTGATCGACCGCGTTCCACAACTCTGGAAGGCAATGCACCCAAACCTCCTGAGGCCTCAGCTTGGGTCTCCCCTCTGACGCGCCAATGTTCCAACATTGATCCGTCAGTGCGGCAACGACTGGAAACGCAACGCAGCAAGCTGTCAGAGCTGAGAGAATCTGTGCCCGCTGACGTCAGCAATTACGGAGAACGTTGGCGAAGCAATCCTTGGGGAGACAAGTTGAATCCCGTGCCGAGGATGGTCGTTCTGCATGAAACCGTTTACTCACTGAATTCAGCTTTGAATACCTTCCTGACCCCTCATCCCCGGGATGAAGATCAGGTCAGCTACCACACGCTTGTTGGTCTTGATTGTTCGATCGTGGACGTTGTCGATCCGCTGAAGCGGGCCTACGGCTCGGGATATTCAGCGTTTCTCGGGGAATGGGCCGTAACCAATGCGGAGTTCCAGGGATCTGTAAATAACTTTGCTCTGCATCTCAGCCTGGAGACACCCAGAGATGGCCACGACGGCGAAGGTCGACACAGTGGTTATACATCTCGTCAATATGACGCTCTATCTCTCGTCCTTGATGACTTGTTGGAGCGCTTCCAATTTCAAGCCTCATCGATCACAACCCATCGGCATGTGGATCTCGGTGGTGAAAGAGGTGATCCACGTAGCTTTTCTTGGGATGAACTGCAAACTCGCCTGGCTGCTCTAGGACGCCTCTGCGAGAGTTAAATCGTTCGGCATGACGCCATTAGATCAGTGGCGCCCGCGCTGGACGGATCGATGAATAGATCAATCCATGCAGGGCAGGGTCCTGCATATAGCGAAGAACCCTGGCTGGATAGTCGAGCTTGCCGTTGTGCAAATACGCCAGGGTGGCAATGGCCTTGGCATCCACATAGGAGCGGCTCGCAATCAGGATCGAGCCACGATCCAAACCAAGCGCTCCTTTCAAGCGAGAAAGTTTCGCGGCCAACAACTCAACATTGGCGGCGGGATCCATCAAAAGATCCCTGGCTTCAGCAATCTGACGCGGTGAGGGATTGGCTGGAAGACGGCCCTGATGAACCAACTCACTGATGCCCAGCTGCGCAGGACCATGGGTGTCAACCAATCCTGAATGAACAACGAATGGAAGATCTTCTCCGGGCTTTGAGTGCTGAATTTCGTCAAACAGAATGGCGGTGACCAACATCGGGTTGATCTGGTGGTGATTGGCTTCTCGCCAAATCAACGGTTTGAGTTCGCGCAAGCGCGACAGCGTGTTGGCGCGCAGAGGCTGCAGCTGATCAACACCACGGGTGAACAGCTGTGCCAGCGGAGTCTGTGGACCGTGCACACCGAAGCGACGTTGCAGATGCTCGAGCTCTTCAGGGCTGAAATCGGTCGGATCCGGTGCAATCGACTGGGTGGATTGAGCTGGGGATGACGCCATGTCATTCGCAAGATCAACCCTCTGGACGCCAACTCGGGCGCCCAACATCAAGACCAAGGAGGTGATTGTCACCGCCGAGACGGACTTAATCACCTTGGGAAGGATCGATGAGCAGAAACCAAGCCGATCTGGTGCCATCGGCGGAGACTAGCTGTGCTGTCCCTGTCCATGGGCATTTCGTCAGATCCTGGATAACTTCATCGGAGTGAGTGCGCTCATCGAGATGAGTTTCCCGGATTTCAGCGCGACGGATGCCCACATTCAGTGGCAGCGCTTCTGTGATCTCCTCTGGTATCACGATGACCTTGGCCTGTGGCTGGATATCAGCCGCATGCATCTCAATAGCAGTGACCTTGAAGCCCTGAATCCCCGCCTGGAACAAGCTTTCCAAGCCATGCAGGCACTAGAAGCTGGATCTATTGCCAACACCGACGAGAACAGACAGGTCGGGCATTACTGGTTGAGACAACCGCAGTTGGCGCCTGATCCTGAGGTAAGCCAGCACATCGCTGCGGAGATCGATGACATCGAAGCGTTCGGCAAGGCGGTCGTCTCCGGCGATATCAAGTCGCCCACAGGGGAACCATTCACCGATGTGCTTTGGATCGGGATCGGCGGTAGTGGCCTGGGTCCGTTGCTGATGATCAGAGCGCTGCAAGAGAACGGAAAAG
>MDTA01113589.1_pt1 | contig 13736 bp, 14 predicted proteins | sample 811151 | NCBI WGS metagenome assembly MDTA01 (sample SAMN05326648, study PRJNA326480) | marine metagenome | isolation source: seawater | place: Indian Ocean: South | collected 2010 | reverse complement strand
TCACATAACCATAGAGATGAACATTGGATAATTGTTTCAGGAAAAGTAACAATTCTATCAGACGAAAAAATGCAAGAAAAAGAAAAAAATGATCATATATTTATAGGAAGAAACACAAAACATAAGATTATTAATAATGAAGAACAACCTGCTGTAATAATCGAAGTACAAACGGGAGTTATTCTGTCTGAGGATGACATAATTAGGTATAATGATAAGTACAAAAGGAGTTAGTTGAAAGCCCGGGTGGTGGAATTGGTAGACACAAGGGACTTAAAATCCCTCGCCAGCAATGGCGTGCCGGTTCAAGTCCGGCTCCGGGTACCATTAACTCTTATTTTTAAATATATAATTATTTCTAAATATAAATAAAGTTGAAAAAGTTACTGAAGAGGCAATAATTTTTTGAACGAGTATATTTGTAATACCTAAACTAAATGTTATAAAAAATATCAATCCTGTCATTAATGACATTGAAATTCCAGAAAAAATGAACATAGATAATTGAAATACTTTATTTTTGTTTGAGTGGGTATAAATAAATTTTTTTAGCAGTATATAGCTTACTAGTAAGCCAATTAGATAAGAGACTATACTTACATAATTTCGATTAAACCCAAAGTTTGAATCAATTAACAAGAGTGCCAAAAAGTCAGCAGAAAAAGCAATTGAGACTATAAATGTGTATTTAAAAAAAATTTTCAATTTTAAAAAAATATATTTCTAATTCTTATTAGATAATTTATTTACTTTATAGGTTAACTCTTCGGTTAATTTTCTATTAGCTGCCAAAAGATCAGCAATAAAGCCTATAACAATTAAGAATATGCCAGTAATTATTAAAATTGCAGCAAGAATTAAAGATTGTATATTTCCTCCATCTGACCCCATCATTATGAATATAAGATATCTTATTCCCAACAAAGAACCAATAAAAAAAGAAACAAGACCAGATATTGTAAAAATTTTAAGTGGCCTATAAATCATAAATATTCTCATAATCGCCAACGAGTTTTTAAAGACATAAGCTCTCTTCGAACTAAATAATCTTGAAGGTCTGGTAGAAGCATTTGTTTTGATCGGGACAGTGCTAATTGAAATATTTTTATTGCCAGCTTGAACTATAGTATCTAGCGTATATGTATATTCACTAAATCTATTCAGTTTTAGAGCTGCTTCTTTTGAATATGCTCTAAACCCACTTGTAGCGTCTTCAACAGAGGTTCCACTGACCTTTCTCACAACCCAACTTCCAAGCTTTTGAAGAATTTTTTTTGAAAATGAAAATTCATCAATTGTATCTATGTCTCTCACACCAATAACTATTTCACTTTCTTTATTTAAAATTGGTTTTACTAAGTCTTCAATAAATTTACCTTGATATTGATTATCAGCATCTGTATTAACAATAATGTCAGCACCTAAACTTAGACACTCAGATAAACCAGATGAAAAAGCATTTGCTAAACCTTTATTATTGGTATGCGAAATAAAATGAGTTGCTCCATTTTTTAAAGCCTCTTTTAATGTATTATCAGTTGAACCATCATCAATAATTAGAATCTCAATTTCATCAATTCCTTTTATTGATTGAGGAAGATCCTTTATGGTTGAAGCAATCGTAGCTTCTTCATTTAGGCATGGTATTTGAATTATAAGCTTCATAGTATTTAGTATATATTTTTAATAAAAAATAAGATTGTGATATTAACAAAATTGGTCCTACAGACGAGAATAAGTACCTTCCTACGGCAGCACCACTACCAATAAAAAGTCCACCAACGATGAAATATATAGAACATATAAGACAAACTGAAAAGAATAGTTCTTTTTTTTCATATGATCCAATTAATCCAAGCTGCAATAAAAAAAGCATTGGATACATAAGCATCCTAAGATGATTGCTTGAAAAATACATCTTAAATTTTTCAAAATTAATCCATGAAATGAGTTGACCAGAAAAAGTGCTTGATGAGCCTTGAAGAAAAAACTTTATAGATACAAATATTGACATGAATACCAGAGATGATATAAAAATTATTACTGAAAATTTTTTTCTTTCATCTTTACTTACAAATAAAATTAACCACATCATTAGTAAAGGAAGGCTAAATAAAATAAATGATTCTCTATTAAGAGCAGCAATTAAAAATATCGGAAGTATGTACCAATACTTTTTTAAAGCCAGGGATAAAAATAAAAGTGTAGATAGTAAAAATTCTGCACTATCCGGATAGCCCATAAACATATAGTTTGACATAGAAAAACTTACCATAAACAAAACACATGCTAGCAAGGAGGTAGAATCATCAAAATATAGTCTTCCAAGATAAAATAAAGATATTAATGAAAAAAAACATAACACAGAAGAAACAAAAAAAATATTTGAGCCAGGTGTATTGAATTTATCATCTAAAAAGTTAATTTTAGATATAGCATAAGACAAGCCTGGAACTAGTATTCTTGATGACCTATGATCATTGAAATACTTTGAGACACCATTCTCAGCAATATCTCTATAAATGTATGCATCATCATCAATTAATTTAAGATCAGCTGTTTTAATTTTTATATTTGAGTAACCAATAGAAAAGAAAATATGAGAAATAAATACAAAAAGAGCTAACCATAAGAAAGATTTTTTTAGCGAAATACCATTCATACTGCTTAAGCAAATTTCATAAACATAAGATTATTGATAATTATGGATCTATAATACACTAATTGATAATATATAAATTATATCTTTATTTAGGAGAAACAAATGAATCATCGAGACAATGAAGAATTTATTGATCTAGGTGAGATACTAAGAATTATATTAATTTATAAGTGGTATATTGTTTTAGGCTTGATTATTTCTGGTTTAGCATCAGTTTTTATAGCTGTATCTTCACCAGATATTTATCGATCAAGTGCTTTGCTTGAGCCACAAGAAAATAATCAGACTCAAAATGCATTTTCTTCTATGCCTCCAGGCATGGGTGGGCTAGCATCTCTTGCTGGTGTTCAATTGCCATCTTCATCAGGCGATAAAGCCTTGTATGCAATTGAAGTTATAAAATCAAAAGTATTTCTGAAACATTTACTTTCGATAGACTCAGAAAGAATTTTACCTTCTTTGGTGGCATTAGAGTCATACGATTTAAACACAAATGTTAGCAAATTTGATAAAGATCTTTATGATCAAGATACTAATGAATGGATTAGAGAGGTACGACCAAATCAAAAAAAAGTACCTTCATACATAGAGGCTCATGATTATTTTTTATCTATTTTGGAGATTTTTAAAGATAAAAAAACTGGATATGTATACATTGCCATAGACCATCAATCTCCAGTATTTGCTCAATACTTATTGAGTTTGATAATTTCAGAAGTTAATAACATTACAAAAGAGATGGAGCTAAAAGAAGCAGAAGACGCAATTGAATACCTTACAGCAAAACAATTAACAACCAATGTTTCCTCTGTGAAGCTTTCTATAAACAATATTATTGAATCACAGCTTCAATCCCAAATGCTAAGTAACATAAGAGAAGAATTTTTATTGAAAACTATTGATCCACCAGTTGTTCCTGAAGTAAAGATTGCACCTAGTAGATTATTTATTTGTGTTATTGGTTCTTTCTTTGGATTTGTGTTATCAATTTTTTCAGTTTTAGTTTTCCATTTAATAAGATTTAATTTTTTTCAAGTACAAGATTCACCTGATACATAACTAATGTATTAATGACTTTTTCAATCAAGGACAGAAATATAGCTATTTTTGTTGATACTTTTTATCCAGCGAAGACATCTGCCGCCATTCAAATACTTGATTTATCTGTTGCATTAGATTCTATTGGTTTAAATGTTACAGTTTTTGTTCCAAATCCAGATATAGAAAAAAATACAGAAATCTTTAAGACCAAAAATATAAATGTTTTTGCAATTAAAACTCCTCAAATAAAAAATATAAATTTTTTAAAAAGAGCGATAAATGAAATATTAATGCCTTTTGTAATGATTAGTAGATTGAAATCGTCTTCATTCAAAACAAATAATTTTCATGGAGTTATTTGGTACAGCCCTTCAATATTTATTAGTATTTTTGCAAATTATTTATCAAAAAATTCTAAATGTAATAATTATTTGATTTTAAGAGACATTTTTCCAAAATGGTCTGTCGATATGGGACTTATCTCGAAATGGAGTCCTGTTTATGCTTTATTTAGATTATTTGAAAATCTTCAGTATAGGTTTGCAGACAAGATTGGCATTCAAAGTGAAGGTGACTTTCGCCATTTTGAGTCATATAACAAAAATATCAGAAGAAAGATTCATGTTTTAGATAACTGGAGAGGTAAGCCAGGTATCGATAAGACTCATATTAGAATATCCAATACAATTTTAAGAAATAGAAAGATTTTTATTTATTCTGGCAATGTTGGTTTAGCGCAAAATTTTCCACTTTTCTTAGAATCCGTAAAAGTGCTTCTAAATAATAAGGATATTGGATTTCTTATCATTGGTAGTGGAAGTGAATCTATATTTGTAAAAAATTACATTAAAGAACACAAGCTTGATAATATTTTGTTTTTTGATGAGGTTCCTCATGAGCAACTACCAGAAATATATACTCAATGCCATTTTGGTTTAATTTTGTTAGATCTTAGTTTGAAAACTCATAATATTCCGGGCAAATTCTTATCTTATCTTCATGCTGGATTACCAGTTTTTGCAAGCATCAATCAGGGCAATGATCTTGAGAGAATAATAGAAGAGAATGAATTAGGACAATACTCCTCAGCTAATAACCATAATGAGGTTGCTTCGAAAATGTTAGAATTAGCAGCAATTTCATATGATAGAGAAGAAAATAAACTTAAGAGCATGACATTACTTCAAAAGAGATTTTCACCAGATAGCGCTGCTAAAAAAATAATAAAAAATCTGTTTAGGGATGATAAAAAGTGATAGTTAAAAAGTTAGCAAATCTTAATAGATTTTATAAAACAATATTAATGATTTTAAGTGATTTTTTTATTGTTTATGCATCAAATGTTTTGGTTTGGTATTTAAAGACAGGTTCATTAAATATTTTTGACTTTATTAAAACCTTTGTATTAACAGCTTTCATATCGCTACCAATTTTTATTTTTTTTGGGTTATATAAATCTAAAGTTAGATACATGGGCTACAAAGCCATGCTCAACATAGTCTATGCAACAGCTGTAGTATCCGTTATTGCACCCTTTGTTTTTTATGTCGACAGCATTTATGTTGCTTTCGAGGCAGATCAGCTCATTAGGCATATTATCCTTTTTTGGCTAGTTTCATCATTCTTGATAATTGGAACAAGACAAATTGCAAGGTTTGTTATTAACTCTATTGGAATGGGCTCAGCAAAAAGGGAATTTATAATCTATGGAGCAGGTAGTGCTGGGCGATCAGTTGCTTCAGCATTATTAACAAATAAAGATGTCAGAATTTTGGGATATCTTGATGATGATGAAAGTTTACAAGGCATGTATGTAAATAATTATCATGTTCTAGGAGGAATAAATTATATTCAAAATATTGGAAAAACAAGGAAGGAGCTTTCTGTCTTACTTGCCGCACCAAGTATGGAAACATCCAGGAGAAGGGAAGTCTTAAGAATATTAGAGGAAAATTCAATCTCAGTGAGATCTCTACCTCCATTAAACGAAATAGCAATTGGCATAACAAACGCTCAAAAAATTGAAAACTTGAGACCAGAAGAACTTCTTGATAGAGAACCAATTGAATTGGACTTAAAGAAGATCAAAAAAGTCTTAAATGGAAAAAGCATTTTAATTACAGGAGCTGGCGGATCAATTGGATCAGAATTATCTAGACAGATTTTTAAATTAAATCCTAAACAAATAATTTTATTAGATCATTCAGAATTAAATTTGTATAACATTCATAATCAATTGAAAGAATATATAAATCATGGCAGTTTAAAAGTAGATTTAGTGCCAAAGCTTGGTTCAATTTTAGATGAAGAATTCTTACAAAGAATATTTCAGAGTTATGAAATAGATTCAATATATCATGCAGCAGCATATAAACATGTTTCTTTAGTAGAACAAAATATAATTCAAGGTACGAAAAATAATGTGATAGGAACATATAATCTTGCAACTATTGCATCAAAAAATGAAATTAAATCATTGATACATATCTCTACTGATAAAGCTGTAAGACCAACAAATTTTATGGGAGCTTCTAAGCGACTAGCTGAGCTTGTCATTCAAGGTATAGTTGATCAAGCAGATTCAAATTTAAAATACACAATGGTTAGATTTGGGAATGTATTGGGTTCATCAGGATCTGTAATTCCTCTATTTAAGAAACAAATTGAGGAAGGAGGCCCAGTTACTGTTACTCACAAAGATGTAACTAGATTTTTTATGACAATAAGTGAAGCTTCTCAGTTAGTAATCGATGCAGGTACTCAAGCTAAAGGAGGAGAAGTTTTTGTATTAGATATGGGCGAGCCAGTTAAAATTAACGATTTAGCTAAGAGAATGATTAGACTGTCTGGATACTCCGTAGGTAATAACTTTCAAGATGATTATTCTATTAATATAGATTACATTGGATTGAGACCTGGAGAAAAGCTAAAGGAGGAGTTGATTCTTGGTAATAATTTAGATCCCACTATTAATGCTAAAGTTCTAAAGGCAAACGAAGAATTTTTAAATTGGGATAGAGTACAAGATATGATTAATAAAATCAGAGTCGCGATTTCAGACAACGACACTGAAAAGATTAAGAAATTAATGCTCGAATATGTTACTGACTATAAACCATCAAATGATTATCGATAATTTAGAGAGAAATATATGTTAGCAATAATACCAGCAAGAGGAGGCTCAAAAGGACTGCCTCAAAAAAATATTAAAATGCTTGGAAATAAGCCATTAATAATTTGGACAATTGAAGCTGCAGCTAAAGCTAAAAATATATCTAAAATTATATTATCAACTGATGATAAGGAGATTGCTGAGATATGTTCTAAAACGAACATCGAAATCCCATTCATGAGACCAAACAGTCTTGCTGAAGATAACTCTTCTGCTATTGATGTTTATATATATACGATGAATAAATTAAAAAAAGAAAATATTTATATTCAAGATGAATATGTTGTATTGCTGCCAACAGTACCATTTGTTTCAGCTGAAGACATAGACAATGCAATCAATCTTTTTAATCAAAATGATGCTGACTCTGTTATTTCAACCACAAAACTTGATTTCCCTAATGAATGGATTCTTGATGTAACTGATTCAAATTTAATACAAAATACAAAGAACAATATAAGCATTCAAAATAGACAGAATTATAAATATGGTGTAATTGCAAACGGAGGCATATATGTTTTGAGACATAGTTTAGTTAGCAAGGAAAGAACTTATTACTTTGATAAAACATTATCTTATGAGATGCCTCCAGAAAGATCTGTAGACATTGATACTGAGTTAGATTTTAAGTTTGCTGAATTTTTATTAGGTGAAAAAGATGTTTAAAGATGTAAATAAAATTATCGAAGAATATAAGAAGGGCACAAACTTAATTGAATACCTTACTAAAAACTACTCTGACAAATTAGAAAAGAATGAAATAACTCAATTATCCTATGACATACAAGCAGGATCTTATATCTTAAAGGCTTTGAAAAATCCAGAATTTGAAATAGAAAGAGCAAAAGCATTCGCAAAAGAAATAAATAATTTAGGGTCATTTGATTCAATTCTTGAAGCAGGAGCTGGTGAGGCCACGTCCATGGCAGCAATGCTTAATGAATTAGAATTTAAACCAAAAAAGATAAAGGGTTTTGATATTTCTTTTTCGAGAATACTTTATGCAAAAGATTTTATTAAAAATAAAATTTCATCTGGAGTGGATTTCGCAGTTGGAAACATTGATTCATGCCCCTTATCAGATGATTCTATTGATTTGGTCTACACAATTCATGCACTGGAACCAAATGGGGGCAATGAACTAAATTTATTGAAAGAATTAATTAGAATAACAAGAAAATACTTAGTTTTATTTGAACCTAATTATGAACTTGGAAGTAATGATTCAAAGAAACATATAGAAAAGCATAATTATGTTAAAAATCTTTACGGTGTCGCTGAATCTCTTGGTCATGAAATTATAGAAAATAAGTTAATTTTTGATTCCAATCCAAAAAGTAAGAACAATACAGGAGTATTGATAATAAAAAAAGTTGAAAATAAAGAAAAAAATAATAAAAATAAATTGAAATTATCTGATTGGGCATGTCCAATATCAAAACAAAATCTTGAAATTAGATCTAATTATTTGTTTTCTAAAGAATCAAAGATGGCATACCCAGTCATTGATGAGATACCAATATTGCTAAAGAATAAAGCTATACTTGCTACTCATTTGGATGATTTTGATGACAAAGTCTAATTAATGTAACTAAATTAATAAAAGTAAAATAAAATAAGATTATGTATATAAATAAAAATCTAGAAGATATCATCGTATCATCAAATACCACTTTAAAAGATTCATTAAGTGTTCTTAACAATGGAGGCATTCAAGCATTATTAGTTGTAGATACTAAAAAAGAGTTTAAAGGTATTGTCACTGATGGAGATATAAGAAGACATTTATTAAAAGATGGAGATCTTGATGCTTTAATTGAATCAGTAATAAAAAAAGAATCAACGATTTCTTTGACTGACGATGATAATGAGTTGAAAGGAATATTTAAAAGAAAAAAAATAAATCATATACCAATATTGAATAAGAAAAATCAAATAGTTTCTTTGGCTATGAGAACTGATTTTAATAATAAAAATTATGAAAATACTAACTCGTCAATAGTAGTAATGGCAGGCGGAAAGGGAAGCAGGTTGGCACCACTTACAAATATTATTCCAAAACCACTTATCCCGATTGGATACTCCACCATCGTTGAAAAAATTTTTGATTCTTTCGTTAATCAAGGGTTTAACAACTTCAAATTAATAATTAATTATAAAAAAGAGCTAATCAGAAGCTACTTTAATGAATTAGAACATTTATATAATCTAGAATTTTTAGAGGAATCAAAATTTTTAGGAACAATAGGAGGTATTAAGGAATTTGCAGACAAATTAACTGATAATTTTGTTGTTACTAATTGTGATGTTGTCACAGATATAAACTACCATAATTTTTTTGAGCATCACATTAAGAAAGAGGCATATTTATCAATATTAGGCCTTGAGAAGTCTACAAAAGTTCCATACGGGGTTCTGAGGCTTGATAAGGAATCAAATGTTGAGGGTCTTCAAGAAAAACCAAAACAAACACATACGATTATGACCGGTATATATATTATTAATAAAAGAGCTTTAGATTTCATACCTAGTGATGTTGAATTTGGGATGGATGAATTAATTGAGACATTGATTGCTAACAATAAAGCTGTAACAAGTTTTGTAATCAAGGATGGTTGGTATGATATGGGCCAATTCTCTGAATACAAGAAATTGTTAATGCATATTGATAATTAAACAAGAGAAAAAGATAAGTGGAAAAAGATTCCTTTAAGAGTGTAATGTATGAATATACAGAATGGCCTGGAGATTTGATTCCTTATGACGACCTTCATTTTATTTCTCATAGATATAACAAGGTTCTTGGCTTATGTGACTCAAAAGATATTTTAGAAATTGGTGCAGGGTCGTCTATTGCAAAAAAAGAAATGGTCAATTTATCAAAAAGTTATACAGGTATTGATATTTCTGAAAAGAATATTTCTAGGTTATTAAAAGAGTGCGAGGGCTTAAATTTATCACTTTATGTTGATAACGCTGAAAGTATGCAATTTGAAGATAATTCTTTTGATCTTGTTATTGCATTAGCAATGGTTTATTACCTTGATGTAGAAAAATTCTTGTCTGAAGTAAAGAGAGTTCTCAGGCCTGGAGGCATTTTATTTTTTTGTACAAGTAACGTAGATGTACCTGGATTTCATTCCGCACCTGGATCAAAAAAGTATCTAAATATAGGTGAATGGAATGAAATTTTAAGGCATTATAATTTTAGTCCAGAATTTGAAGGGGGTTTTCCTCAGAAATCAATTATCAAACTTGGATTAAGGGCAAAATTAATATCTCATATCAAAGCATTTATAGTTGATACTCTTGGGCTAAATTATTTATGGAGAAGAGTTAGAGAGCTTTCAAAAGGATCATTAACATCAATTCCGAAGAATTTAAAAGATTTTCCTGAGTTTAAAGAAGAATTAGTAAAAATAAAAAATCATGAGGATAAAATTCATAAGATTATTTACTGTAAATCTCTAAATGCTTTGTAATTTACATAAACAGTAATGAATACTAAAATGTCTATAAAAATTACATAATAATTAATGAAAGTTCCATTTTTTCCATATTCAGATCTTTATTTTGAAGATCAAGATGCCTATCAAACCATTTTTAATGATGTTTCTTCAAAAGGGGCATTTATTTTGCAAAAAGAACTTGAAGACTTCGAAAATATTTTATGTGACTACACAGGATCTAATTATGCTTTAGGTATGGGGAATGCCACCGACGCGCTAGAAATAGGCTTAATGGCTGGGGGGCTAAAGAAGGGATCTGAAGTTATCATTTCTTCTCACACAATGATAGCAACCGCATCTGCAATCGTTGTTGCAGGAGCAATACCTGTTCCAATTGACTGTGGAAATGATCATATGATTGATGTTGCAAAAATTGAATCAGCAATAACAGAAAAAACAAGTGCAATTATGCCAACACAACTTAATGGAAGAGTTTGTGAAATGGATGCAATTTTTAAGATCGCAGATAAACATAATTTAGAAGTATATGAAGACTCTGCACAAGCTTTAGGTGCAAAGTATAAAAATCAAACAGCAGGAACATTTGGTATAGCAGGCTGTATTAGTTTTTATCCAGCAAAGAATATGGGATGTTTTGGTGATGGTGGAGCATTATTAATCCAAGACAAAGAAGTATATAAGAAGGCAAAGTTAATAAGAGATCATGGAAGAAATGAAGAAAACAAAATTGTAATGTGGGGAAGAAATTCTAGGCTCGATAATATTCAAGCAGCAATAATGATTCATAAAATGAAAAACTATGAAAAATGGATTAAAAGAAGAAGAGAAATTGCAAATATGTATAACGATGGATTATCTCATATAAATGATCTTTTGTTGCCCCCTCCACCAGAGGAAAATACTCACTTTGATATTTTTCAGAATTATGAGATTCAAGCTAAAAAAAGAGATGAATTAAAGATATTTCTTTCAAATAATGGTATAGGAAGTTTGCAACAGTGGAGTGGTGTAGCAATTCATCAATGTAGAGAATTGGGATTTAATCAAGATTTGAAAGTAACAGATGAGATTTTCTCAAAAATTCTTATGATACCAATGAACCACTTGTTAACCAATCAACAGGTTGAACATGTTATAACAACTGTGAATCAATTTTATACAAAATAGAGAACATAATTGGACACTTTAGATTTAGCAAAAAAAATTAGAAGTCATGTTCTCAAAATGACAAGCAAGGGAAAAAGCTCTCATGTAGGATCTGCTCTTTCAATTGCCGATATTTTGGCAGTTTTATACACAAATATTAATATTGATCCAAAAGATCCTCTAAATGATCTAAGGGATAGATTTATTCTCAGCAAGGGTCATGCTGGAGCTGCAGTTTATGCTGTTCTTGCAGAGTTAGGCTTTTTTTCAAAAAAGATTTTAGATACTCACTATCAAGATGGCTCAATCTTAAGTGGACATGTATCTCATAAAGGAGTACCAGGGGTTGAGTTCTCTACGGGATCGCTTGGACATGGTCTGTCAGTGGCTGCAGGGTTCGCATTGGCTGCAAAAAGAAGGTCATTAAAATTTAATTCTTATGCATTACTAAGTGATGGTGAGCTAGATGAAGGCTCAAATTGGGAAGCAATTTTATTTGCACCACATCATAATTTAGATAACTTAACTTGCATTATTGATTACAACAAATTACAGAGTCTTACGACCGTCAAAGAAACGTTAAATTTAGAGCCATTAAAAGACAAGCTTATATCATTTGGTTGGGATATTTTTGATATTGATGGCCATAATCACATCGATATTCAAAATGCTTTAACTGCAAAAACCAATAAACCAAAATTTATTATTGCAAACACAATTAAAGGCAAAGGTGTTAGCTTTATGGAAAATGAAGTTGTATGGCATTACAGAAGTGCAAATGAAGAAGAACTTAGCAAAGGACTTAAAGAGTTAGAGGAATAAAGATATGAGAGATGCTTTTATAGAATCTTTGTCAAAGATAGCGGAGAATGATAAAGATATCTTCTTAATTACTGGTGATTTGGGATTTGGTGTTTTAGATAATTTTGCGGAAAAATTTCCTTCGCAATTTTTAAATGTTGGAGTGGCCGAACAAAATATGACAGGTATTGCAACAGGTCTAGCCTTATCAGGATATAAAGTTTTCACATATTCAATTGCAAATTTCACGACCTTAAGATGTCTTGAACAAATTAGAAATGATGCCTGTTATCATAACGCAAATGTCAACGTCGTAAGTATTGGTGGTGGTTTTGGATACGGAGCATTAGGAATGTCTCATCATGCAACAGAAGATTTAAGCATAATGAGATCTTTACCAAATATTGAAGTGATTGCGCCAGGTGATGATTTTGAAACTAAAGAAGCTACAAAGTATGTTGTAGATTCATCAAAACCTAGCTACCTCAGATTATAAAGAGCTTCTCATATTTATGATGATGATTTGGGGAATGATTTTGAGTATGGAAAAATTAGAAAAATAAGAGAAGGAAATGATGTTGCAGTATTTTGTGCTGGCGGCGTAACAAAAGTTGCAATGAATGCAGCCAAAATACTTTCAAAAAAGGGTATTTCATTAGGCATATACAGTGTTCATAGTTTAAAAGCAATTGATTACGAAACTATTTCAAGTGTTTTTAATGATTATGCTGGAGTTGTATCTATAGAAGAAAATAATCTAAATGGTGGTCTTGGATCAGCTATAAGTGAGATTTGTATCGATAATAAAATTTTTCCTAAATCATTTAAGCGCATGGGTCTTAAAGATTTGTATTCATCTGTTGTTGGAAGTCAAGAATATCTTAGAGACTTTTATAACCTAGGTGAAGAAGATTTAATTCAAAATGTTATGGAAGTTCTTGGAAAATAAAATATGAGAATTCTTCATGCCTTTATATTTTTTTCAATTAAGCATGCTGGTGGAACTTCAGACCTAATGTACAAAATTGCAAAAGCACAAAAAAAAGCAGGCCTTTCTCCAATAATTTTGTCAGGTGATTATAAGTTTGATTATGATTTAGCAAAAAAACTAAAAGATGTAGACTTTATTATATGTAAGTCTTTTTTTGATAAATTAGGCTTTTCAATCATGCCATCTATGATTTGGAAACTCATTAAAGCATCAAAAGAAATTGATGTTGTTCATATGCATGTTTTTCGTACTTTTCAAAATGTCATCCTTTATTTTTTTTGTAAAATATACTCTATCCCATATGTTATGGATGCGCATGGTGCGGTCCCGTACCATAAAAATAAAAGGTTTTTAAAGAAACTTTTTGATTTTGTGATTGGTAAAAGAATGCTTCGTGATGCAAAAATTCTTGTTGCAGAGACAGATGTTGGTAGACAAGAATATATTGAAATC
>MDTA01055990.1_pt1 | contig 13737 bp, 5 predicted proteins | sample 811151 | NCBI WGS metagenome assembly MDTA01 (sample SAMN05326648, study PRJNA326480) | marine metagenome | isolation source: seawater | place: Indian Ocean: South | collected 2010 | reverse complement strand
TGCTGTTGGTGATGTTGTTTATATTACTGATTCTCAAGTAAGTATTAAAGCATCAGTAGATTCTGCTAGTGGATTAACTTCTGGTAGTGTCAAATTAGAACTTCCTGAAAATTATTTTGGTAATATCCCAACAGGAGGAATTTATCCTACATTAAAACTAACAGCGACATTAGAACTTAGGAAAGCAAAACCAAGATTAAAAACTTCTGTAATTAACAGAAGAATTGTTGTTGATTCTGCTGGTGACAGAATTATTCCTATGAGAGGAAGAGATTATGATTCCGAAAGTTTGTCCATCTACAGTTATGCTGATGTTTACAAACTTCATTACGTTTATGAAGGATCTCCATCAGAACCACCAACTGTTGACAGAAATGGAAATTTAGTTAGTGGAACTGACATTACTAATAGGTTTACATTTGATGATGGTCAAAGAGATACCATTTATGATGTTTCTAGAATTATACTAAAACCTGGATTTGATCCTCCAACTGGTCAGTTAGTAGTTGCTTTCAATTACTTTGAACATACTCAAGTAGATTTCTGCACGGTAGATTCTTATCTCCATGAAGCAGGTGTAGGACCAGAGGATATTCCTTCCTTTAATTCCCCTGCTTTAGGAAAAGTATCACTAAAAGATGTTCTTGACTTTAGACCAAAAGTAGATAATGATTCTATTATTTCTGGTTTCCAGAATAACTCCCTACTAGGAGCTTCTAATACAAGATCATTTACTGGCACTGGTGGTATTGTTTCAAGCACACCAGCTCCAGACAAAAATTTAGAGTTCACTTTCTCATTCACACAATCACAATATTTGGATCGTATTGATGGTTTGTTCTTAACTAAAAAAGGACAATTTATTATCAAAGAAGGAAATTCTTCATTGAATCCAACAAGACCAGATCCTATTAGTGATGCAATTGCATTATATTACATGTATATTCCTGCTTTTACAGAAAGCAGTAAAGATGTAAGAATTACACCGATTGATAATCGTCGCTACACAATGCGCGATATTGGTAAATTAGAAAAAAGAATTGAACGTCTAGAATATTACACAACTCTTAGTATTTTAGAACAACAAGCATTGAATATGCAAGTTACCGATTCTGTCGGAATGAATAGATTTAAGAGTGTTTTTATCGTATATAATTTTGAAACTCATAGAATTGGATCTTTGAGATCTCTTGACTATAAGTGTGCTATCGATACACAACAGTCAGTGATGAGACCACAGTCGAAAGAATCTTCTTTTGATTTGGTGGAAGTAAACACTAGAAATGATCAAAGATCTATTGATGGTTACAAGAGATCTGGAGATTATGTAACTCTTCCATACACGGAGCAAAAACTTCTTGGTAATTCATTTGCTACTAAAACTATTAATCCAAATCCATTTGTAGTTTTACAATATGTTGGTGATTCATTCTTATCTCCAAATGTAGATTCTTGGTATGATGATACTGTTGCTCCTCTAGTAACCGACAACAATACAAATCTATATTCCATTTTCTTAGCAAAAGAAAATATCAATGATGCATTTACTAGTTTACATAATTCATACAAAGTAAACTGGATAGGTGTTGATAGAGCATTTTTTAATATTGGTTCTTTCTCTGACATCAATAGCAGTATTGCAGATTCTACAGTAACCAATGCATCGATAGGTTCTTCATCTAATATCAGTCCACAAAATAACGAAATTGGTAAAGGAATTACTACTAGAGGAGTAGGTTCTAATGTAGTTTCTACTTCTTTATCATTCTTTGCTAGAAGTATTCCAATTAAATTTACTATCAATCGACTGAAACCAGATACTGATGTTTATGTTTTCATGGATGGACAAAATATTGGTCGTTGGGTAAATCCAGATTTTAAATATACAGGTATTGCTGGAAACTCTTTGTCAGCATTTAATGGCAAAATTACTACAGATGAAAACGGTAATGCTAGTGGTATTATTCTAATCCCAGCAGGTAAACCACCAAGAGAAAATGCAGTTTGGACTGGATCTGTTGATACTGTATCATATGATAATGATGCGGATGAAGTTCGTTTTACTACAGGAACTAAAACTATTAGATTTACTTCTAGTGCATCTGATGAAGAAAAAGAAGATGTCGATACTTATGCAGAAGTTAAGTATTATGCAACTGGTCTTCTTCCAGAAAATCCAGCATCCATTATTTCAACATCACCAGCATATTTCAAAGCAAACGAAGGAACACAAACTACTGAAAATAATACAGAGAATAAATTAAAACCAAATCCATTAGCGCAAACATTTAATGTTGAAGGATATGAAGGTGGTTTGTTTGCAACTAGTTTAGATCTGTATTTTGCTAAGAAGAGCAGCACTATTCCAGTAAGAGTTTACTTGACAGATGTTGTTAATGGAAAACCAGGAAAAAATATTGTTCCTGGAACACAAAAAGTTATTAACCCAAGCACATATCTGCGTGTTATTGCAAGTGACACTCTAACAGTAACAAGAGGAGAAAAAGTAACTGGGGTATCTTCAAATGCATCTGGTCCTATTGATACAGTTTATGATAAGAATGATGTTGAGTTGACACCATCAACTACAGGAGTATTTACTCTAACTAGTGATCAGGTCTATACTTTAGTGTTGAATAATCATAACGGAACTAATTTCCAACAAGATGAAAACCTCAATGTCCCATCATTGATTGTTTTTAACAACACTTCAAACACAAATCTTTCTCTAAAAATTGTTAAAGATTCTGGTCGTGTAACTGATCTTCGTGTTAAGAACACTGGTTCTGGTTATGACTCAGCAATTCTCACTATTGAAAGTCCACAACTTCCAGGTGGTGGTAATTCAACCGCAACCGTAAGAGTTTCTGGTGGTAAAGTTTATCATACAGAAATTGTTCTTGCTGGTTCTGAGTATACTGAACCACCAGCGGTTGTTCTTCGTGGAACAGGAACTGGAAATGCGGGAGCAGAAATTGAATCATTTATTACTATCGATACTCCTGCAGTTCGTATGGGTATTGCAATAGATGATGGTGTTGGTACTAGATCAATTACACCATCAAAGTTTGAATTTGATTATCCAGTTTATCTTCAGAATGATACAGAATATGCAGTTGCAATTGAAACGGATTCAAGTGATTATGAAATTTGGGCATCTAAACTTGGTGAAACTGAAATTGCTACTAGTACAACTGTAACAACACAACCTCTTCTTGGTTCTTTGTTTAGATCACAAAACACAAGTGCGTGGACAGAAGATTTATTTGAAGACATTAAGTTTACTCTCAACAGAGCAGAATTTGATATTTCTAGAACTGCTTCTCTACTCTTGACAAATTCCGATTTGGGATATGAAAAACTTGATGTAAGTCCTATCGAAACTAACGCAACTTCCAATACAACTGCAACATCTACGTTGTTTAAAAACAATAATTTTGTTGTTAAGGTATCTCACCAAGATAATGGATTTGATGATGAGAAGTCCTATGTATACTTTAAAGGTTGTACAGATGTTGGTGGAGTAAATTCTTCACAACTAAATTCGAGATTATTTAAAGTATCAAATGCTGGAGTTGATTACTACAATATAACATCTTCATCTAGAGCATCTGCAAATGCATTTGGTGGTGGATCTTCTGTTATGGCTTCATATAATAGAAAATTTGAAAAACTCTTCGCATTAATTCCAAACCTATCTTTCAGTGAAACAAAGATAAATGCATTTGTAAAGACAACAAATGTGTCACCTGTAGATGATAATCTAAAAACTTATACATCATACTCACAATCAGAGTACGAAAAAACTTTCTTGAATGAAGATTTCACTTTCATCAACCAAAAGATGTTAGCGTCAAGAGTAAATGAAACTATCAACAATATTGATAGGTCACTCACATATAAACTAGACCTTTCAAGTACAGTTTCATACCTTTCTCCAATCATTGATCTTTCAAAAGCATCACTAAAAACAATCTCAAATAAAGTTGAATGTGCTACTGGTGTTGAAAATAGATTTGGTCGTAGAAATCAAGTTTTAGAATTCTATCCTGTATATTCATTCTTGGTTGATGGTGTTGATACTGCAGGAGGAGAATCTATTTCATCTGGTCAAACAATTACTGGATCAACAACCAAAGCATCTGGAAGTATTGTAAAAGTTTCTGGTACTACAGTATGGGTAAAACTAAGAACATCAAATGCGTTTACTCCAAACGAATTGCTCAGTTTTGAAACAGATACTTTTAACGGATCACCTTCAGTTGCAGCAACTGGTGCTTCTCAAGTAATTTTTGAAATTCCAAATACTATATCTCCACCTTCATACGTAACAGCAAGAAATCCATCTGTTCTTGCAGAAACATATGATAATAAAATCAATGGAAAAATTGTTCTTTGGAATCAAAAGACAAGCACTTTAACGGTTGTAAATGACAAGCAACCTATTTCTGATGATTATACCAGTTCTATTGCAGAGGGATTAGCATTTACGAGAAATGCTGCAGTTGATTCTCAGGATTCTGATATCTTTAGAGTCGGTGATATTTTATCTTATGTTGATCAACCAGGAGATGAACAAAGTTTTATTGAAGTTTCTAGAATTTCATATGAAAATGGAATTGATTTTGTTTCAGATTTACAATCCAAAAATAGTTCTAGTAATGCAAAATATGTAACAAAAGAAGTTTCTATTGATAATCCTGGAACATCTATCAATGTAAAGACAACCGTCAATACTAATGATATTGAAAACATCAAAATTCTCTATAGAATTAAGAAGTCGTCTTCTCAAGAAAACTTTGAAGATATTGAATGGAATTATTTCAACGAAACTGGAAATCCAGATCATGATGTAATCGCTACTTCAGAAAATTCTATTAGTCCAATTACAGAGAGACAATCTTCATATCAAGAACTTTCTTATAGTGTTGAGGATCTCCCCGAGTTCTCTTCCTTTGCTATCAAAATCGTAATGAAATCAAATAATCCCGCTTTTGTTCCAAAAGTACAAGATTTGAGAGTGGTAGCATCTTATTGATATGAAACATATTAAAGTGAAGAATGAAGATAACCTGTATCGTGATGTCGATACAGGTGCAATCATAAATACTGACAGATCATCTTTCGAGAAGTACAAAAAATCCAGAAGCAAGTTTCGTAACATGGAGCAAGAACTGGATTATGTAAAAAGTGAAATTAGTGAGATCAAATCCCTTTTACACCAGATAATTAATTCCAATGGTACTCAGGAACGTAGCTAAGACATTCAGCTTAGATGAACAAAGACAAGAAATTAACGAGATTGCAGTAGATCTTGATGCTGTTAATAATGTTCTAGCAAACTGGAATGGCACACAGTGGGATAGTGCATACAGTTGGGGGGATCATGCATTAGCAGGATATTGGGTAGATGTTCCATCAGATAGAACTAATTGGAACACAGCGTATGGTTGGGGAGATCATGCTCAAGCAGGGTATGCTCCTGGTGCAAATGCTGGTAATTGGGATACGGCATATGGATGGGGTGATCATTCAACTCAGGGATATCTGGTAAATGGATCTCTTGCTTCTGTAGTTTATAGAGCAGGTGCCGAGTTTAAACTCATTGCTGGTGGATCTCAGACATCAAGACCATATATTCATCTTAAAAATTCAACTGTATCAGATTTAGAAATTGTAGGGGCACAAAGTGATTCGGGTGGTGTAACTATTGATTCCCGTGGAAGTGGAACAGTAAAATTAAAAGACGGTGGAACTACAAGATTAGAAACTTCAGATGTTGGTGTTACCGTAACAGGGACTTTAACAATTGGTAGTTTAACATTACCAAATACTACAGGATCTAGTGGTCAAGTTTTAACTAGTGATGGTCTTGGTGCAGCAACTTGGGAAGATGGATTTTCTATTCAAGTTAGTGATGCTCCACCATTATCAGCAAATCCAGGAGATCTTTGGTGGGAAAGTGATAGCGGTCGTTTAAAAATTTACTATCAAGATGTTGACACTACTCAGTGGGTTGATGCTTCACCACCGCTTCAAGGTGGATCACTTACACTTGAAGGTTTAAGTGACACAGACCTAACGACTGCTGCTCCAATGCTTGGTGATGTGCTTACATATGATGGCACACAATGGGTATCAACACAACCTGCACCACCACTGACCACTGGCAATTTCAGCGGAATCTTTACTGGAAATGTAGACGCTGGTGTAGTAACATCAGATACGTTTATTAAAAAGGGTGGTACATCAACTCAGTATTTAATGGCAGATGGAAGTGTATCTGATGGAACCTTTACATCTAGCACTGGTAATTTTAGTGGCACTTTTACTGGCAACTTAAATGCTGGTGCAATAACTACAGATTCTATTGTTAAGAATGGTGGCACATCAGATCAGTATTTAATGGCAGATGGGTCTGTTAGCACTTGGTACTCTGGTATCACCTATGGAACTGTAGTTAATAATGATATAGCAATTCGTGCAAGAGATGGTGGAACAGATCTTGGTGGTCATTCAGGTGGATTTGCACAATGGGTGAAGGTGGGCACAAGTTGTCATATTTGGGGATATGTATCTACATCTGCTGGTGGTTCTGGTAATACTGATCTAGCAGTCCTTGCATTTGATGATACAAATATTCCAGCATGTAGTACCATAGCTGGTGCTCCATATGGTTCATGTATAGGAACTGTAAAATTTAACGCTCAAGGTAATTTTAGTAATGTAGTTAGTGCATATGCACAAGCACGCAGTACTACATATCGAGAGTTTCAATTGTTTGTTGAGACACAAATAGACCCTGGAACTAATGCAAATAGTCTCGAGACAGTAACCAAGTTTTGTGCAGTTGAAGATATTGGAACCTGTGCTTTTAACTTCGATATCTGGTATCAATGTGCAGCATAAATATTTCTGATATAGAGGTATACAAATAAAATGGCATATACTACCAGATATACATTAAAGAGATTTGATGCTACTGCAAGCATTATGTATGTGGTAGTAGACATTTTAAATGATGCTACAACCCCAGCGGTTGTTGAAACTATCAGTTCTTTTCCAATCAAACTTTCCATTGATGCAACTGGAGCGGTTCCACAAGGAAGTGCTTTAGATACGCATATTGCTAATGTGTTAGATAGTGTATTTGATGTCGTTTATCTACAAGAGAGAAAGAATCAATATGATAATGGTGGAAATGTTGTAACGAATGCTTCTCTGATTTACACATTAACAATTGAAGAAGAAGCTGGCGAACTATCACCTCAAGTTATTGGTTTTGTATTCGATACATCTGGAGCACCAGTTGATGGTGTTACGGTTACGTCGAGCAATGGAGAAACTGCAACAACAGATATTACTGGTGGATTCCTATTTGCTGCAACTGCTGGTGCTCAGAAAGTAAGTGCAAGTAAGACAGGATACTTCAATAACTTCAAGATGATCACGGTTGATGGTCTCACTAACGTAAACCTTGTGCTACTTGAAGAAACAGGATATGGATCTTCAGTTGGTTTGACTGGTCTTACTTCAGGAACAGTTACTGGTACTGGCACTGGTCGTCCATCAAATAATGCTGAAGTTGATTTTCCAGCAAATGCCATCGTTGATGGAAGTAATAACCCAGTAACAGACGCTACTCTCAAAATTGGTAACATTGTAGTGTCTGACCCATCAGCAGTTGATGTTTTCCCTGGCACTTTCTTGGGTGATGTAAGTGGATCAAATGATCCTATTGAAAGTTATGGTTATATTAATCTAAGTGTGGAAGATGGAAGTGGGAATTCTCTATCACTAGATCCTGCTATTGGTGCAACTGTTCGTATGCCAGTAGATCCAGACCCAGTTGGTCAAAATACAATTGCTACATGGAGATTGAATGAAACCACTGGTATTTGGGAGCAAGGTGCTAATGCTACTAGAGTTGGTAACACTAATGTATTTGAATTTACAACCACTACATTCTCTTGGTTGAACATCGATGTACCACTGACAGAGACATGTACTTTAACTGTTACTGCATATATCAATAAGTATGATTATAATACAGGTCAAGTTATTGGTGTGTTGAAAGCATAAAAAGGTGTTGATGTATTCGTTGATGTTACAGCATCTGCTTGGGGTAGACCAACTCTCTGGCAGGGTAGAGGCACAACAGATGCCAATGGACAAGTAACATTAAAAGTTCCCCCTGGTTACATGAATGTTCATGGCAAAAAAGGTCTGGTAAGTTATGGTGGTGTCATGTATGAAACGAGTGGTACTGCTGGGGCGTGTGTAGCAACTATGCCAATCTATGCAGATGCAACTGTCCCTCCATCTTTCCCACAACCAGCACCATTGAGTATAACTTCTCCAGAATTTATGACACTAAATGTGCCAATAAATCTGACATGGCAAGGTGGTGGTACATTAAACCAAATCAAGGTAGACATACTTGACCCAGTTACTGAGGCACCAACTACTACAACAATTCTAGCGGATTCTATTCTTGTCAGTGGGTCTGTAAGTTTCACACCAACTCAATCACGTGTTCACAATTTCTATATCGAAGCAACTGATGGTGCTGGAAACGTAACGACAGCTTATTCTGCTAATAATTATATAACTCCTCAGTAATGCTAAATTTGGATCATTCAAATAAATAACACGGAAGGAGCACTTTAACCAATGGCAATCAATTTTCCCTCTACAGTAGGGCAACCAACTGATGGTAGTTTTACCCACATAGAATCTGGGGTTGGATACAAGTGGGATGGAGAAAGTTGGAATGCTATCGGTGCTAATTTAACTCCATTAACAGATTTAGCAGCATTTAGCGTTACTACAAATGCTGCTGGTAGTCCAGCGTTATCTTATAATATCAATAGCGGTGTGTTTTCATATACACCGCCTGATCTTTCTGGTTTTGCTGCTAATACCAATGTTGCTAATTGGGATAATGCATACAGTTGGGGTGATCATAGTTTATCGGGATATGCAACACAGACCTTTGTCAACACTGCACTAACTAATCTAAACAATTGGGATACTGCATATGGTTGGGGTGATCATAGTGCTGCTGGTTATTTAACTGCAGAATCACAAACTTTAGACGATGTTCTTGCATTAGGAGCAACAACTGCTAGGGACATCTCAACTACTGGCACAATACTATATGCTAATGTATTTTCTACTATAGGTGCCCTTCCAAACGCAACTACCTATCATGGTATGTTTGCTCATGTTCATTCTGAAGGACATGGATATTTTGCACATGCTGGTTCCTGGACACAATTACTAGATACTGGATCTTCTATTGGTGAAATTGGTGATGTAGATCTTTCCACAGCACCTACAGATAATCAAGTTCTTAAGTGGGATAATGCTAATAGTAAGTGGATTCCTGGGAGTATTTCTTCTGCTGGTGGAGCAGTTACTCTAACAGATTTTTCTGTCGCTACTAATGCCGTTGGTACAGCAGCACTTTCTTATGATAATACATCAGGAGTATTCACATACACTCCACCTGATGTACCAGCAGCACTATCAAACATTGTTGATTCTGGACAGGGAGTTAACGTTACTGGTAAGGTTGCGACCACTGATGGTATGGATATTGATATCGGTGGTAGTATTAATGCAGCAGGAACTTCTATTGACTTTCAAAATACTACCATAAGCTTTAGTGGTGCCACCATTGGTGGTTTGAGTGGAACAATTCATGACGCTGTTGACTTCCATCTCAACCAGTCAACTGCAACTGACGGACAAATTTTAAGTTGGAATGCTACTGGTGGAGGAGCTGGTACTGGTGATTATGAATGGATAGCAGCAGGAAGCAGTAGTGTTACAATTGCTGATGATGATGGCACTAAAACAAACAGTATAAAAATAGGTTCTGATGATGATTTAGTCCTTTCTTACGATGGCACTGTAGGTGTTCAGGTTTCATTTATTGAATCTGATGCATTAATTATTAGAACAAAAACTACACCTAATGAGAATTATATTACATTCCTTAAGGACGGACCTGTAGAACTTTTCTATGATGATAGTAAAAAACTTTCAACTTCTGCTCAAGGTATATCAGTTGTAGGTACTGTAACTGACAATAAAGGTGAGTTAAGAAATTTACCAATAAATGAAAAAACTACAGATTATACTTTAGTAACTGAAGATTATGGAAAAGCAGTGTTCTTTTCAGCAAATTCAGGAACAATAACAATTCCGAATGGAGTATTTTCTCCAGGTCATTTAATTACAATTATCAACGATACAGGGACAACGCAAACTATAGTTCAGGGAACTGGATTGACCATGTATTACACTGCTGATGGTACTACTGGAAATAGGCAATCATCTCAAAGGAGCTCTACAACTATATTATTCAAAGATACTAGTATTGCTTATATTTCTGGAACGGGGTTAACTTGATATGATGCATTCTATTTTTCTCGGATATTCAAAGATATCTGCTGCGGGAGGTGGTGGATCTTCTTTAACATATCAATGGTCTGATGGTGTAATTGCTTCTGGATGGGCAGCGAGTGACCTTTCAGAATATATGTTTGACGACCCCAATAATAATACTTGGGCGAAAGCAGAAACATCGAACCAAGATTATCTTGGTTGGGATAGATACGGAAATGGTTCCAATTTACCACTTTTGCTCGGTCCAGTAAAAATATGGCTTAGGTATTCCGAAGCAAACTATTCATTTGAAGTAAATGGAACTAGTATTACTCCTGATGTAAGTAATGCAACTGGAGCTAATGGTGGATGGGTAACACTTTCTGACAGTGAACCTGTTTCAAGTTTTAAAGTTACTGCTCCAAGTACTGATAGTAACGTACAAATTCTTTACGTCCAAGCAGAAGGAAATATTATTACTGAAAGTAGTAATTATCCATCAGATCAAACCACTAGTTCTTCCAACATCAAGTATATTGGATATGAATTTTACACTGAAGATGATAATTCTGCAATATCTTTCTCAAACAATCCAGCTAAGATAGTATTGGATGATGTAGGAAATGTGTATGGAATAACTAACACTTCATATTTTAAACTTGATGGATACGATGGTAATGTGGTATGGCATAAACAAATACCTGATGCATACCGTCAGACGGGAGTAAATGCATCAGGTTTATCATGTATATCCGTTTCACCAAATGGAACGTATTTGGTAATTGCTGGTCCTGGTGGACAAGCTGCTCCTAATGGTAGGGGTTATGAAATGGTGGTGTCTAAAATTGATACTTCTAATGGAAATTGTACCAAACACTTTAATTCTTACGACGATTCATTGCAACGAACATATTCAGTTGGTGGTACAAGTTACGGAACTGATGCAAGAGTATATGATCTGATTGTTGATAATGATGGAATTTGTAATTGTGTTGGTTGTTTTTACGATAACGGAAATCAACCATTAGGTGAATTTTCAAGATTAGTAGTTAGTTTAGTTACTGATGCTGTTATTTGGGCAGGTGGTGAGACAAATGCAGATTATGTGGAACAATGGGAGAATGTTGATACAGCGGGTCTTTATATTGGTCTAGAAGGAATGGACCAGTATAACGCCGTTCAAACAACGGGTTATCAGACACACAACTGGACTCTTATGGATAGAGCCAGTAGTACAAGAAGATGGTCAAAAACTTTCCAATCAAATAATGGTAATGGAATTAGAGGATATGGAATTGCAATAACTACTGATGGTGAAATGTTTGCTGGATATCGAGATGATACCGTTGGACCAAACGATGCAAATGGAATTCCTCTTGGAAAATCGGGTATTGTACACTTTAATTTTAGTGGAGTTATTCAAAGTAGAACACCATTATATGTCTCACAATCAGGAGATCTTTGGGCAAAGGAAGTTCAAACAGATGGAACCAACATTTATGCATTGTTCCAAGATCAGGGGGCAGGAGCAGACTGGTACATAGTAGCATTAGATATTGCAACTAAAACTATACAGTGGTCAAACAATTTTAGAAGATCTACACACGAACCAATATCAATTAAAGAATTTAAATATAATGCATCCAGAAAACAATTAGATATTTCTGGAAAAAATTCCGATAACAAATTATTTGTTGTTTCTCTTCCTACAAATGGAGAAGGATTAGGATCATATGGAGGTTACATATATGCAAGTGCAACCATAACAAAAGATTCAACTGATGGATCCAGTTGGTATTCTGGTGTTCCGCTAGTATTTTCCACTCATACCAGTGCATCTTCAAATCCTGGATCAGCTCCTCCACCTATTAGTTTTACCAATAGGAACTATGGATTAAGTCAAGAATCTGGTCAAGACGAATGGTTGGAACCAGGAACATATAGTTGGGAATGTCCCCCTGGAGTAACATCTGTATCTGTTGTTGCAGTAGGCGCGGGTGGCAAAGGATCTGCTGATGGCGGTCCAGGCGGCGGCGGAGGCGGAGGTGGTCTCGGTTGGAAAAATAATATCGCAGTATCTGCTGGTTCTCAATATACTGTTGTCGTTGGTGATATTGCAACACAAGCAGGTGGAAATGGAGGAGATTCCTATTTTATTGATGCCACTACAGTTTGTGGATTTGGTGGTTCTGGTAATGGAGGCACTAGTACTGGTGGTTCTGGAGGAACTTTTGTTGGTGATGGTGGTGGAAATGGTGGAAATGGTGGATCTATAGCAGGTGTTGGTAGCTACGGAAAAGAAGCTGGTGGCGGTGGTGCTGGTGGATATTCTGGAAATAGTGGAGATGGTGGCGGTGGTGATGGAATTACAATTAATGCAAACAGTGGAGGTGGTAAAGCTGGTGGTGGTAAACCAGTATATGAAGCAATAGGTCTTGAGTATTACACCAGTACACACCATTCACCGATATTATTCACCCAAGCATTAGATGATGATACAGGTGGAATCATTAATGACCCTGTAACTGGCAGTGGAAGACAAATTAATTGGTTACGTGATTACCGCAATGCAATTGATGCAATCGATGCAAATGCAGATACGGATCTTGAAGAAGTTGCTACTGGAGGACATAATGCATTTACAACAGATTCTACGCTTCAGGGGGCAATCAGAAACGCTGTTAATTCAAATGCTGGTGCATACACTGCTGCTCAAGGACAAGTAGAATATGTAAATGCTGGCACTTACAGTTGGACTGCTCCTGCGGGAGTAACATCAGTTTGTGTTGTTTGTGTTGGTGGTGGAGGACATGGATATGATCAGAATGAAGGGGGATCTGGAGGATCTAGTGTCCCTGGCGGCGGAGGAGGATTGGGATGGAAAAATAATATTCCAGTAGTTCCTGGTCAAACTTATACAGTAAAAGTAGGTGGCGAAAGTTATGATAACTTAGGAATTCCTGGATCAGCTACACCTGGGGCTGGTGGTGGAACTTCGTATTTTATTGATGACACAACTGTCTATGGCGGCGGTGGTGGTGTGCTTAATTATAAAGGTGGTGGTTATCTAGGAGATGGTGGAGGTAATGGCGGTGGCGTCACTACTGCTCAACCAGTAGCATTCTGGGGTGGCGGTGGCGCTGGCGGATATTCTGGAATTGGTGGTCATGGTGGATTTAGTACCACTCTTGCAGCTTCAGATGGCGCTGGTGGTGGCGGCGGCGGTGGCGGCGGTACAGGTTTCCCTGCTGCTGGCGGTGGTGGTGTAGGACTTTATGGTGAGGGTTCTAATGGTGCTGGTGGTACGGGGACCCAAGGTGGTGGCGGTGGTTCTGCTGGAAC
>MDTA01162160.1_pt1 | contig 13739 bp, 13 predicted proteins | sample 811151 | NCBI WGS metagenome assembly MDTA01 (sample SAMN05326648, study PRJNA326480) | marine metagenome | isolation source: seawater | place: Indian Ocean: South | collected 2010 | reverse complement strand
AAATGGCCAGACGCTCGTGGACCTCAAACTGGAAACGGTGAATCAGGACGGCAAAACCGTCGTCTTGGGTTCGGCGACCGCTATCGCGAGCTGAACACCGGCATCCTGGTCCCGCCGCAAGGTCTTCTTGCGGCGGTCGACGCCGCCGGCTTCGGCGTGTACGCCTGCCGGATGGCAACAGCGTGCGGGTTGCGAGGCTCACGACCAATTCGCGGGATGCACGCCTCGAGCTGATCGCCGCTGACGACTTCGCCGGGGTTGCCAGTGCCATTCAGCGCCTGGCGGAAGCGCGTGCTCCGGTCTTGCGCTAGGCGACGTTTGCACCCGCCCGTTTTCTGACGGCGCTGTTCGCCGAGCTGGATCTGGCCGCGGCGCCGCCCGTGCCGCAAGCTGACTGGCCGATGGCGCCGCGCTTGGACGCAACCGAAGGGCTGCAGCGGACGGCGAGTCAGTTAAACCTCGACCGTAGCCTTGCCCTGGTGCGCCATCACTGTGGTGCCTGTCATGGCGCGCGCCATACATTCCCGCCCGGGTTCCTGCATGGTGGCGCGCAGGCCGTTCGTAGTCAGGTAAGAGCCTGCGCACCCCGTATGCTGTACCGGCTCGACATGTGGCACCAGACTGGCGGCAGCAAGTCTCCAATGCCGCCGGCGCACGCGCTCTCCGCCGTGGGTCACAGCGACGTCAGCTGGCACCAAAGTGAGGAACTGGCCGAGCTGGTCCGTTATCTTGGTGACCTCGCCGAGGGCACAACGGTGCAGGGCGCATATGAAAATCTGCCGGAGTGTGTTGTCGCACAGCCATAGTCGACGGATAACCGCGCCGCAGGACTTCTTGTCCGCGGTTCCTCGTCACGACTTCTCGTCCACGTCCCCTCGCCCGCTGCTGTCGCTCACTGGCGTATTCGCCTGCAGAGATTACTCTGCGACGTTGGGCACGTCGTAAGCCGTCACATCCGGGGCGACATCCTCGTAACGCTCCACCTCCACCAGGGCACTGTGGGCGATCGGTCCCTGCGCGAGGCGTGACGTGCCGCGATCGTGCGTCAGCATGTTGGGATTGCCGTGTTTGTCCATCGCGCCGGGCGATGCGTCGACCGGGTCGTACCAGGCGCCGGTGGACAGACGGACAACGGATGGCCGCACGTCATCGGAGATCACGGCGGCGGCCAACAAGGCGCCGCGGTCGTTGAACACACGGACAACATCACCTGCCTGAATGCCGCGTGCTGCGGCATCACGACTGTTCAGCGTGATCGGTTCGCGACCGCCAATCTTGGAGCCAAGACTGTCGCCAGCGCCGTCCATCTGCGAATGCAGCTTATGCGTCGGCTGATTGGAAATCATGTGCAATGGAAACCGGGCCGCGCGTTCCCCGCCTAACCATTCCTGCGGTTCCAACCAGGTGGCGTGTCCAGGGCAATCGTCGTATCCGTAATTGGCGATGGTCTCGCTGAATACCTCGACTTTTCCTGACGGGGTTTTCAGCGGGTTGTTATCGGGATCCAGATAGAAATCTTCGAATAGCACAAATGCCTTTTCGGGCTCCGGGAACTCAACGTGACCATCAGCCCAGAAGGTATCGAAGTCCGGCATCTCCAGTTCGTTGCGTGCCGCCTGCTGGCGCGCGATGTCATACATGTGCCTTAGCCACGCCTGTTCATCCCGGCTCTCGGTGAACTGCTCGCGGAAACCGAGTCGTTCGGCGAGGTCTGCAAAGATGTCAAAGTCGTGCCGCGCTGAGCCCACTGGCTCCACGGCTTGCTGCATCGCCATGATGAAACGATCGCGCGAACTGGTGCCGATATCGTTGCGTTCCAGCGTAGAGGTCGCGGGTAAGACGATGTCGGCATGTTTGGCCGTCGCCGTCCACCAGATCTCGTTAACGATGATGGTTTCGGGCTTACGCCATGCAAGGAGCAGCTTGTTGATGTCCTGATGGTGGTGAAACGGGTTGCCGCCGCACCAGTAGATGAGCCGAATGTCCGGATAGTGCAGATCTTGCCCGTTGAACTGATAAGGCGCGCCCGGATTCAGCAACATGTCTGCGATGCGGGCCACGGGGATGGCGCTGTTGGCAGGATTGGTTGCAGACGGCATGGCCGGCGTAGAGAACTTCGGCACCGGGTTGCCATAGCCATTCATGCTGCCATAGCCAAAGCCGCAGCCACCGCCTGGTGCGCCGATCTGGCCGAGCATGGCTGCCAGCGTGGTGGCCATCCAGTAGGTCTGCTCGCCATGTTCCGCGCGCTGCAGAGCATATGCGACTCCGATCATCGTGCGCCCGGCCGCCATCTTGCGCGCCAGCGCACGGATCGCATCAGCGGCGAGCTCGGTGTGCGGTGCGGCCCACTCCGCGCTTTTGGCCTTTCCGTCAGTTGCGCCAGTCAGATAAGCCTCAAACTTTTCGTAACCCGTGCAGTGCGTTGCCAGGAAGCGAGTGTCGTGCAGGTCCTCTTCCCATAGCGTGTGGGCGAGTCCTAACATCAGTGCTACGTCGGAGTTGGGGCGCGGCGCAATCCACTCGGCGCCGAGGAACGTGGCCGTGTCGTCCTTCAATGGGGTAATCGACACGAACTCGATCTGGCTTTCGCGTAGTTTGTTAAGCCACTTGTGCGTTCCGTGCTCACCCATGCCGCCCGGTTCCACCTGCGTATTCTTCAAGCCCAGACCACCGAACGATACAAACAAGTTGGTGTGGTCCAGCATGGACTGCCAGCTGGTAAACGGGCCGCGACCAAGGCCCTTTTCACCGAATACATACGGCAGGATCGCGTGGCCCGCTGCGTTGCTGTACGAGTAAATCTGGTCCGTAAAGCCGCCGTGTTGGCCGAGGAAACGCTGCAGCTGCCCTTTTGCATGGTGGAATCGTCCGGCGCTGGACCAGCCATAAGAGCCGCCGAAGATCGACGCGTTGCCATGCTGGCGTTTGATGCGCTGCAACTCCGCCGCCACCAGGTCAAGCGCTGTCTCCCAGCTGACCTCCACAAACGCCTCAGCACCACGCAGATCCGTTGCGCCGCCAGGCCCGTCGTCCAGCCAACTCTTGCGCACCATCGGCACGCGTACGCGGTTCTCGGCGTACAGCGCGTCCGGGATGGAATGGATGATGGCGGACGGATTTGGGTCTTTATCAAACGGCTCCACACCGGTCAGGCGACCGTCTTCCACTACGCTGACAAAAGCTCCCCAATGAGACGAATGTTGACGCCGCTCCACGGACTTCCCTCTGCAATATCTGACGCGCTTGAGTCGCGCCCTGCTCACTCGATGGTTGAGTGGGATACCACGCCAGGTGCGGACACGCAACGGGCGGTTAGTCGGATGCGCGCTGCAACCATGCGATCCGACCCGAAGCCTGCGCCTGGCTGGCAAACATGTCCTGCTCGCCGCCTTCGTCGCCGATAGCTCGGTATTTTTGTAAATTCTCCGATAGCGATAACGGCCAATTTGTAAAGAATTGACGGGTCCGGCTCCGCCTGGGGTTGTCGCGGCCTGAAAGCGACGACATATTGCGCGGAGGCCTGCGAATCTCACCTGAGGACAACGCTCATGTCGAACTGGTCAGCGGAGCCGATCATCGGTTGGCTTTTGAATCGCGGCCGACACATTGCGGACCCGACCGAGCTGTTGGGCTAGATCTGCTCGCGCGTGCGCGCGGCGGGCATGCCACTCGATCGCGTCAATGTGTTCATCGGTACGCTACATCCGCAGTATTTTGGCCTCTCGATTCTGTGGGACGACGGCAAGGACGTTAAGTTGTCCTACGGCAAGCACGCACAGATGCGTTCATGAAGAGTCCAATGACTCGCATCATGGATGGCGAGCGCGTTATTCGTCGCCGGCTGGACGACCCGGAGCAGCGCGATTTCCCGGTCCTGGACGAATTGGCCGGGGAAGGATTTGTCGATTGTGTGTTGGCGGAGCTGTTGTTCACCTCGGGCGCGCGCAACGGCGTGAGCCTGGCGACGCGGCGGTCCGCCGGTTTCTCCGACCATGACATCGCGGAGATTGAGCGCATCCTGCATCTCTTTGCCATGCTGATGGAGACCCACACGAATCGCGATATCGCCGCAAATCTGCTGGATACGTATCTGGGCACGATTTCTGGTGCGCGGGTGTTGGAAGGCAAGATCCAGCGCGGCGATGGCGACCACATTGACGCGGTCATCTGGTTTTCGGGCCTCCGCAACTCAACGCCACTTGCAGAGAGCCTGGGGCACGAGGGGTTTCTCGAACTGCTGAACGATTATTTTGAGGCCACTGCTGGCGCGGTGCTTAAGCACGGCGGCGAAGTTCTGCGGTTCATTGGCGACGCTTCACTGGCGGTGTTCCCGGTCAACGACGCAGGTCAGGCGGGTGCCGTATGCCGTACCGCGTTGGCGGCCGCGTGTGACGCGCGCGAGCGGGTACGCGAAGTGAATGCGATTCGGGCCGGTGACCAACGCAGCGAGTTTAGCTACGGCGTAGGCCTGCACCGCGGAAATGTGTTGTACGGCAACATTGGCACGCCCGCGCGGCTCGAATTCTCGGTGGTTGGTCCGGCTGCCAACGAAACCGCCCGCATCGAAGCGCTCTGCAAAGAAACCGGCAACGATGTGGTGATCTCGGAGACCGTCGCGCGCCACCTGCCGGAAGCGCCAACCCGGCTAAAAAGCCTCGGGCGGCAAACGCTACGCGGCGTTGGGCGGGATATTGAGGTGTTTGCGCTCCAGTAGTGGGGTGTGGCGGCCGTTGGGTACGGTGTTCTGCGCGCTGCTTTAACGCCCCTCCTGTTTCCAGAACACATCCTTTTTGGCGACGCGGTCATCGACAATCGTGATGACCTCAATGCCGCGCAGATGAAACGCTTTGCCGCTGCGTTTTTTGCCGGTGACGTTGTAAGTCATGATGAACTGGTCGTGCGTGAAACCTTTGATCTCAATGTCGTTGAAGCGTAACTCAGGAAACGCTCGTTTGTTCTCCGCGATCCCTTCAAGAAAGCCTTTGACACCTTTGCGCACCCGGCCGTGCGGCACGTCCTTGCCAATCGCAAAATGCCACTCCGCGCGTGGAGCAAGCACAGCCTTGAGTAGTGCCGGGTCGGCTTTGAACAGGGCTTTGCCCAGGCGCACCGCAAACTTGTGTGCCTGGGCATCCGTTAATCTGCGCTTAGCTGTCATTACTCGTTTACTCCTGCCAGTGACCAAACGCGCGCATGAAACGCGCGTGATGATGCAAGCGTTCCTCGCCAAACGCGTCCGCGGCTATTTGCTGATGTCGCGGATGCGCCGGGCCGGTGATGCCGAGTCGGCGTGCTGTGAGTTGCTTGCCATAAGTGAGCGCAAAGTCGACCGACTGCATGACAAAAATAACGTAGGGTAGTGTCAGTTCGTAGAGTCTCTCGGCACGCGCGTGATCGCCTTGCGCGTAGGCGTTGTACATCGCGATCTGGACATCCGCGCAGTCCGGGGCCGGGATGATGCCGGCGCAGCCGGCACGCAGGTTGTCCACCAGTTCGATGCCGCCTCTGCCGTTCAGGACGTGAATGCCGCCGTCGGATGCATCGATGTACTGGCGGATCTGAAACACGGGACTTTCGCCTTTCATCACCGTGAAGTTCGGGTGCAGGCGGTGTAGTTCGCCCACTTCTGGCGGGGTGAGTCCCACACCAAGCACTTCCGGAAAATTTTGGATGCCTACCGGGACCTCAACCCCGTCCATTACGCGACCAAAGAAACGCATGAGCTCCCGACCGCTTGGTTGGCTTGCCTTCGGTGGCTGCAGGATCAACCAGTTGGCACCAACATCCACGGCCCGCTTCGACAGCGACAGTTGGGCTTCAGGTGTGTCGCCGGCGATTGTCACGGCCAATGGCACGCGGCCGGCAATATCTTCCGCAGCCCATTCGATGATGGTCTCGCGCTCTACCACGCTGAGCGCGGCAACCTCCGTGATGAGTCCCAGCACGGCGATGCCGTGTGCACCGGCGTCGATGCATGCGTTTACCTGCGCATGCATGGCGTCGCGATTGAGTGTGCCGTCCTCTGCGTAAAACGCGTACAGGATCGGATAAATGCCGTGGGGTGCCATCGTCGTCTCGATCAGATCGCAAACCCACCAAGCTTCACGTCGAGATACTCATCGATGCCTTGCGAGCCACCTTCGCGGCCGAGGCCACTGTCCTTGACGCCACCAAACGGCGCGGCCGCGGCGGTTGGGTTGATGTCGTTGATACCAACGATGCCAAAGTTCAACCCCTCAAACGCGCGCATCGCCGTTGAGATGTTGTTCGTGTAGACGTAAGACGCCAGTCCATAAGTCGTGTCGTTGGCCATAGCCATGATGTCGTCGTCATCGTCGTACGGAACAACAGCGGCAACAGGCCCGAACGTCTCTTCGCGATAGATCAGCATGTCGGTCGTGACGTTGCGCAACACGGTAGGCGAATAAAACGTGCCGCGGTCGAGCCCGTTGTCCATCATCCGATGGCCGCCACACAACAGCTCTGCGCCCTTGGCAACAGCATCCTGCACCTGGTTATCAACTTTGGCGACCGCGCGCTCATCCACCAGTGGGCCAATGCCAATACCGTCCTCCAGACCGTTGCCGGCACGCAGACGATTAACGCGTGATACCAGCTCGTCGCAGAACGGTTGGATGGCTTCTTTGTGCACGAACATGCGGTTGGGGCTGATGCACGCCTGCCCCGTGTTCAAGAATTTCACAGCGGCGGCGCCTTTGGCCGCGTGCACCGGATCAGCGTCCTTGAAAACGATAAACGGCGCATGCCCGCCAAGCTCCAGAGATATCCGCTTCATATGTTCGCCGGCGCCGGCGGCGAGCTTGCGACCCACAGCGGTAGAGCCGGTAAAAGTAAGCTTGCGCACACGTGGGTCCTCAACGAACAGCTTGCCGACAGGTGTCGGGTCCTTGGCTGTAACCAGGTTGATTACACCGGCGGGCACGCCCGCATCGATGAATACCTTGTAGACCTCGATGGCGGAGAGCGGCGTGGCCTCGGCCGGTTTCAACACAACTGTGCAGCCGGCCGCGAGCGCCGGGCCCATCTTGCGGGTCAACATGGACACCGGGTAGTTCCACGGCGTCACCGCGCCAACTACACCAACCGGCTGACGCAGCACCATAAAACGCTGATCTTTGCGCGGCGCCGGTAGTACCTGCCCTTGAACCCGCTTGGCCTCTTCAGCGAACCAGCGAAGGAAGTCCGCAGCGTACTGCACTTCGATACGCGAAGCGCGGAGCGGCTTGCCTTGCTCTGTTGTCATGACCGTGGCCAGGTGCTCTTTGCGCTCGACCATCAGACCATAGGCTTTATGCAGGATCTCAGAACGCTCGAACGCAGTCCGGCCGGCCCATCCGGCAAAGGCATGTTCCGCCGCATCGATGGCGTCCAGCGTATCTTTATGCCCGCCGTCGGGGACTTCTTCGATCATCTCTCCAGTGGCGGGATTGGTCACGGCAAACGTGCCGCCCCCACGCGCTGCGCGCCATTCACCATCAATAAACATGGATTACCTCAAACGATTGAAATCGGGGCGGCCGGAATAGCCAACCGCGTCGGATATGGGACGCCGCCGCCTAGTTCGCGGGCGCGGGGCGCCTTTCGAAAGCCGGAATGCCGTCCGGCACTTCGTGAAACGACTGTTTGTCGCACAGATTGATGGCGATATCGGGGCCGCCGTATTCGGCGGGATCGTCCATCGTGCCAACTTTTACGATGATGCCGGTTGGGAATCGCGGCGACCGCGTCAGCAGGTGCGTCCCGCATCTGGGGCAAAATTCGCGCGTTACCGGGTTTTCGAGATCCTTGCGCGCAAATCCCGTCGGCGCGCCTTGTGTGATCTTGAAGCCCCCAGCGGGCATCGCAACAAAAACGTTTTCCGCGCCGCCAGTAATGTACTGGCATTCGCGACAGTGGCACTGCGCCTTCAACATCGGTGCGCCGGACGCTTCGTAGCGGCACTCGCCGCAATAACAACCACCGGTAAAGTTCATTTTTTCAAAGCCTCTAGTCTCAGGTGGCCTCAGATAACGCCATCTGCGCGCAGCCGGGCTAACTCCTCGGGACTTTTCCCCAGCAACTCTCCGTACACCTCGTCCGTGTGATGACCCAGGGGCGGCCCTGCGCTTTCGACGCGGCCGGGCGTACTCTCGAGGCGTGGAACAATCCCTGGCATGGTCAGTTCACCCAGCTCCGCGTCGCCGACCTGGATGAGGTTATCGCGTGCTTCGTAGTGCGGATCCTCCACGATGTCAGCAGCGGTATAGATGCCGCCAAAGGGGACATTGGCGCCCACCAGCTTCTCTTCGATCTCGGCGAATTCGCGGGCAGCGATCCAATCTTGCAATAGCGCCTCCAACTCGTCCGCGCGCGCGATGCGTTCGCGGCTGACGCTGTATCGGCGATCTTCTGCCAGCTCAGGCATGCCCATCGCCTGCGCAAGTCGTTGGAACACCTTGTCGCCGCCGGCAGCGATCTGCACATATCGCCCGTCTTTGGTCTCGAATGTACCCGCCGGTGCAAACGTGGGATTGCGGTTGCCGATGCGCTCGCGGACCTTACCGCTGCGCAGGAAGTCCGGGACCATGTCGCTGGTGATGCGGAAGGTTGGCTCATATAACGCGAGATCGATGAGTTGCCCTTCGCCGCCTTGCAGGTCGCGCTGGTACAACGCAAACATGGCTGCCAGCGCCGCAAATGTGCCGGTGTTGTAATCAGCGGTAGGAAAAGCAGGGCGCACAGGAAACCGATCGGGGAATCCTGTCGGGTACATGTAGCCCGAAAAGCCAAGCGCGATACGGTCGTAGCCGGAGCGCTTGGAATACGGGCCCTTCTGACCGTATCCCGATACCCGCACCATGATGAGCTTCGGATTGAGCGTATGTAGCGCATCCCATCCCAGGCCCCAGCGGTCCAGCGTACCGGGTGTAAAGTTCTCGACCAGAATGTCCGCCGTTGCCGCCAGTTCACGGACCAGCTGCTGGCCAGCCTCAACGCGCATGTTTGCGGTCACCGACTTCTTGTTGCGCCCCTCGATCAGCCAGTTGGGCGAGCGCGCCGCGACGCCATCGACGGGCGTGCCGCGCAACGCGTCGCCGCTGCCAGGCTGTTCAACCTTGATGACCTCGGCACCGAAGTCGCCCAGCATGGTCGCGGCGAATGGGCCTGCAATCAGCTGGCCCACATCAATGACGCGAATCCCCGCCAGCGGCAGAGGCGAGCCTGTTGTAGACACGTCGTTTGCGTTCATACCTTCAGGCCGGCTTCTACCCGTTGCTGTTTGGCGACTTCCTTGATGTTGTCAAACGCCGCTTTGCGCGCCTTGATCTCTTCCTCGCTCATCTGATCGATGTTCTGGAAGTCGAGCTTCCAGTCCGGTGTATCACCCCACTTGAGTGGTGATTGCACCGTTGTGCGTGGACCCGGTGCTGACTCGAGTGTCGCAAGGGCCAGCTCCATCGTCAGCGCCTGCGACTCTGTGTCGTTCGGACGACCGGCCGCGTTGCCAAGCGGGAAGTCGCTGAACAGGAAGCGCGGCACGCCAACACGCTCAACGATGTCTTTGGCGCAACCCATGACGACGGTTGGAATACCGTTCGCTTCCAGATGACGGGCGACCAGACTCACGGTCTGGTGGCACACCGGTCAGTTGGCGACAATGACGGCGACGTCAGATCCGTCTTCGCGGATGCGTGCCAGAAGCTCGGTGCAGTCCTGGTCGATTGTCGTGCGCTGCGAGCGATTGGTCGGTGCTCCGTGAAAACGCGGTGCGACCTTGCCGATGCGGCCCTCTCCTTCCAGCCTGCGTAGCTGCGGCAGCGGGAAGTAGGTGCCCTGATCTTCGGCGGTGGTGTGATTCCGATCGATACCGATGTGCGACACCCGCAAGTCCGGGTCGCTGGCGGTGGTATCTGAGAACACCTTGTAGAATTTGGCTGCGGCGTTGTAAGGCGCACCAGGTCCCTGATCGCCTTTCCCGGGCTGATAGGGGGCGGCCGTTGTGACGAGGGCAACCTGCGACTTGGCCAGCGGTTTGCTGAGCGGCGTAAATGGAACGTCTTCGTAACGCGCCCATTGATAGGATTTGCCGTAACCGAGCCGCTGGTAGTAGCTCGTTATACGGTTGATATAGGGAATGGGCTCGTCGTGATCGACGGAAAATTCCAATGTGTCGAATATCTCCATTGTCTCACTCTGTTTGTAGACGTGGCGGCCAAGTGTCGGCGTTACGCCAACACCATGCAAGGTCAGCAGCCTCTGGTAGTCGTCTCGTTGATATAGTGTCAGTTTGGCTTGAACCGGGATCGATGTAGACGGAGGCTCCGATGAAAGGTGTGGTGTTCTTAGGCAACCGTAAGACAGAACTGCGGGATTTTCCTGATCCGACACCTGGCCCGCGAGATGTCATTCTGGATATCAAATCGTCTGGCATGTGTGGGTCGGACCTGCATGTCTATCGCACACCCAAAGAGCGGGAGAATCCGAATATCGCTGGACACGAGCCCTGCGGTGTTGTGGTGGAAATCGGCTCGGGTGTATCCGACAAGGAGGCGCGCATCGGCCAACGTGTGATGGACCATCACTATGAAGGCTGCGGTGTCTGTCGGCATTGCGCAAGCGGTTGGGGCCAGATGTGCCTGGAGGGTGCCGTGGTGTACGGGGCAGTGGGGGACGGCGCACATGCCAACTATATGCGCGTGCCGGTCTCCACGCTGGTGCCGTTACCGGACGAGTTGTCTTTCCAAAGTGGTGCCGCCATATCCTGCGGTACGGGCACGGCTTTTGGTGCACTGAGACGCCTGGGTTTGAAAGGGGATGAGACTCTGGTTGTATTCGGCCAGGGGCCGGTAGGTTTGAGTGCGACGCAGTTGGCGACGGTCATGGGCGCCCGCGTAATAGCGCTCGATATCTCCGCCGAGCGTCGCGTGCTGGCACAACAGATGGGTGCGGATGTGGTGCTCGACCCTCTGGCCGTCGATGTCGTGGCAACAGTCCACGATCTGACTCACGGCGAAGGTGCAGACAAAACCCTCGATACTTCATCCAATCCGGAGGCACGCGCCCAGGCCGTGCGTTGCACCCGCGCCTGGGGCAGCTGTTGTTATGTCGGCGAGGGTGGTGACGTGAGTTTGAACGTCAGCCCTGATCTCATTCGAAGGCAGATCACACTGATGGGTTCGTGGACGTTTTCCACGGTCGGCCAGGCAGACTGCGCGCGATTTGTCGCGGACCGGCAAATTGACGTGGACAGCCTGTTTACTGACCGCTGGACGCTTGCGCAAGCGGAGCAGGCTTACCAACTCTTTGACCAACAACAATGTGGCAAGGGCGTCATCTTCCCGAACGGTGAGTGAGCGCCGATAAGCATTAGTACTGACAGAGGATTCGCTCGTGAGTGAGGTGTTGATATACGCCGGTGCATTTGCGCGCATTGAAGCGGCGTTCAAGGCGCGCGTGCCGGGAGTGCAGGTGTTGTTGTGGCACGACGATCAGACGGTCACACGCGACGGTGTCACGGTGTCATCGGATGAGATTCAACCAGTGGCCGCCTGGATGAGCGGTGATGTGTTGGGCGGCCGATTGCAGAGAGCGATATCCGAGACGATCGCCAGTTTGCCGTCCATCCGCTGGGTGCAGACCGCCAACGCGGGGTTGGACAACCCCGCTTACCTGCTGATGGCTGGCCGTGGCATTCGCTTCAGCAAGAGTGGTGCGCAGTCGATTCCGATCGCCGAATACGTGCTGACTTACGCGCTAAATCATGTGCAGAACGTGAAATTCCGCGAGCAGATGGAGGCTGACAAGCAGTGGCGCACGCATCTATTTGGCGAGTTGTGGCATTCACGCTGGCTCATCTTTGGTTATGGCCACATCGGTCGGCATGTCGCGCGACGCGCGCAGGCATTCGACGCACAGGTGACTGTAGTGAGACAGTCCGGCGCGCCTGCGGACTACGCGGATGCCGTCGTGTCGATGCAGGATATGCCTGCCGCCTTATCCGAGTCCGATTTTGTAGTGCTGGCGTGTCCGGCAACCGAGCAGACGATCGGCATGGTTGACGTACGCTTCATCAGCGGCATGAAGCAGGGCTCGGCCATTATCAATGTGGCGCGCGGCTCGCTGATCGACGAACAAGCCTTACTGGCAGGGCTTGCTGACGAGCGTCCCGCATACGCGGCTTTGGACGTGTTTCAGTCGGAGCCGCTACCAGAAGACAGCCCGTTGTGGGAACACCCACACGTCACGGTGACGGCACACACTTCGAACGCGGGGCGCGGTACAAGGCCGCGCGGGGACGAATTGTTCCTCTCCAATCTGGAATTATTTCTGGCCGGGGAAGAGCCCACGGACCTCGTGGACTTGCCCGGTTGAGCCTGCATAACTAAACGCCCTTACTTACAATCAGAGAACTCATGGAATATTTGAAGAAAGCCAACAAAACGCCCGCTACCGGTGAGGACGATACCCGCGACATTGTGATGCGTATGTTGCGCGAGATTGAGCAGGGTGGGGAGTCACGAGTGCGTGAAATCGCGCAAGAACTGGACGGCTGGACCGGCGACATCATTGTCACGCAGGACCAGATCGACGCCGCATCTGCCGCACTGCCACAGCGCACGAAAGATGATATTCGCTTTTCATATGAGCAGGTGAAGCGTTTTGCAGAAGCGCAGCTCGCCAGTACGCAGGAGTTTGAGACTGAATTACATCCCGGTGTGGTCGCCGGCCAGCGCCTGATCCCTGTTAACACGGCGGGTTGTTACATACCGGGGGGGCGCTATGCCCACATTGCTTCGGCGATCATGAGTGTCACCACAGCCCGCGTTGCTGGCGTCAACCGCGTGGTCGCCTGTTCCCCACCACATCGCGGTGGCGGCGTTCATCCTGCCATTCTGTACACCGCGCATATGGCGGGTGCCGACACGATCCTGGCGCTCGGCGGCGTGCAAGGTATCGCGTCGATGGCGTTTGGACTCTTCGGAAATGATCCAGCCGACATCCTGGTTGGCCCGGGCAACCGCTTTGTTGCGGAGGCAAAACGCATTCTGTTTGGCCGCGTGGGCATCGACATGTTTGCCGGCCCGACTGAAATTGCAGTGATTGCGGATGCGAGTGCGGACCCGGAAATTGTCGCCAGCGATCTGGTTGGGCAGGCTGAACACGGCCCGGACTCGCCGGCGTGGCTTGTGACGACGTCGCGCGAGCTCGGCGAAAAGGTGATGGAGCGTGTGCCGTATTACATCGAGCGACTGGGCGAACCGAACCGCACGGCCGCTGAGACGGCATGGCGCGACTACGGCGAGGTTGTACTCGCAAGTGATCGCGAGGAGGCGGCACGTGTGAGCGATGAGTACGCGCCGGAACATCTCGAAGTGCACGCCGAAGAACTGGATTGGTGGCTGACGCGCCTCACCAACTACGGTTCGTTGTTCCTTGGTGAAGAGACGAACGTTACCTACGGTGATAAGTCATCCGGGCCTAACCATATTCTCCCAACCAAGGGTGCCGCGCGTTACACCGGCGGCTTGAGCGTCTCGAAGTTCATCAAGACGGTGACATGGCAACGGATGACGCGTGACGCCAACAAAGAGGTGGGTGCAACCAGCGCACGTATCTCGCGGGCCGAAGGCATGGAAGGGCACGCGTACGCGGGTGACGACAGGCTGGCCAAATACTTTCCGGACGAACAGTTCGAACTGCAGCCGTGAGCCTGCTCCATGAGCGATTCAACTTTT
>MDTA01192679.1_pt1 | contig 13741 bp, 8 predicted proteins | sample 811151 | NCBI WGS metagenome assembly MDTA01 (sample SAMN05326648, study PRJNA326480) | marine metagenome | isolation source: seawater | place: Indian Ocean: South | collected 2010 | reverse complement strand
GGTGGTTGGAAAAAAATAGAGGTTTAATAAAGTTGCTCACAACAACAGGTTGTGAAATATCAAAAAATTTTTTGTAAGTTTTATGATAAAAAAGCGCTAATATTTAATTATTAATGAATTATAAATATACTGATCCAGACCCCGAAGAAACGCAAGAATGGATCGAATCCATTGAAGACGCATTAGAAGAACATGGGTATGAAAGAACAAGGTTTCTTTTAGAAACTCTTATCGATTATGCACAGACTAAAGGTGCGCGACTCCCTTTTAACACAGGTACGCCTTTCATTAATACTATTTTGCCAAATCAACAGCCTAAATATCCTGGTAATAGAAAAATTGAAAGGAAATTAAAATCCATTATTCGTTGGAATGCAATGGCAATGGTTACAAAGGCAAATAATAGAACCCCTGGAATCGGAGGTCATATATCTACCTATGCCTCAGCAGCTACTCTTTATGAAGTTGCTTTTAATCATGTTTTTAAAGGAACAGACCATGACCAAGGACCAGATTTAATTTTTTTTCAAGGTCATGCTTCACCAGGTGTTTATTCTAGGGCTTTTTTAGAGGGTCGATTAACAAAGGAAAATGTTTTTAATTTTAGGAGAGAGCTTTCAAAAAAAGGAGGCCTATCTTCGTATCCCCACCCGTATTTAATGCCAAATTTTTGGCAGTTTGCAACAGTATCAATGGGGCTTGGTCCTTTAATGGCAATCTATCAAGCTAGGTTTATGCGCTATATGGTTGACAGAGGATTCATTAAAGAGACAAACCGAAAAGTTTTTGCTTATTTGGGTGATGGTGAAATGGATGAACCAGAATCAAAAGGAGCCCTTACTCTTGCTTCAAGAGAAGAGTTAGATAATTTAATTTTTGTAATCAACTGTAATCTTCAAAGATTAGATGGTCCTGTTAGGGGAAATTCTAAAGTAATTCAAGAACTTGAAAGCGCTTTTCGAGGAGCTGGCTGGAATGTTATAAAGGTTATATGGGGAACGGGATGGGATGATTTATTATCTAAAGATAAACAAGGTTTTCTTTTAGATAGAATGGAAGAGGTTGTTGATGGAGATTTGTTAAAGTATACAGTAGAAGGTGGAAAATACTTTCGAGAACACTTTTTTGGAAAAAAACAAGAACTTCTTGATTTAGTGAGTCACCTTTCTGATCGTGAGTTAGAAAACCTTAAGCCAGGAGGACATGATCCAGAAAAAGTCTATGCTGCCTTCAATGAAGCAACCCAACACAGAGGAAAACCCTCCGTAATATTAGCTAGAACAATAAAAGGCTATGGAATGGGTGAGGCAGGTGAAGGTAAAAACATTACTCATAATCAAAAGAAACTAGATAAAAAAGCACTTATTTATTTTAGAGATCGTTTTAAAATGAAAATGAACGACAAAGAAGCAGAAAACGCTGATCTTTTTGAATTAGATAAAAACTCTACCGAATTTAAATACTTAATTGAGAGAAGAAATACACTAGGTGGTTTTGTTCCTAAAAGAACAAACAAACCTTCAGCTATTAAAACACCAGAGCTAGATATTTTTTCAGAACTACTTAATGGAACCGAAGGAAGAAGTATTTCTACCACCATGGCTTTTATTCGTTTATTAACTATTTTATCTAAGGATAAATTAATAGGCAAGCATATTGTTCCCATTGTTCCGGATGAAGCGAGAACTTTTGGAATGGATCCTCTTTTTAGGCAACTTGGTATTTATGCTCATAAAGGACAACTTTATGAACCTGTAGATTCTAATCAATTTTTATACTATAGAGAGGCACAAGACGGTCAAATTTTAGAAGAAGGAATTAATGAAGCAGGAGCAATATCTTCGTTTATAGCAGCAGGAATGAGTTATAGTAATTACGGAGTCCATATGGTTCCATTTTATATTTATTATTCTATGTTTGGGTTTCAACGTATTTGGGATTTTATATGGGCGGCTGGAGATATGCGAGTTCGTGGTTTTTTACTTGGTGGAACTGCGGGTAGAACAACTCTAAACGGTGAAGGTTTACAACACCAAGACGGCCATAGTCACTTAGCTGCCGCAGCAACACCTAATATTAAAGCATATGATTTAGCGTATACCTATGAAATAGCGGTTGTCGTTAAACATGGAATTGATGAAATGGTTAAAAACAATAAAGATATTATATATTATTTAACTCTTGAAAATGAGAACTATGTTCACCCTGCTATGCCTAAAAACATTGAAAAAGGCATTATTAAGGGGATTTATATGGTTCAATCTGCAACTAAACCAAGAGTTAGATTGCTTGGAAGTGGCCCTTTAATGGGTGAAGTTTTAAGCGCTTCTGAATTATTAAGAAAAGAATGGAATATTGAATCTGATGTATGGAACGTAACAAGCTTTAGTGAACTAAGAAGAGAAGCTGAATCAATTGAGCGATGGAATTTAACCCATCCTGAGTCAAATCCTAAAAAATCGTATATCGAAAAATGTTTAAGTAGCAAAGAAATTCCTACGATAGCAGCTTCAGATTATATAAAGATGGTATCAGAACAAATTGCTCCTTATATCCCAGGGTCTTATTATTCCTTGGGCACAGATGGTTTTGGTAGAAGCGATACTCGAGAAAACTTACGTCATTTCTTTGAAGTTGATAGATATTATATAGTTTTAACAGTTGTTAGAGCTTTAATTGATTCAAAAGATTTAAAAATAGAATATATTGATAGGGTTATAAAAAAATATAAATTAGATCCTGAAAAACCAAACCCAATTACTATATAGGAGAAAAGTTGATACAAGATTTTTTATTACCAGATTTAGGAGAAGGTATTGAAGGTGCTGAAGTCAGTGAAATATTGGTTGCTGTTGGTGATAAAGTTGATCAAGATGAAACAGTACTTGTTTTAGAATCTGATAAAGCATCAATGGAAATCCCTCTTGAAACACCTGGGGTTATAAAAGAAATACTAGTGCAAGTAGGAGACGAAATAAACATTGGACAACCATTGTTTAAAATTGATGAAGAAGAAGTTGAGTCGAAATCAAAAAAAACAACGCAAAAACCTTTTGAAAAAAAACAAGAAGTAATTCCACCTAAAGAAGAAATTTTACCAATAGAGCAAAAAACAATATCAAATAATATTATCAAAGATAAAACAAATGTTTTTGCTTCACCCGGAGTAAGAAGGCTTTCAAGAGAACTTAATATAAACCTATCAATTATTAAAGGTACGGGCGCTAAAGGTAGAGTAACAAAAACGGACTTACATGGCTATATAAAAACACAAATGGCCTCTCAAAACAGGGTTGGTTTACAAAACAAAGTTGAGATTGATTTTTCTAAATGGGGAAAAATTGAAATTCAAAAACTTACAAAGATTAAAAAAATAACAGGGCAAAGGCTTCAGGAAGCTTGGCAATCAATTCCTCATGTTACTCAGTATGATGAAGCAGATATAACTGATTTAGATATTTATAGAAGACAGTTAAAGAAAAAATATTCATAAAGTGGAGTAAAAATCACTTTTTTACCTTTTTTAATGAAAGCTTGTGCTGATATCCTTAAAAAATTTAACCAGTTTAATAGTTCTTTAGATTATGATGAAAAAAACTTAATTGTAAAACAATATTTTAATATTGGAATTGCTGTTGATACTAAAGCTGGCTTAATAGTTCCAGTTATAAAAAATGTTGATAAAAAAACAATAATAGATTTATCTAAAGAGTTAATGGATATAAGTTCTCGATCAAAAACAAAGTCATTAAGCCCAAAAGAAATGAAGGGGGGAACTTTTACAATTTCAAGTTTAGGTGGAATAGGTGGAGTTGGTTTTTCTCCAATTGTTAATCCTCCAGAGGTCGCAATTATGGGTGTTTCAAAAAGTCAGTTTAAGCCCGTTTATTATAAAGAAACAAAATCTTTTGAGCCTAGATTAATTATGCCTTTTTCAATTTCCTATGATCATAGGGTAATTGATGGAGCTGCTGCGGCAAGGTTTACATCTGCTTTTTCGGCGCTTATTAATGATGTTTCATTTTTTAAAGAATAAAATTAATGAAGTTAAAAAAAGCAGATTTAGTTGTGATTGGTTCTGGCCCGGGAGGTTATGCGGCGGCTTTTAGGGCGGCTGATTTAGGTCGACAGGTGTTGTTGATTGAAAAAGATTCAGTGCTTGGAGGGGTTTGTTTAAATCGAGGTTGTATACCCTCAAAAGCCTTTTTACATATTTCAAAAGTTATCAGCGATGCGCAGCACGTCTCTACAATTGGTGTTAAGTTTAAAGAACCAGAAATTAATATTACAGAACTAAGGGATTATAAGAACAAAGTTGTTTCGAGGTTAAATGGCGGTATATCTCAAATGGCAAAAGCAAGAAAAGTAGAGGTGTTTTATGGCGTTGCTTCTTTTATTTCAAACAAAGAATTATTGGTTAGTTCAAAAAAAGAAAAAACAACAGTTTCATTTAAAGATTGTATTATTGCAAGCGGTTCATCATCTGCATTAATTCCAGGTTTACCAAAAAACAGCCCATTAGTTTTAACTTCAAAAACTGCATTAGAGTTAGAAACTATACCAAAAAGCCTTTTAGTAATTGGTGGAGGGATAATTGGTTTAGAGCTTGGTCAGGTTTATGCTTCTCTTGGTTCAGAGGTTACAGTCGTTGAATTTTTACCAACGCTTGTTCCTGGCGCAGATCCAGATATAATTAAACCTCTTAAAAGGCGATTAGATAAACAATTTAAATCTATACTCTTATCATCTAAGGTTGTTGGTGTTGAAGAGATAGAGAAAGATAAGTTGAATGTGAAAATTGAAAATAATAATGGTACAAAGGAAGAAGTTTTTGATCGAGTTTTGGTTTCAGTTGGACGAAAACCAAATTGTAAAATACTTTCACTTGAAAACACAGATGTTGTTTTAAACAAAAAGGGCTTTATAGAAGTTGATGAATACCAGAAGACTTCTGTTAATTCTATTTATGCCATAGGCGATATTGCTGGGAACCCCATGTTGGCTCATAAGGCAACCTATCAAGGCAAGGTTGCTGCTGAGGTGGCCTCTGGGCACTCGGCAGCTTATGATGTAAAAACAGTACCCAGTGTTGTTTATACCGATCCTGAGGTTGCATGGGCTGGGCTTACTGAAAATGAAGCAAAAGAAAAAGAAATACCGTATGAAAAAGGTGAATTTCCCTGGGCAGCAAGTGGTAAGGCGCTTATTTTAAATGCAAACCAAGGTAAAACTAAACTTTTATTTGATCCAGATACAAAACAAATTATTGGCGCTGGAATTGTTGGTCCAGCAGCGGGTGATATAATATCTGAAGTTATGTTAGCAATTGAAATGGGTTCGGACGCAGAGGATATAGGCCTTACTATGCACCCCCACCCAACACTTGGTGAAACCGTAGCAGCAGCATCAGAAGTTTTTACTGGTTCTATTACAGACCTTTATCTTCCAAACAAAAAAAAATAAAATGATATGAATAAAAAACACATCTTATATATTTTAACATTATCTTTCTTAATAAGCCAAGCCCCTGCACCAAATAAACCTGACGGTTCAAATACAGGTAAACCTTCAGCACCACCAAAAAAGAAAACAATGGAAGAAGTTTTAAAAAACAAAAAGGAAATTGAAGGTCTTTTTACGTTATATCAAGATAATGAAAATGGAAAACTTCATATGTTGATCAAAAAAGATCAACTAAATAAAGAATATATTCATTTTGTTCATGGTGTAAACGGTCAATTAAATGCGGGAGTCTTTAAAGGAAACTATAGAGGTTCAAGGGTATTTAAATTAAACCGATATTTTAATAGAATAGAAGTTGAGGTACAAAATAATTCGTTTTATTTTGATCCAGAAAACCCACTCAGTAAATCAGCGGGTTCAAATATAAGTACAGCAATTTTAGCATCATCTTTTATTTTAGCAGAAAAAGACGGAAACGTACTAATTGAAATTGATAATATATTTTTAACAGAGTCTTTGCATCAGATTTCAAGAGGAATTGTCCCAGGAAGCCCCAATAAAAACCCTTTTAAACTTGGAAAGCTTGCAAAAGAAAGAACAAAATATATTACACCTATTAAAAATTATCCAGAAAACACCGATTTGGTTGTACAATATGTTTATACCAACCCAATGCCTACAAACAGAGGCTCAGATAGAGGATTAACAGATGCTAGATCTGTAAACGTAGTTCTTCAACACACCATACTTGAAATGCCTAAAAATGATTATAAACCCAGGTTTGAAGATCCTAGAATAGGTTATTTTACTACTCAAACAACCGATATGACCACCCCAGATGATGTAACTCCGTATAGAGATATGATTCATCGTTGGAATTTAGAAAAAAAAGACCCAGATCAATCTAAATCAGAAGTGAAAAAACCAATCACTTGGTGGATAGAAAACACTACTCCAGTTGAGTTTAGAGAAACTATTAAAGAAGGTGTGTTGTTATGGAACAAGGCTTTTGAAAATGCTGGGTTTATCAATGCTCTTGAAGTGAAAATTCAACCAGATGATGCAACTTGGGACGCTGGTGATATCAGATATAATGTATTAAGATGGACTTCTTCTCCAAATCCTCCTTTTGGTGGATATGGGCCTAGTTTTGTAAACCCAAGAACAGGAGAAATACTTGGCGCCGATATTATGCTTGAATATGTATATTTTACAAACAGAGTAAAATATCAACAAATATATGATACTTATGCTTTACCACTAACCCCAAATCAAAACCTTCAAAATGTTTGTTCGGCCTCAAGTCATTTTCATCAAGGAAATATGTTTGCCTCAATTATTTCTAAAGCTTTAAGTGATTTTTCGGATTTAAAGCAGCATAGAATTATATATGAAAGTTTAATAAGTTTGACTTTACATGAGGTTGGTCATACTTTAGGTCTTAATCATAACTTTTATTCGAGCAATCTTCATAATTTAAAAAATATTCATGATCGTCATATAACGGAGCCAATAGGTCTTACATCAAGCGTTATGGATTATGTATCATCAAATATTAGTCCAGACAAAAACCATCAAGGGCAGTTCTATACTACAACACCGGGACCATATGATATTTGGGCAATTCAATATGGATACGAAGCAGAATTAAAGAACCCTGAAGATGAAAAGGTAAGGCAAAAAGTACTTTTAGATAAATCAACTAATAATGAACTAATATTTGGAAACGACGCAGATGATATGCGTTCGCCTGGAAAAGGAGTTGACCCAAGAATTATGATTGGGGACCAGAGTACAGATCCTCTTGGATATGCGAAAGAAAGAATGGATATAATAAACAATACATATCCAACACTTAAAAGAAAATTTAATAATAAAGACGAATCGTATCATGCTTTAAAAGATGCTTTTTTAATTTTAAATCGAGAATACGCAAATTCTTCTAGGACGATTTCTAGGTATGTTGGCGGTGTTTATATGGACAGGTCAATGTCAGGACAAATAGGTAAAAACCTTCCATTCAGACCTGTTCCTAAAAGTGAGCAAAAATGGGCTATGACTTTGCTTGGTAAATATTTGTTTGCTCCAAACGCATTTAATGTTTCGGAGGACCTTGCTTCTCATTTGCAGTTTGAAAGGAGAGGGTTTAGTGGAACGTCCGATCCCAATTTAAGCGACCTATATTTAAATATTCAAAAAAACATTTTAGATCATCTTTTACACAAAAACGTGCTTAAAAGAATATCAAATATGGAATACTATGGTAATTCATATAACATTAATGAAATGATGTCAGATTTAACTACGGCATGTTTTTCTTATGATTCAGGATCTAATGTAAATTTAAAAAGAAGAAACTTGCAGGTTGAATTAACAAATCGTTTTATAACAATGCTCCATAATAAGAAAAAAACATATGATCATATAGCCGTTTCTGCCGCACATAGTAATTTAGTAAGAATAAAAAAATATACTATCAAAACGGGCGGGATGAATGATGCAACAAAAGCACACAGAAAATTTCTAGCTTATCGAATTGAAAAGGCCTTTCAAACTAGCAATTAATGGGGAAAATATATGTTAAAGAAAAACGAAGTTTTATTAATAACTTTTTTATTGTTTTCTAGTTGTATGGATAAACCTAAAAGTGTTTTTGTTAAACACCCTCTTGATCAATCTAAAAGCCATACAATAACATTAGAAAATGGGTTAAAGGTTTATCTCTTGTCGGATCCTAAATTCAATATGTCCTCTGCCTCAATGGCTGTTGAGGTTGGTTCTTTAGATAATCCTGAAGACAGGGCTGGAACAGCACATTTTCTTGAACATATGTTGTTTTTAGGAACAGAAAAATTTCCAGATGTTGATGAATACTCTGAGTATTTAAGAACTTTTGGGGGCTATGCTAATGCCTATACTTCATCAGATCATACTAATTATCAGTTACAGGTTTTACCTGATGGATTTGAAGGGGCAATAGATAGATTCGCTCAGTTTTTTATAGCCCCACTTTTTACTGAAGAGTATACTGAAAGAGAAGTAAACGCCGTTAATTCAGAACATCAAAAAAACATAATGAATGACAATTGGAGACAGTATAGAGTTTCTAGTTTGTTTGCAAAAGAAGGCCACCCAAGTCGAAAGTTTGGAACTGGAAATTTAGAAACCCTTGGTGATATTACCAGAGATGAATTGATACAGTTCTACGAAGCTCATTATAGTTCTAACAGAATGGGCTTGGCTTTATTAAGTAATCATTCTATTGATGAGCTTAAAACATGGGCAAAAAAATATTTTTCAGGTATCAAAAATAGAAAATTAAAAAGGAACTATCATGATCCAAATGTGCTTGAAAAAAAAGAAACATTTCGATTAGTTCAAATTGATCCAGTGAAAGACATAAGAGATTTACAAATTAGTTATCCAATTTTTGGAACAAGACAGATGTATGAAAGCAAACCAGGAAGGCAGCTTGGATTTATTTTAGGTCATGAGGGGAAAGGCAGTCTTTTATCTTATTTAAAAGAAAAAGGCTGGGCTATTTCCTTGATGGCTGGCGCAAGCCCAAGTGCTAAAGAATATGGCATACTTAATGTTAAAATTGGACTAACAGAGAAAGGATTAGAGTCTTATAGAAAAGTTGTTAAGGCCACTATTAATTATATCGATTTAATGAAACGTTCTGGGTACCAACCACATGTATACAATGAATTAAAAACAATGGCTGAACTTGAATACGTTTATGGAACAAAAGGTGAGGGTATGTGGAGGGCAACGCAATTGGCAAATGAGGCAATGATATATCACCTTAAAGACGTTGGTAAAATAAATTATATTTATAGAGATAGTCGACCTGATAATTATGAATTATTATTAAATCAATTAACCCTCGATAATATGTTGGTAGTTTTGACTGCAAAAGGTTTAGAAACGGATATGGTGGAACATTACTATCAAGCTCCGTATTCTTATAAAGAAGATGATAGTTTTTATAAAGACTTAACTAAAACAGAAACAATAGAACAATTAAAGCTTCCAGAACAAAATCCTTTTATTCCTCTTTCTGCTTCAATTCCAGATAGGGAAATAATTCAAAACAAATTACCAGAATTAATTTCTGAAAACAATGGGCATAAGTTGTATTTTGGAATGGACCATGAGTTTTTAAGACCAAAAGGTGTTATTAATTTAAAAATTCTTCTTCCTGAAGAAATAATGAATGTAAATCATCGAGTATATTCAAAGATTTATTCTGCTTGCGTAAATGAGTCTTTGAATGAAATTGGTTATCCTGCTAAACAAGCAGGTCTAAATTACTCGTTTAGAGAAGGCTATGAAGGTTTTTTTATAACAATTAGTGGATACTCTGAATCGGCAATTTCTTTATATAAAATGCTTTTAACACATATGGTTGATTTTTCTCTCACGGCCGATCAGTTCAACGCAGTTAAGGATAAAATAGTAAGAGGCTATGAAAATTACCCTTTATCAGACGCTCATCAACAGACACGTGAAAAGGGTTATGATGTGTTTGATAATGTTAAGTTTAGTTGGAGCGAAAGCTTGCCAATAGCTAAAAATGCCACTTTTGAGGAAGTGAAAAAATATGCGAAAAACATATACAACGAAACATATGTTGAAGGATTTGTTTATGGAGATTTTTCCAGTAATGATTCAAAAGATATAATTAAAGCTTTTAATCAAAAAACAGGAACAATCGGAATTAATAGAGAAGAAGTTTTTGATATAAAACACCTTGTTCAATCAGAGCCTGAATATTTACAATATATTGATAGGTTAAAAGTAAACAACTCTTGTTTTTATAGAGAATATAACATTGGTTCAGACTCACCAGAAACACAAGCTGTATCACTTGTTGCTAGTCAGGCAATTCAACAACCTTTTTATACTGAAATGAGAACAAATCAACAACTAGGTTATATTGTTTGGTCTTATCCAAGGCTCAGAGATGACACACATTATTTAGCATTTGTTATTCAATCAGGTGAATATAGCGCATCAGAATTATCCAAAAGGGCATCAAAGTTAATATCTGGCTTACCAGAAATCGTTAATTCTTTAGATTCAGAAACATTTAATCAATTAAAAAAATCTGCAATTGAAAAACTAGAAAAACAACCAATGAGCATTGCGGAAAGATCAGGAAAATTAAAAAATTATATTTTTGAACATAACGCAGATTTTGAAAGGGACAATAAAACAATAACTGCATTACAAACATTAGAAAAGAAAACCGTAGTAAACGCATTAAAAACTGCCACTTCTGATGATACCAGAAAAGCAGTAAACTTTCTTATGTTTGCAAAACAACATGAAATGGAAAAAGGGTTAAAAAACTCTTTTAATGATATTAAAGCTTGGAAAAAAACTAGAAAGTATAATTAGAGAATGCCTGAAAAGGTTATTCTGATAGCGGCGGTAACAGTTGATGGTTACATTGCGAGACATTCTTCTGAAGAAACTAATTGGACTAAAGATTTAAGCCTTTTTAAAAAACAAACAATGAGTTCAGTTGTTATAGTTGGCTCCACGACCTATAAAATTTTAAAATCTGAACTTCCTGGACGAACAATTATAAAGGTTAATAGAAATAGCAATCCAAAAAAAATAATAGAATCTGTTGATCATAAAAAATGTTTTATCATAGGCGGTGGAAAGACCTACTCAAGGTTTGCTGATTATTTAACACATCTTTTTATTACACCCCACCCCTATGTTTTTAGCTCAGGGGTTTTGCTTTTTGAAGATAAAATAAATGAATTAAAATTAAAATTTAAAAAACTTGTTATTGTTGATAAAAAAAATGGAATATTTCAATATCAATATAAAATAAAAAAAGAATGATTAAAGTATTTATTCTTATTTTAATATATTCGTATGTTTATTCTTTAGATATTTATAGTGGTGGTTCATTATCAAAAAATCAAGCTGCAATGGACGTTACGTTTTATGATGTAAATTTAAAAATTGATCCATACCGAAAAATAATATCAGGTGAGGTTACCATTTCATTTAACTTAATTAAACAACCAGATAATTTTGAATTTGATTTAATTGACTCTTTTAATGTTTCAGGGGTTTCTATAAACAAAATGAATTTGTCGTTTGTACACCAAAATAACAAAATAATCATTTCTAATCCTGGATTTGATATTAAAAATTCATTTTCTGCAACTATCAAATATAGCGGCGCTCCCCCCATTGCAAAAAACCCTCCTTGGAGCGGAGGTTTTAGCTGGGAAAAAAGTAAAGACGGGCGGCCCTGGGTTGCTGTTTCCTGTCAAACAAACGGTGCCCATATCTGGTACCCGTGTAAAGAACACCCAAGTGATAAATCGGATAATGGTGCAAAAATTTCTATTACTATTCCAGAACCTCTAATCGTTGCATCAAACGGGTTGTTAAAGTTTACTAAATCAACTGGAGATCATTGGAAAACGTGGGTATGGGAAACTAAATATCCTATTTCAACCTACAACATAAACTTTACAGCAGGAAATTTTAAGAAAGTTGAAAAAACAACTTATGTCTTAGGGGAACCCTTAAGTTTAGTTTTTTATGTTTTACCAGAATCAATTCAAGGTTCTCAAAAACTTTTAAGTTCTGTAGAAGAATATTTAACATTTTATGTTAAATATTTTGGTCAATATCCTTGGATCGATGAAAAATTTGGACTGGTAGAGACACCTTATTGGGGAATGGAGCATCAAACAATAAATGCTTATGGAAATAAATATAAGAAAACGCAACTAGGGTATGATTTTTTATTGTTTCATGAAATGGGGCATGAATGGTGGGGAAACTATCTAAGTGTAACGGATTGGTCTGATTTTTGGATACATGAAGGTTTTGATACCTATGCGGAGGCTATGTTTGTTGAAGAAAAATATGGGCAAGATGCCTTAGTTGGGTTTATAAAAACCCGATTTAAAAATAATATTAAAAATACTGAACCGATAGTACTAAAATCAAATTCATCATTGTGTGATAGAAAAAGTACTGATGTATATTATAAGAGCGCTCATGTTCTTCATATGTTAAGATATCTTATAGGTTTTGAAGTATTAAAAAAATCTCTAAATGAATTTTTACATATGCCTAAGGAAAAACCAAACAATCAAACTTCAACTAAAGAGTTTATAAAACTAATACATCAAAACACGGGAGAAAACATAGATTGGTTTTTTGATCAATATTTATATAAAACCGATCTTCCTACTCTTGTAATAAAAAAAGAAATAATAAATAACAAGCAGTTTTTAGAGTTCTTTTGGAAAGAAGTTAATTTTAAAATGCCTATAGAAATTAGATTTAATTCATTTGATGGTGAGCGAAAAAGGAAGCTAAAACTCGCTAGTTCACCCTTAAAAATTGCAATACCAAAAAACTCTAAAGTTTTAATTGATCCAGATAATTGGTTATTATTTAATAAAAATATAATTAATCAATAATATGAAAACATATCTTTATAAATATTTTGTTATGGGTTTTGTTATTCTTCTTTTTTTTCTTTTTAGTTGGTTTTTTCCTTCTTTACCTGTATATGAGGGAGAAAAAGTAATAGAAGGAATTAATAATCAGGTAGAAGTTTTCACTGATAGTTTTGGCGTACCTCATGTGTTTGCTAAAAACGAAAAAGATCTTTTTTTTACAGCCGGCTATTTAGCAGCTAGAGAAAGATTGTTTCAGCTATCTATGGTTGCTTATGTAGTAAGGGGGGAAATGGCTTTGAATCTTGGGGATCAATACTTAGATACTGATATTTTTACTAGGACATGGAGAATTCACGATACTGCAAAAAAAATGGTCGCAAAAATGGAATTAGAAAACAAAAAGATTTTCAATGATTTTTGTAAAGGAATAAATTATAGAATTAGAGAGGTAAATAATGATTTGCCTATAGAATTTAAAATTTTAAGGATTAAACCGCCGGATTGGGATCCCTCTATAGTCGCCGGGTATGCAAGAATGATGGCATATGAAATGCAGGGAAGTTGGAAACCAGAAGTTTTGTATGGAGCTATTGCAGCTTATTTTGGTAAAGAAAAACTTAAAGAAATAATTCCAAATTATTCTAAAGATAAACCTACTATCGTTATATCTCAATATGATCAATTTAAACCAGTTTTTGATAAAATTATAAGTCAAGAATTTATATTGAGAGATATTTTTGGAGAGCATAACACAAGTATTGGTTCAAACAATTGGGTTTTATCGGGCTCTAAAACATATTCTGGTAAACCCTTGCTTGCAAATG
>MDTA01051358.1_pt1 | contig 13741 bp, 1 predicted proteins | sample 811151 | NCBI WGS metagenome assembly MDTA01 (sample SAMN05326648, study PRJNA326480) | marine metagenome | isolation source: seawater | place: Indian Ocean: South | collected 2010 | reverse complement strand
GGTATTTGTTGTACCTATTCCTACATTTTCGAATGTACTGAAAATAGTTCCATCCGATAGTTGAATTGGATCTGTAGATGACTTATCATAAGGCGCTGTCAGTTTAACCGGTTTAATATCTGGTTGAATATCTGATATTCTTACAAAGTTATCTTCAAAGTACATACCATGATTTTTATGATTGACTTTGATGTGCAGACCATCAGTCACAGTAGAAATTCCTGTTGCTGGAATTGTCACGTCTCCACCAAAAGCAGTTCCATTAAACGTTCCATTATTAAGTTCTCTTGCCACGCCATTTGCATCAAAGAAACTAATAGTACCAGCAGCACCAGTGATAAATTCTCCCTGAACATTGTCAAGCAATAACTGCGAAGTATGTCCAATTGAAGTCAATGTAAATCTAGCGTTTCTACCTATACTTGCCTCTCCGATGTTGCTGATACTTACAACATCACCAACTTCATATCCATTACCTCCATTTCCAGTAATGGTCGCTGCAACTGCAACTCCATCTGCAATACTTACGTCAGCAGTAGCTCCACTTCCATTACCAGTTACAGTTATCAGATTTACATTAGAGAATGTGAATGACCCATCTCCTGGAGTATATCCGATACCAGGATTTGTTATAGATAAAGTACCAGTGGCACTCGCTGCAACTCCAACAAGATCTCCGGTAGCATCGCTTGCTGCCTGGAAGAAAGTATTTCCAAGTTTGTAGCGATTATCAGCAAGTGTGGTTCCCAATCCAACACGAATTTGATTAGATACAACATTCAGAGGGTTGTTCATCAAAGTTGCAACTTGATTGTTTCCTTCTGTCAATTCAGGACTATAAAGATCTATGGAACCAGACTCTACAAATTCAGCTCTATACATAGTAAATTTAAGATCTTCCCACTGACTTGCCTCCCATGTTGAAGCATTTTGTGATTTGAATAGAGAACCAAGTGTTGGTTGGTTAGAAATAAAGGTATCGGAAAGAATGTCATTTTCACCAACTCTTGATATATAAACACTATATTTTGTAGAGTTCGAAATAAGGCAAATAGCATACTCATTTCCACCCTCCAAGTAAACAGGAGCAGCAAATTCAAATGTTGTTGCAATTGATCCATCAGTTGATGTAAGCACATCCTCTGGATACAATACAACTTCCGAAAGATCAAAATATTTCGCTGTTGGGAAACCATCCTTCATGGTCCTTATTTGGAATCTTATCGGAGTATTTCCATCATCTTTTGTTCTAAAGAACACATCACACTTAGTTACAAATACCCCTGTTGCGTCTTTAACTTCAAAGGATTGTGCTAATGGATCATAATATCCAGTGATTTCCTCACTCACATCGGCAGGACCTATATTTCTTGATGCAACTATTTCTGTTCCGAGAGTTCTATTGATAACTTCGCTTTGGAATAATTTCTTAGATTCAACCCTTGCATTTCTTATCGATAAAATTTGATCTTGAAGTGTTTCAAGTGTACCAGATGTAGCATATGCTTCTTCAGCAACTGTTGTTGCATCATTCTGGTCATTGTCTGGATTATTTGTCAGAGTGAATACATTAGATCCCGTTTCAAAGGATGGATTATCTCTATTAGCAGGATTTGGAATGAAGAAACTTCCACCAAGAGCAGAAGAATTATCGGATATTAATCTTACATTAGTAACTTCCGCTCTTGCTCCACTTGTTTCTCCTATCAAAACCATACCGGTTTGTATGCTTCCAAAGTATTGACCTTGTGGTTGATTTGAAAGCGAATAAGTATCTACATTAAGAGTGGTGGATGTAGATGAATAGTTGGCAGGAATAACACCACCGGGAACATATGGATTGTCCGAATAAATTTCGTCTGGGGAATTATAATCACCTCTTCTATGATTCGATTGAGCCACTCTAAAACTAATCGTAGGAGAGAATTTTGGAGTTGAACCTAGTCCTCTAACACCTACTCTTCCCTTTACAGTTTCTCCAACTTCAAAGGTTCCTGCTGTCATTCTTATTTCAATAAGTTTAGGAACACAGAAATTGGTAACATCTTTACCATCAAAGAATGCGTAAATTCTTGTGCTGGGTTTTAAATTAGTTGCATAGAATTCAACATTTCTTGAGCGAACAGTCTTGACTACTTCTGTACTAACAACTTTATCTCCAAGGTTTACAGTTTCAAATTCTTCAACAATATAGTGCTGTACGCCAGTTCTGGTTGCTTCTCCAGATTCAATAGTAGTCTGATAATCATCTTCAACAACTTGATTGGTTGTTTGTCGCACCCATTGTGCTGGTGAAGAAGAAGGATCTCCGTTAATCCATCCACCACGACCAAAGGTGGTCTCAGAGTGCTCATTTCTTTGAACAGACTCAATTTCATACGAATATGTTCCAGACCAATCATTTTCCCATGAGTTCCATATCTCTCCAGAGAATCCTGTTTGAGGATCAATACCAAATTGTTCTTCTGCAGCAGCTAATGCCATAGCATAGTTACCCATTGTATCAATTGTCTTGGCAGCCAATCTAGTTTGGTCAACCCAAGTATCGGACGATGGGGTAAGTGTTATAGTTCCCTGCCAGAAACTTATCAAGAATGGAGTTACACTCTCGGTTCTAGTTGCAAAACTTTGTTCGATGTAAACTTCTTCAGAGTGCTCTAAACTAATAATATCACTCTGTTTTCTTACATTAATACCCTCAATTGGAGATGTTCTCTTGTCTTCATTTTCATCAATATTAATTACTGGTCCTGTTTGGAGATCAACTGATGTTGTATAATGTCTTGGTCTCAAATGTTTATGTACTTGATCAATTGAATTTTTTCTTTCTATTCCTGTTTCTTGAGTTTTAAACGATGTGAAATTGTCAACAAAGAATCCAGATTTAAATCTATTAGTTCCATTCTCATCCAATACAAGCATATTTGCTGTATTGGTTTCAAGTAAAGAAAGTTGTGTATAATACTCAAGATTCTTGATCCTATCCTCAAGTTTCTTGATATCCTTCATTTGGAATCTCTTGTATTTCAGGAATTTTATTGATGCCTGCTCTACGTTATGGAGATATGGTGGATATGTTATCTCTGCGATTTCTATCGCATTATCAACTGGTTCTGGTCTTGAACGAGATGGATCATCCGAAGGTACTCCAAACTTAAATTGGAATTTGCCATCTTTATGCAAGAATAATCTATCTATTCTTGCTTGGAAATAAGAATAGTCTAAGAAAATGTTCTCATTAGATGCTAAAATATTGGGTACAGAACTACCTACCGAATTAAAACTTCTCCCCAAGAATTCTAATGGCGATCTAGAATTTTCTTCTACTGAGTGATCACCAACTCTTGGTCTAAGGTCAATTATGTCAGTATTTAAAATTCCACCAACAGCCTTTACTTCAGTAGAATAGTTGAAGTCATTATAAGATTCCACAGTTACGATATCACCATCATCAGTAGCGTCGAAAGATGCGCTCTTAAAATATATTTTTATTTTTTTAGTTGGAGCATCAAATTCATTTTTTCTTCTTAATGTTCCATAATTATAGAAAGTATTTCTCTGTCCAGAATTATACGAATAATTTGTAGTCACATTATATGATGTTGTTGACAACTCACTAATAACTGCCTGAATTCCAGTTTCTTGGAAAATTACAGTTTCTCCCTCAACAAATTCAAAATTATTTTTTGGAAGATGTCTAAGAGTAGTATTGTCAACAAATTCGCCATAAATTGCAGACGCGCCACTTGTTTGTCCAACAAAGAGTTCTCCAACAACCATATCTGCTACGGTTCCAGAAACTCCACTCATTTGTGAGAGTTGAATCTCAGGTGATCCAAATGCAGCGTCACCTAAAGATGCGTCTGAACATTCGTAGATTCCGTGTATCTCAATTACATCGGGAGAATTTAATGAAATTAATTTATCTTGTACTCGTGTACCAAATGCATAATTGCCATAAATTAGTCCATCATTCAAAGTTGTTGATCCTGTCCCTGATGCAGGATTTGATGATTTATCAACAACAATACTCTTTACAGAATTTACTATTTTTTTCTTCGATTTGATGCTTGACTTTGATACAGAAACTATCAATTTAGCTCCGGTATCATCGGTTCCTAAATTTCTTATTCTGATTTCTTTTCCATCAGATGCAAATGAAATTTTATCTCTGGTCAAAGTTTCAGTAGTGCCATCAGATCTAATCAAAGAATATCTTGTGCTAGTAAATGGAAGATATACTTCTCCCTCCGGAAGAGTTGCATCTACAATACTTGTAGGTGTGAGTTGCCTGTTCTGAATGTTTACTGTAAAAGTTTTTCTAATAATCAAAGTAGCATCAGTTAGATCAACCGTTGCGATATTTTCTTTAGGGAATCTAGTGTATAATGTATTATCAGAAGATACATCTAGATTGGTTGTTACCAACTCAAAGTCTGTGATTGTTGTTAATGCACTTAAATCTAATCGATCACAAACTCCTGGTACTGATAGTCCCTGACCAATAGTGACACTATCAGTACCAACTCCAGTGACGCTAGCAAGAACTTTATCGTCACTAGTGCTTCCCGTCTGCGTAAATCTTACAATATTACCTTCTTTAAAAATACTTGGTATTGCAGGATTCGTTCCCCTTACTGTGCTTGCACCTCCACTGGTTGCTGTAATAGTTACAATTCCAATATTTGCCAAAGGTGTTTGAACAACGTTAGCACTGAAAGTATTAATCCCCGCTCTATTTTCTCCATTTGCAGAAGCACCGACACCAAAGTCACCAAATAATGATTTTGCATCAGATATACTGTGTGCAGTAATTGCTACGGCAACTCTATTTTCAGTAATTTTATCATTAGATACACCACTCCTAAAAACAAGTTTTTCATTCTTTATAAACTCACCTTTTTTGTCATAAACAGTTATTGCAGTTCCAACATTTACTGAACTTCTTAAAAACGCTGTTGCACCACTACTATCACCCTCAACATATGCTGGGACAGATAGAGAAATATTTTGATTTAAAGAAATTTCTGTAAATGGTTGAACATCAAACAAGGACATTCCCCACTGATTAGTATCTGGCAATGAAGAATCATAAGAACCAGACTCTAACCTAAAATCAAATACTCTGGCTAATCCTACTTCTTTTCCTGATGCGACTTGTGGGTTAGAACCAACTCTGTCACTTCTAAGACTGACAACGAAGGTATTTCCAACACCAACTGTTGGAGTTCTAAAAACGCTATTCAACTTCAAAGTTGGACCAGTGTTATATTCTATGAACTGATCTTCAACTGTCTTTGTAGTTCTTGGTTTTGGTACATCAATGAAAGTTGGTGCTATAGTCTCTATCTCATATCCCCTTACATACGCCTTTCCTGGTGATATTCTACAAAGCGCCAAATCATTTGAGGGGGTTCCTCCACTATAAGTGAATTGTCCTGCTTGAAATACCCCTTGATTACCTCTATTATTATTAAGTGAATTGACAATCGACACGTTGAAAGGTCTTACAATATAATGACCACTTTCATCGTAAGTTCTTCTTGCAAGAACATCTGTTAAATCATCATAGAATACGCCACCGTTTCCCCTAGCAGCACTACCTCTTCTAGTCTGAGAGGTCTTTAAATTTCCATTCTCAATAGTTGCTAATTCTATAAAATTATCATCATTTATGTCAGTTAGAGATTTTTTAAATAATCCGACCGACATTCGTAATCTATCAGCACCAGGTGCTCCATAATTATTAAATCCCTGAGAATTGTCATTTAAAGATTCGTCTGCATTCGAATTAACAATCTCTTCATTTACGAATAATCCAACCCTATAACTTGGAGTGTTACTATATTGGTCTAATATTAATGATTCTTTATTAACGTTAACAAAATGTCCACGAATAAAATATACTCCTGCATCTATCTGAAAAACTGAACCAGTTGCAGTAGCGTTATTAATTATTGTCGTTGCAAATGGAGTTCCTGGATCTATTGTTGTATTACCAAAAAGTCCTGAGGTAATAATTTGATTCGAAGAAAGTGCTTCTCCATCAAAGAAAGTTTGAGTTGAATTATCCGCAGTTGATGAACCAACATACGCAACATAAAGAGTTAAAGTTCCTCTTTCAGAATCTGCGGCAAATAAAACATTATCGACCGTTGCAGTTACACCTGAGGTTTGTCCAGTAATGGTGGAACCAACTAATTGACTGGCATACGCTTCAACAGGGACACCTTGAAAGGTGCTATTTAACTGAACTGCATAGTATAATTGAGAATACCCAGTGTTTCCAGGAATGACCTTAGCACCTTCTTTGAAAAAATGCTGACCAAATTTTTCTACCTGATTCTGGAGAATAGATTGTAATGTAGTTAATTCTCTCGCTTGAACCGGATATCCAGGTTTAAATAAAACCTTTTGATATTCGTTTGTCGGATCGAAATCGTCAAAATATGGCGCTACATTTAGATTCGTTTGCTGTGGCATAATTCTTTAGAACTGCAAAATAACTTTTATGTCTTCCTTTTGATTTGACGATCTCGTAATAGATGGTCTATTATCTACGTAAATAATATTTCCAGAGTGTTGCTTTACTTCTGGGGAAGCAACACCATTACTAAAATTCATTCCAAGATAATATGTACGATTATTTATCGTGGTTTTGTTATCATTAAAAGCTTGATCAATTGTTAATTGCAGACCGATTGTCGGAGTAATAGAGACATTCCCTCCACTTTCTGGACTTCCTGTAAATTCATTAAGTTGGAATCCAAAACTCGGAGTGTTTCTATTTCCGCTTACATCAAATCCATGGTTATTCCTATTTTGCCATAACTTTAAAACTCCGGTATTCTGATCGTAATTTATTACTCTCCCTATAGAAGTTTTACCAGTGCCAACTAATTGTGTTACCTCAGAATCAACCGTAAATATTGCTTCACTATATCCGATACCAGTAAGTTTCAATGCACTAACGGCACTGGCTTTGTCCGAGGTAAGAACTGATCCACCCGCAGATTGCGGATTTTCTACAATACCTATTCTGGCAAACTGATTTCCTGTAATAAAATCTGGATTTTCATTATCACTTTCAATTCTCGAAAACATTAGTACATTATATGCTCCCAGTTCTCGATAAATGTCTGCACCATGACCACCTTGTGGTGTAATAATTACATCAAATTCAGGACTTGTTGTTCCCGCAGGTATTCCAGCTGCTTCAAAATTTACAGTTCCAAATGTATATCCTGATCCTTGTGAAGAAACTGTAACTGATTCAATTCTTGAATCTCCATCAATAGTAACAACACACTCTGCTCCAGAACCATCTCCCTCAATTGGAACACCATTATAAGTTACATTAGCAGTTCCAAGTCCAATACCACGATTTTTGACAGTTACAATTTTGATAGAACCGTCAACTGCATTTTCTCGTATCAAGGAAGCATCATTATCATTTTCCCAATCAGTGGGAACTGGCATAAATTCTGTAGAATCAAATTTGATAATGTCTGCTGGTTTAATAGTGTAAAGATATTTCCAAATATAACCATCACCACTTGTTCCTGCAGATCTTGGTTCTAAATCAACAAAAGTTGGTTCATCTAGTGATGGTCTACCATTTGGTGTTTCTGGACTAGAACCATTTTGAAGACAGATATAAACTCTAAAATCACTGTTTATGACATAGAATAGGGAGGAATACAAATTAGTAGAACCAGAAACCGGAGCAGTGTTAGATCTACTATAATCATGACGGTACATATCATAAGAACTACCAGAAGACCAAACTCTTTTTGGTACAACTTGCCTTACATCAGTACTATTAATTCTCTTCATAGCAATCATGCTATCCCAATAATCATTCTCCTGATCAAAATTATCTTTTGGTGCAGGAGGATTTTCATTCCATGTTGAAGAATATTCTAGTGGATTTGGTAAACCAACAAAAGAATAGTAGGAATTATTTGCATTAGCAATTCCAGCGACAAAATTTTTCGCGTTTAATATTCTTATCTGGTCAGTTATGATTGCAGCCATTTTTATAGACTTTTTCCTTTATTTATTAGGTGTAATTTGAAGAATTTTTAAATCTAAGGTATCTAGTTCTAACCAGTTTTGTGGATGTTGAAATACCACTTAAATTGTTAGTTCCTATACCCGACATTGTTTGAGTAGCATATGATTTCTGCTTGTTTCTGTCAGATAGGATTACCTTACCCCAAGAATAATTGCCAATAAATGGTGAAGTTGTAATGCCAGAAGTGACTCCTATACCTGTTGGATGAGAAGTTGTATTTACAAACACTCTTGTCACTTGAGTTGAAACTCCTGCAACACTCTTGGTCACATATTGGACGGAATTAACCACGTAAACTCCGTCTAAGAATTCTTTACTTATACCAACAATAGTTGAATTATCACTGGCAAGAGAAGTTAAACTAGTGGTAGCAAAACTAATATTTGAATCAGTAATCGTAAAAAAATCTCCAGATGAAAGACTACTCAAAGTAATAGCAGTTCCCACAACTTGTGATTCTCTCAGTTTAGAATTATAAGGAATATGTAAATCGAAAATCATTTGAGTTGTGCCAACACCAACAAATTGAGTTCCAAATCCGACTACTATTCCAGAATCTCCGGTATAGGAATCAACAGCGTTCTCCTCAACGCTGAAACTTGGTTCAGCGATTATTACTGGTGGAGCACTTGTATAACCAATACCACCATTAGTTATTGATACTTGTGAGACGGAACCCTCTGAATTAATAGTTGCTGTCGCGAGAGCAGTTGTGGTAGCAGCGATTCCAGCACCAGAAGTGCTGCCAATACTTATACTTGGATTTGTGGAATAACCCACACCACCATTGGTAATAACAATAGAACTTATGGTGCCGCCCGTTGATACCACTGCCGTTGCAGAAGCTCCAACAGTTATATTAGTTGGAATAAAAGTTACTCTCTTTTGAATTCCTCTACGAATATTAATATCTGGATTTTCAATAAAATTATCAAATAGAGGTCTTAATCTATCAACATACACAACTGTAGTTCCAACTCCAACCGGACTTATAATATTTGCAACAGGATTAATTACAGGTTCATAAAGTTCTCTATCCTTAGGAACTTCTCTACCATTGATAATTTTGTCTTCAGTCTGCCTACACCAAGTTATTCTTCTTTCAAGTTCTAAATTATCAGTTAATCCTGGTCCAAAATATGGATTTGTTTTAACAGCATCAATTGAAACTGTGGTATTGACAGTTCTTACTTCTTGTTGAAGAAGTGTTGATTGTCCTAATTCTGTATCATGATTTAGAGTAACTTCATCGCCAAGTTTCAATGTTTCAATAACTTCTCTACTAATAACATCCAAGTCATCTCCACTTCCTTTATAGAAAATAATTTTTATATCATCACCAATCCTTGGTGGTTCACTAAAGATAATTCTAGATCCTCCAGGGAATCGATATGAATCTCCTGGAACTTGTAGAATATTGTTAATGAATACAATCAAAATTTGATCAAGGTCGATTTTTGATCCTTTCTTTTTGTTTATGGAAACCAAGTTTCCACCTTTAATAAGTGGGAAATCCAATCTCTTACCATCAGGATACTCGCTTATATCATCAAAATTATCAAGAACGCCCACAGACCAACCAGTAAATTTATCATAATGCACTTTATCAATGGAAATTTGGAATTCGTCTCCACTGAATTGTGATGTGGTTGGTATTCCTGTTAATCCTCCGGTTGGAATTGTTAATATCTCACCCGTTTCATATCCATATCCAGTATTCTTAAGTTTGAAACTAACAACACTAGATCCCTGACCAACTACAATATCTGCTACTGCACCGACACCGCTACCAATTCCAGATGAGGAGGAGCTGTAAGTAAGTGCGATTCCGGAATAAGATAATGGTTCATCAATCACAACAAACGGTGGATTTGTTTGTGTATATCCAACTCCTGGATTAGTAATTGCAATACTGACAATATTACCAGTATTGTTGATTACAGCAGTTCCAATAGAGACGAAATTGCCACTGTCTAAGGAGGAAGTTGCAACACTGACATTTACTGTCTGCACACCGACTCTATATCCAGATCCACTATTACCAATAGAAACAGATGTAATAGTACCAAGACCAGATACATTTGCAGTTCCGCCAGCACCTATCAGTGGTTGATATCCGAATCCAGTTGTTGAACCCACGGAGAGTATCATTCCACCTCTTGGAAGAGTTGATATACCAACATCCTTTGATATATCCCTAGCAGTCCCAACAAAAGAAACGGTGGTGATTCCAGAAGATTCAATTAATTCATAATTATTTTCATTTCCAACAGTTTGGAAGATATCATTAACCAATGCAAAAATTCCCTCGTTCGCGATTCCTGTGATATTTGCATTTTGAGATTTAATAGTAAAGTTATTTTTGACACCATCAAACTGCTCAGAAATATCATCAATTATAACATTTTTATAATAGGTTTCATTCGAAGTTGCCGGGAAACCACTTCTTGTAAACACTCTTCCTTGGAAACTACTTTGAGCGTCACCTGATGTTGTAGTTGTAATTGCCGCATTTCCAAATGGAGCGTCTGCAAAATTCAAAACATTATTTACTATATTATAATTACCGACAATCTTTGTAACCAAAGATCCAGTAGAAAATCCCGATAGAGGTGTTCCCAACCAAGATCTTCTGACCCTTAAGATATTTGTAGCACCTATTCCTATACCTTCGATTTTTACAATTTCATTATCAATTTTCAGTAAATCTCCACCAGTAAAGTCGCTAGGATCGCTTACTGTGATAAGGTCGTCTGTTGTAAATACACGTTGCATCAACGTTGTTGTTTTTCCAGTTGAAACCACAGGAGACTGAATGATATTATCAAGAGCTATTAGGACTTTTGGATTTTGATTAGTCGCTATAAATTTATGAGATGCTCCAATTCCAACAGATGTAAATTCTAAGACTGGCGGAACAGATTTAAGCGCATCCTCTGCACTTCTAGCTAATTGGATAGTTTCATCGTCCACCTTAACTACAAATAATCCTTCATCTGGGATAAATGCTGTTGTAATTCCAGTTTCTGGGAAAGTTGTCTCAGCAATACCAATTTTATCTGATGTTGATAAACCTGCTGAGTTGTATCTAATTTTTTCGCCAGTCACAAAGAAATGATCTGGTATAGTAATACTATTACCAATAATACTTACAATTGAAGAATCACTTCCATCAAAAACTTTTTCGAAAATGGGACTAAAGATATGCTTCATTGAGAAAGCTCTTCTAACATCCCGATCGGTTCCTGTGTATTTGATAAACTCTGTATTAAATGTTCCGTTATTAAAGTTTATAAGATCTTTGGTATCATCTTCAACCCGCAAAGCGTTCATATAAACATGAACATTAACATTAATATTGGGATTTGGAGTAAATAAAATTTGAGTTGTAGCCGCAATTCCAATATTATCAGTGACTATTCTACTACCAAAAGTACCCAGACCACTATGAGTTCTTACATTTCCAAATTCATTATCAAATGTTTCATTAGTCAAATCATCTTCAATATGATCATCAACCACAATGTGTTCTAAGAATTCATATCTATTGTTCGTTGTATCGTGTAATTGAATTAAGCAATACGAGGAGTCATATCTATCAACTTCTTGGGAGATATGACTTGGGTATTGTCCAACAACTGTTGGAGTCGGGGAACCAGAAGAAGAAATTTGAGTTATTCTTGATTCTAGTCTAGCATGTTTCATATCAATGGTGGATATTCCAGAAGATGCTGTGGAGAGACCAACAACAATTGTATTAACAACTGAGGTTGTTCCAATACCAACTTCCGGATGAAAGTCTACTTTAAGATTACTACCATCCAGGTATGCATTATAGGTTCCAAATCCAGCAGCAGACAATTCACCAATCGAGGTAGATAATCTACCAAATTCCATTAAAGAAACATCAGTGCCATCATGGCAGATATTTAATTCTTGATATTCAAATTCTCTTGAATTAAATGTAGCAGTTGATCCAAATGATATATTTTCAACATCAGGTGCTATGGTTACTAAAACCTTCAATGAATGATAAGTATTCCCAACACTTACAATATTAGTCGGTGTGGATGGTACAGAGACGCTCCCTGATTGTATTAAGGTCTCCCCGATAGAAGTGTTTCCAGTACCAATTAAATTATCATCTAAATTGAAAGATAATGCACATATATCATAATCATTGACTCTGGATTTTGTTGGGAAAAATCTAAATTCACCTACATTTCCTGAGATAGCAAAATCAAAAGATCCAAGATCTGTAATAGTATCGGTCTTGGCATATTGATTTAAATATCCGTTTGAAGCACTATCATGAATGAGGGAAACAATTTCAAATTGCCTCTCCTTAACAAATCTAGTGTCCTTCAAATATATAAAATATTTTTTACTTCTAAAATCAGTAAGTTTGAAATTATCAATCGCGACGAAAGCAGTTGCTCTAGGAGTATTATTAAATTCAGGACTTATGTCATCAATCGATATTACTCTGTTTCCAACAGACTCACTAAAGTCTGATAGTATTCTACTCTTAAATACTATCTCATCAGATAATACTGATGTGCTGTCATAATTAATATTATTTTCTCTACCAAGATCAAAATCATAAACACAGTTCGTATCAATAACTTCCGAAATACCATAATCGATAGTCAAATCAGTGAGACTAGTAGTCAACCCAACGTTTATTTGTTGGTCAATATTTCTAGATTCTATCTGAAGATCACTAAATTTTTTAAAACCAATTGAGTGATTGGTGCTGGAAATAATATCATTCCAATTATCAAATGGTATTCTAGATTTTAATGAATACGAGAAATTTTGATAATAATCATTATCTTGAATTCTTTGAAGATTATTATTCAAATATCCAGAAATGGTTTGATTACCTTCAAATATTTCTGTTTGAACATTTAAATCAAAATACGATTCATAATTTTTTACCTCGGAACTGATCGTAAGTATATCTGATGCTAATCCACGAATTCTATCTCCAACTTCAAATGTATCGCGAGACAAAATTCTCAATGTTCTAGTTGTAGGATCCCAAGTTTGAACAGTACCTACTTTATTATCAGAGACTACATCTTCACCTTCTATGTAATTTTTTGTAATAAGATTAATATCAAATTTAGGGAAATATTTCTCGGGTGTTATAATTCCCGAAGATCTAATAAGATCTGCCGTTCCTGGATCCTCACCAATTTCTAAATCCTCGGATAAATTATATGAAACTGTCCCTATACCTCCTATATTTGGAGTAACCGAAGTTAGTGTAAACAATTTGTATCCATAGTTCTTAGAATTAAATCCTTTAAAGGTTGTAATACCAACACTTATATTTTCGATAAAGACTTTATCACCAACAACAAAGGGGAAAGCACTTAATGTGGAGAATCCAACTGCCATTCTGACAGTGACTTCTTTATTTGAACTGTTATATTCTATATTACTGATTTTAACTCCATTATTATTTTCAACGGGAATAATTGTTGGAGTTGAATTATTAATACCTCTTGTATTTTGTAGAATGGTTACAGTATTATCGTTAATAGAATATCTTAAATCTAAATCAGTAATAATATTTCCAGTTTTTCCGTCAAATGCAAGTAACTTTGGATTAGAGGTATATCCTTTAGCAATTGAAGAAACTTCAATAGTGTCTAT
>MDTA01136524.1_pt1 | contig 13743 bp, 9 predicted proteins | sample 811151 | NCBI WGS metagenome assembly MDTA01 (sample SAMN05326648, study PRJNA326480) | marine metagenome | isolation source: seawater | place: Indian Ocean: South | collected 2010 | reverse complement strand
CCTCAACTTTGAAGAACACGATGTCATCATCCCGATGACGGTCCTCGAAGAACTCGACAGCCTCAAATCCGGCAAGCAAGCCGTGGCCGCTGACTGCCGGCAGGCGATTCGCAACATCGACAAGTTGCTGGGCGATGCCAGCCCGAAAGTCATCGAAAAGGGTGTACCCATTGTACGTGGCAAGAAGGCCGAGCCCCTGGGCAGTCTTTCGATCCTGATGAGCACCGGTGACAGCGGCAACCACTCGCTGCCCGAGCACCTGAACGACAACAAGATCATCAATACCCTGGCCGCGCTCCAGAACCGCCACAAGTCCCGGGATATTATCCTGGTGTCCAAGGACATCAATATGCGCCTGAAGGCGCGAGGCTTTGGCGTGGAGGCGCAGGACTACCACAACGACCAGTTGCTTGATGACATTGATCTTCTGCCCAAGGGCTATCGGGAATTTCCAAACTCTTTCTGGGACACCATCGAGAAAGTAGAGACCGTTCAGCGGGAAGGCACCACCGAACACATCCTCAAGCGCGAGGGAGAACTGGCAAAGCTCAACATCAATGAGTTTGTGATCGATGAAATGGGCTTTGTCGGCAAGGTGGTAGACCTTTCAGACACCCAGGTGATCATCAAGGATCTGCACCAGCACGACCTGATGAACGAGGAAGTCTGGGGGCTGGTACCCCGGGACATCTATCAGGCCATGGCGCTGAACCTGCTTCTGGACCCGGATATCCATCTGGTCAACCTCACCGGTTCTGCCGGTTCCGGTAAAACCATCCTGGCCCTGGCCGCCTGTATCGAGATGACCGTGGCAAGCAAGCTTTACAAGCGCATTATCGCCACCCGTTCCACCCAGGGGCTGGATGAGGACATCGGGTTCCTGCCCGGCACCGAGGCTGAAAAAATGGAGCCCTGGCTGGGCGCCATCGTCGACAACCTGGAAGCGCTCCACGAAGACGACGAGAACATGACCGCCAGCGTCGACTACATCCTCAGCAAGGTACCCCTGCACTTCAAGTCCATGAATTACATCCGGGGCCGCAGTTTCCAGCACAGCCTGATCATCATAGACGAGTCCCAGAACCTGACGCCGCACCAGATCAAGACCATTATTACCCGGGCAGGTAATGGCTCGAAGGTGATTTGCCTCGGTAACCTGGCGCAGATCGACACACCTTACCTGAGCGCCCTGAGCTCCGGCCTCACCTACATGACCGAGCGATTCAAGGGCTTCCGCCATGGCGCCCACATCCACCTGCAGGGTGTACCCCGCTCGGTCCTGGCGGAGTTTGCCGAAGCCAATCTCTGACAGTTCAGGGCGGGGCACAGATACAAAAAGGGCAGAACGCGCGTTCTGCCCTTTTCTCCGAGATTACCAGCTGGAATCAGACCCGGTAGCGACTAACCTCATCCGACATCTCCGACGCCAGATTTTTCAGGCGCTGAGTTGCGTCACCTGCTCGGCGAGTGCCCTGGGCCGTCTGTTCTGTAATGGCAACAATCTCGTGCACATTCTGGTTAATGGTTTCAGAGACACTGGTCTGCTCTTCCGCAGCACTGGCAATCTGGGTGTTCATATCCGTGATCGTTGCCACCGCCTGACCAATGCGCTGCAGCGCCTCGTTCACCTGGCGGGTTTCTTCAACGGTTGCTTCACTGCGCTCACTGATTGAGCCGATCAGTTTGACCGCATTGCCGGCACCGGACTGCAACCGCTCAATCATGTCCTGGATTTCCTGGGTACTCTGCTGGGTCCGGCGAGCCAGCGTGCGCACCTCATCGGCAACCACGGCAAAACCTCGCCCGGCCTCACCGGCTCGTGCTGCTTCGATCGCCGCGTTGAGCGCCAGCAGGTTGGTCTGATCGGCAATTTCACGAATGACCTCAAGCACACTGTCAATGCGACGGGAGTCAGCGCCCAGCTGTTCAATAACGCGAACCCCCTCACTGACGTGCTCTGAAAGCCCACCAATGACCTCGGTAGCCTGGTGCACCAGACCCTGAGCGTCACAGACCTGCCCATTGGCATGGTCGGCTGCCGTGGAGGCTTCACTGGCGTTGCTGGCAACCTCCTGGGCAGCAGCCGTCATCTCATTCATGGCCGTGGCAACCTGATCACTCTCGGACTTCTGCCGCTCAACACCCTGTTCGGCTTCGGTCATGACCTGATTCAGATCTGCCGTGGCCTCGTTCAGTGTCCGGGTGGATGACAGTACCCGCTCAACCAGTCCATGGACCTGGTCGGCAAAACTGTTGAAGGCGGTTGCCAGCTGTCCAAGCTCATCTTTGCCGGAAACGTCCAGGCGCCGGGTCAGATCGCCATCACCACTGGCAATATCGTTCATCGCTGAAACCGCAGATTTCAGGGGACGAATGATGCTGCGAACCACAACCAGTGCAAGCAGGACGATCAGCGCCAGTGCAATCAGTGAAGTGGTGACTGACCCGATGATCGCATCGCGCAAGGAATCGCCGACATGGTTTTCCATCTCGGTGACCTGCGTTTCCAGGCCATCAACCCAGAATCCGGTCCCGATCATAATGCCCCACTTCGGCAGCATTTCTGCGTAACCCAGTTTGGGGGCCACTTCCCCGGTATCGCTGTTCTTCCAGCCATAGGGAACGTAGCCGCCGCCACCACGCGCCGCCTTCACCAACTCACGGATGAGATAGGTCCCATTCGGGTCCTGGAAATCCCACAGATTCCTGCCCTCGAGCGACTGGTTAACACCGTGCATTACGTTGACGCCTTTGGTGTCATAGGCAAAGAAATAACCAGTACTTCCCGAATCGTTGAAGCGAAGCTGTCGGAGTATCTCCCAGGCTTTTTCGCGAACCTTCTGATCATCCGCGGAGCCCGGTTGATTGTAGAGATGCGCGATAGAGGACTTGGCGACGGCCAGATAATTTTGCAGCTCCTGCCGCTTGCTCTCCTCCATATCGGAGGAGAAGCCGGCAACGGCCTCCTCGCCAATAAATCTGGCCTGATTCAGGTTGTAGCTTGTCAGGAATGCGGTAAGGACAATCACCGGCACCAGGGCCAGCAATAGCACCCGTGTCTGGATGGTCAGGTTTTTCATGGCTGGTCGTCTTTCAGGTTGAACACTCAGGGAGCCGGGTGGCCCGGCACGGAAAAACCCGCAAGACTACGAAAAACCCGCCGGAATTATCATTGATGATAATGCGTAGTTTGTTTCTGCCCGGTAACCGAGACGGTAAAATTTTGTAGCTCAGTCCTTGAACTGGGCTTTATCCAGCCCGTGCTTGCGCATCTTGTCGTACAGGGTTTTACGGGCAATACCGAGCTGCACCATGGTGTCCTTGATGCTGCCGTGGCTGGCGTTGAGGGCGCTGACAATAGCAGAGCGTTCAAAACCATCCATCATTTCAGCCAGCGTTTGGCGGCCCGCTACGTTGCCGGCATCCGCCGGCTCATTCTCGTCCAGTGCTGCAGGCCCCAATAACACATAGCGCTCCGCCAGGTTCCTGAGTTCACGAACATTGCCGGGCCAGGAATGCTGCATCAGCCGGGCCGCCTGGCCGGCATCCAGGGGAATGCTTTCGCGATCATAGCGAGCGGCCGCAATGAGTACGAAGTGGTGGAAAAGCATCGGCACGTCTTCCTTGCGCTCTCGCAACGGCGGAATATCCACTTTCACAACATTTAGACGGTAGTAGAGATCAGACCGGAACTCGCCCTCGTCACTGAGTTTTTTCAGGTCGGCCTTGGTGGCAGCAATGATGCGCACGTCCACTTCCTGCACCTGATTGCTACCCAGGCGCTCTACCCGTTGTTCCTCCAGCACCCGTAACAGTTTAACCTGTAACGGCATGGGCATGCTTTCCACTTCATCCAGGAACAGGGTGCCCTTGTGGGCATGCTCGATCTTGCCGATACGGCGTTTCTCCGCTCCGGTGAAGGCACCGGCTTCGTGGCCAAACAGTTCGCTCTCGATCAGGTTCTCGGGGACTGCCCCACAGTTGATTGCAACAAAATTATGGGCACTGCGGCCACTGTTCTCATGGATATACCGCGCCAGCGCGTCCTTGCCCGACCCGGTCTCTCCATGCAGCAGAATATTGGCGGAGATATCAAGAATCGGATCAATAGTGGCCATGACTTTCCGCATGGACGGCGAATCGCCAAGCATCCGGGGGCCGGGCCTGGCCAGGTGACGCAACTGGGCCTTGAGACGGCGGTTTTCGAGGGCAAGGTGTCGTTTCTCAAGGGCGTGGCGAAGCAGCTCAATCAGCTCGTCATGATCAAAGGGCTTTTCAATGAAATCGTACGCCCCTTGCTGCATTGCCGTAACGGCGGTGCTTATGTCCCCCTGGCCGGTAAGGATGATCACCGGAATGGTGTCATCAATCGATCGGATCCGGTCCAGCATCTCCAGGCCGTTCATATCCGGCATGTTGTAATCACACAGAACCACACCGTCATACTCGGCATTGATGTGCTTGAGTGCCGACGGCGCCCCCTCGAAACAGCTGACCGGCAGGTCCTCCAGGGTCAGCGTCTGGGCAATGGCCTGGCGGATGTGTGGATCATCGTCCACAAAGATTACCGAAGATTCTGTCATTCCGTGGCCTCCCGCTTCTTGAGGGTTACAACGAATTCGGCGCCGGGGCCGTCCTTGCGATTGCGACCGATCAGGCTGCCACCCAGCGCATCCACGATCTGGCGCGATATGGAAAGCCCCAGGCCCAGGCCCTGTTTGACCGACTTGGTGGTAAAAAAGGGCTCGAAGATCTGTTCGGTGTCGCCCTGCAACCCGGGCCCATTGTCACGGACCAGACATTTCCAGCAATGCTCGGTCTCTTCTATATCGATCCGGATTTCCGGTCGCTCGCCACCCTCAACCGCCTGAACCGCATTGGCCATCAGGTTGACCATGACCTGCTCTATCCGGATCAAGTCGCCGTGGCACATCACCGGCGCCTCCGGGCGGCGCCACTGGATGTCGATTTCTGAGCTCGATTGCTGGGCGACGATGATTTTCAGCGAAGCATCAATCGGTTGCCGGAGATCAACCACCGCAGGCGGGCCCTCGGATTTGCGCGCGAACACCTTGAACTGCCTGGTCAGCTCCGCCATCTTGTCACACAGGACGATGATCTCTGAAAGGTTAGCATCGACCATCTCGCTTGCGCCTTTCTCAAGGAAGCGCCGGCTGTTTCGTGCGTAGGTCTGGATGGCCGTCAGAGGCTGGTTCATTTCATGGTTGAGCCCTGCCGACATCTGTCCTAGCACCGCCAGTTTTGCCGCCTGAATCAACTCCTGCTGGGTTTCCCGAAGTTCGTTCTGGGTGCGTTCACGTTCCCGAATTTCTTCCACCAGCTTGCGGTTGGAGTTCTCCAGGTCTGCGGTCCTCTCGGCCACGCTGCGCTCCAGTTGCTCGCCTCGCAGGGCAAGTTCAGCTTCGCGCCGGTAGCGTTCGCGCAGATAAAGCCAGGTCAGAAGACCACCAAAAAACAGCGCGGTGCCACCAACCAGAAATCCAAGCCGGGTCCAGACCACAGAGCGCGTGCTCACCATTACCTGCAGATTCCAGTCCAGTTTCGGCAGCGGCGTTCGAACGCTGAGATACTCTCTGACCTCGCCGTTTTCAAGAATATTGATGGCAGTGGAATTCTCCGACAAGCCCCAGGGCTTACCCAGGTTATCGAATTCGATGGGGTTCAGGTCGCGGTCCGGATAACGCTGACGGGAAGCCGCGTCCGGGGCCACCCCCGCATTTGAAAAGTTCCGATACAACCAATTGGGTTTGCTTGCCAGAAAACTGATACCAGCGTCATCCAGCACGACCATTTCAGCTTCCCTGAGGGAAGCAGGCCGATCCCACTGGGATTCCAGCTCATGAACAAGAACCTTCACGGCCACCACTCCGAGAAGACGGCCCGAGTCGTCGATGACAGGATGTGAAAAGTACAGGCCGCGGACTCCCGACATAAGCCCCAAAGCAAAATAGATGGCCGAATCCCGATTAGACACTGCTTCTGAAAAATAGGGCCGGAAAGCGTAGTTGCTGCCGACAAAGCTGTCGGCTTGCTGATAGTTGTTGGCGGCGATGGTCAGGCCGTTTACATCCATCAGGTAAACGTCGGAGCTACCCACAATGGTGGCCATACGCTGCATCTGCTCGTTGGCCTCGAGAATAACGTCCGGATTACCTGGGTCAGTCAGTGCCCGTTCAAGCAGCGGATGCTCTGCCATCAACTCGGGGACCGGCAGATACCGGTTCAACTCATTGGCAACCAGCTGCCGGTAACGGAACGACTCTTCCAGGCTCTCCTGCTCCACCTGCCGGTATCCGACCCAGCCTCCAAGCAGCCAGGACACAACCAGTGTGGCAACGAAAACAAGAACAGCACCGATCCGGTAGGACATAGCATCCGGTTCCTGAACAACCGCGGAAAGCCGCTAGAGTATAGGCAGGCTGAAGCCAGAACAACCGTACCCTGGCTAACAGGGTACGGTTGTTCTGTCGCAGATCCTCGCAGCCATGCCTCTTTACACGACACCTGCCGTGGCAAGGCGAGCTTTCCGCTGTTTCTGGATGACGAAGGCCAGAACCGCCAGGGCAATACCGGTAAGGTCTGTCCAGAGCCCGCCCTCGATCATCAGTAGCGCGGCGGCAATCAGGAGGACTCGGGTTACCCAGGAAGCAGAAACCCTCGCAAACCAGCCAAGCACACCGCCAGACAGCATGTAGACACCAAACGTTGCGGTTACCAGCGCCCTTGCGATCTCGAACCACCCCGCTTCCATCAACAGAGCACTGTTGTAGAAGAACATGAAGGGCACGATAAAGGCTGCAATGCCAATCCGGAACGAGGCCACGGAGGTTTCCATCGCGTTGGCGCCGGAAATCCCTGCCGCAGCATAGGACGCAAGCGCAACCGGCGGCGTGATCGCCGACACCACAGCGAAGTAGAACACAAAGAAGTGAGCGGTCAGCGGCTCAATCCCCAACTGCACCAGGCCCGGAGCTACCACCGAGGCAGCAACCGCATAAGCCGCCGTGGTGGGCATTCCCATACCCAGCAGAATGGAGATGAACATGGCGAAAATCAGAGCCAGCAGCTGGCTGGTGGCAGCAACATCCAACAACAACACAGAGAAGCGTGCACCAACTCCGGTCAGGGAGATTACGCCCACGATAACCCCGGCCGCGGCGCACACCACGATAATCTGGATTGCCATGTAGGACGCGATTTCCAGCGCCTGAAGGATTTGCCGCAGGCCCATCTTGTTGGGAGACAACCAGCTCACCACAGCGGCAGAAACAGTCGCGAGGGTACCTGCCCGGATCACCGAGTAACCCATGAACAGCGCCACGATCAATATGATGATCGGCACGAACAGGTAGCACTGCTTCATCATGGTTTTGAGCTTCGGCAGCTCATCTTCACGCATGCCGCGCATACCTGTCTTGGCGGCCTCAAAATCCACCATGAAGTAGACCGAGGCGAAATACAGGATCGCCGGGATAATCGCCGCAATAGCAATCTCGGTGTAGGGAATGCCGGTAATCTCAGCCATGATAAAGGCACCGGCGCCCATGATCGGTGGCATGATCTGCCCGCCAGTAGACGCAGCCGCCTCGACAGCGCCGGCAGACTGTTTGCTATAGCCCACCTTTTTCATCAACGGAATCGTCAGTGAACCCGTGGAGACCACGTTGCCGGCACTGGTGCCGTTGATCATACCCATCAAACCGGACGCGAAGATCGAGACCTTGGCCGGGCCACCCCGGGAACGGCCAGCCGCAGCAAATGCAAAATTCACGAAGTAGTCGCCCACCTTCGAGGACTGCAGGAAGGCGGCAAAAATAATGAAGAGAATGATGTAGGTCGAGGACACTGCGGTGGTTGGCCCGAGAATCCCGGCGTCCGTGTAGACCTGGCTGAAGAACCGCTGTACGGAAAGACCGGGGTAGCCAAGAAAACCCGGCAGGTAAGGGCCGGCGAACACATAAGCCAGGAAAACCAGGCCGATGATCACCAGCGCCATGCCAGCAACACGCCGGGTCAGCTCCATGATCAAGGCGGTACCCGCAATAGCGGCAAAGGAAATACCTACCGGCGCGAAGGACGTACCGGTCGACATACGCATAGACGTGTTGTAGACCACCAGAAAGTAAGCGGCAACGGCCAGCGAGCAGGCGATCAGCACCAGATCGGGAACGCTGAACACCGATCGCTCGCGTTGGTGAAACCAGCTCATGACAATGCCGGCACCGGTTGCCGCCAGCAAAGGCCAGCCAAAGTGCCACACCTCAAGTTCAGCAGGGATTCGCATGGCGCCATTCTGGACCATCTGCCAGAACGAGAACGTCTGATACAACACATAGAGAGCCGGCAGCATGGCGCCAGCACTGATCCAGGTCGTCCACCGATGGCGGGCACCACCCTCTTCGGATGATACGAACCGGGCGCCGGCAAACAGCACGAAACCCAGTACCAGAGCGCCGGCGATGTGAACGATCCGGAACGACCAGGTCTCAAGGGGCGCTATGTTAAGGGAATACAGGTGAAAGGCTGAATAAGCGATCGCCAGCATGGCGACAAATTTCAGCAAGCCGCCTTCAAACAGGCGACGGTTGGCTTCGACCGGCTCATCATCCACGTTGTGTGCGAGCACATGGTCCTCGCCCACTTCGATGTCCGGAAGATCTTTCGAGTTTTGTTCGGTAGTCATGACACACCCTGCTTGCAGGCAAATCGGGACCAGAACCCTGCTGGTCTTAATTTGCGGGGGCCGCCAGGCCGCCCCCCGCCTGAGCACTGTTACTTGATCTTGCTGTCTTCGATCGGGTAACCGTTCTCGTTAAACCAACGTGCCGCGCCCGGGTGCCAGGGCAGAACGTTGTTCTTTGTGTAGTTCTCGGGAACCGAATTGCGGGCCGCCTTGTGGATGGAAACCATCTTGTCATTGTTCTCCATGGTCAGCTTGGTGATCTCATACACGAAGCTTTCGGACACATCACAGTTAACCATCGCGAAGTTCCACATGGACACCACGCGGGAAGGTGCATCCAGGGACTGGTAGGTGGACGCAGGGATGATGAATTCGGAGACCGGGAAGTTATTGATAATGGTTTCTGCCTCGGCATCGGTCATACCGATGATATTCACATCAGTCTGGACTTCCAGCTGGCTGACCGCCGGAATAGGGATACCTGCCGCGAAAGCCACCACGTCAATCAGGCCATCCTGGAGCTGACCACCCAGATCGGACCAGCTGCCGTTACGGCGCTCAAAGTTCACACCCAGGGTTTCCATCATGCGCGGGAAGTAGGTATCGGAGGTGGAACCGGCCGGTCCGAAGCCTATGGTCGCGCCATCCGGTATATCAGCAATGGAGGTGATGCCGGAGCTGGAGAGCGCGGTTACCGAGAACGGCGTCTCGTACATCGGGAACATGGCGCAGACATTGTCCATCATCATACCCGGAGCCAGCGGGCTATTACCCTCCATGGACTCACGGGCGGGACCCATGGTGGTCAGGCCGAATTTGAGGTCGCCGGTATGCACGAGCGCCATGTTCTGCACCGGACCGCCGGTGATTTCTGCGCCACCGGAGACGCCCAGGTTTTCAGCCACAAAGTTGGCCCAACCGGAACCATAGGCAAAGTAGGTCCCACCCTGGCTGGCAGTACCAACGGTGAAGTTGGTGGGCCAGTCTGAACGGTCCTGGGCTGCTGCGGGGGTTGCGACGGCGAAGGTGGAGGCGAATGCTACCGCCATTACGGCTTGGGTTTTCATAGAGAATGCTCCCGTTTCATTTTGTTTGTTGGGTGCTCAACGAAGCTATGTTGCCTCGGTGGGTAATCCCAAGAGCAAGGAGCAGACCAGTTCCGAATTAATTATTTAAAACAGAGCATTAGTGAAGTCAGGAAAGGATTCTGGGCTGAAAATGGGTGGATATCCACCCATCAGCAAGAGCCAATGGGTGAAGACCAACACGTTCCACGGCATCGGGGCAGCACAAGCGCAGGGTTACCAGCGTCCCTGCAAGGTTGCCACAATACGCCGGCTTCCGGCCCGGTCCCGGTGCTCGCAGAGGTAAAGCCCCTGCCAGGTTCCCAGGGCCAGATGACCATGACTGACCGGCAGGGTCAGGGAGGGACCGATCAGTATGCTTTTGATATGGGCCGGCGAGCTGATAATCTGACAAGGTTTTGTGAATGAAGCTGTGCGCTTTTGGGGAAATTACTAAATAGACTGCAACCAATGGACGAAATAGCTCCAGAGAAACACGCCTGCACAAGCATTCACAAAATTAGTAATGTGAATGGCTAACCTATTAAACTGCGAATCGACTTTTACCCTTATCAACAGTTGGCTCCAGCCTAAAAAGTGAAACCCTTTGTGTTTGATCTTTCACAATATCACTCCCCCTAAAGCCCTACTATCCAATCCTTACAAATCGATCTCGGTCATGACTACATATCATTTAGATCTGGCATCAGCTCCTTGGGGGGGCAACACAAACAGTTTGCGAGAAGGTAAATTTTTTCAATTGTGACATTCACCTCTCCCCGCTCAATCTTCCCTACATAGCTCCTGTCCATTCCCGCCTCGTGAGCAAGACGTTCCTGCGAAAGCCCTTTTGATTTTCGAATCACCCGCAGATTCTGGCCAAACGCTTCACAAATCGGTGAGCCCATTTCTTGCCCCTACAAAAGGCAAGACTATGGTTTCTTGAGGCATGAGGGGCCACGGCATATACTACCCATTTTCATGAGTCGACCAAATCGACCTAATGACCATTTGGGCCCTCGAATGCAAAAATTACAGTCACTACAAGTCGATAAGACACTGGTCGACTTGTTGCGGAAGCAATCAGACACCCCTTTCTCGACCACTGAAATTCGGGACCTCTATGCGCTTCGAGTTTCCGAAGGTCAGCGACCGGATTGCAACCAGCTCCGAAAATATATCTATAGAGAGCTATTGCGACTTGAATCAGCCAATCTGATTGAAAGACACCACGGATCTACCGGCCGGGGGTGCAAATTTGTCTTCTGCCCAGAGCGCTCAAGTGTTGAGCTTGAAGCAAAGCCGTCGCCGTTTGAAAACCATGTCGATAATGCTGAGTCGACGATGGATGGAGAAACGCAGCGAGCCCTTCAAGAAGAGTTATCCCAAAGGAGAGTGGAACTTGTCGCCAGTATCGGGGAGGCGGAGGAGTATCAACGTCTATATAACAAATACCCCGCACTTCGAGTTGCCGTGAGGGAGCAATACTTGGAGTCCCGGGAAAGAAGCACGAAACTCCTTGGGCAACTCCGTGCGGTCGAGTCTGTGATCACCAAAATCGGCCTTCCCTCATGATGAAACTCCGCGCATGGCAGAGCGAGTGCATTGCTCAAGCCCTGTTATCCTTCGAGTACCAAACCCATTTCCTGTGTCATGCTACGCCAGCGGCAGGTAAAACCGTTATGGTCGCATCTGTGGCCAAGGCACTGTTTGAGCAAGACAAGATTGATTTTGTTGTATGCTTTTCCCCTTCGCGAGCAATATCCCAAAGCGTTGCCATAACTTTTAGCAAGATTCTTGGACGAACTTTCAATGGGCAAATTGGTGCTGCCGGTGGGTCGTATACTTATCAGTCGATGGGTACGCTGCCAAAGGAGCTTTGGCGCGTGTTGAGCGATCACCGAGTGCTGGTCGTTCTGGACGAAATTCATCATTGCTCAGGGATTAGCTCGGACGACTTTACTCTTGGTAACAGTTGGGGAAGGATCATACTTGACCGAATTCAGGGAAATGCGTCCTTTACCATCGCATTATCTGGAACACCCTGGAGAACAGACGATACACCTATCGCGTTGGCTCGATACACCCAGCCTGACGGCAAGCTCCATTGCGACTATGAGTATGGTCTCAGACGAGCCGTTGCGGATGGGGTATGCCGAGCTCCAAAGATCGTGCTCACGGATAATCGAGAGATCCACCTGAAATCTTCTGAAATCGGCCTAAAAACCTATTCGAGCATCCGTGAAACCATCAAGCACGGCCATATCTCTTATCCCGACTTTCTTTTTCGAGATGAGGTAATCGACCATACACTTTCGGAAGCATCAGAAAAACTATCTGAAATTCGACATCGAATTCCCAATGCCGGCGGCTTAGTTGTCGCAGCGACCGTCGCACATGCAGAGCATATTGCGACCAGACTCGCAGCGCTGGGTGAAAGGTCCGTCGTTGTCAGTTGTAGAACACAAGACGCCCACGAAATAATCAATAGGTTCAGGTTGTCCAAAGATCCCTGGATCATCTCTGTGGGCATGATTAGTGAAGGAACGGACATTCCAAGGCTGCAAGTGTGCTGCCATCTCAGCAGAATCCGAACCGAGCTCCATTTTCGGCAAGTTCTTGGGAGAATCCTGCGACGCCAGGCCGGTGAATCGTCGGAGATTGGAGGTTGGCTTTACATTCTTGCGGAACCAAGCCTTGCAGAATTCGCACGAAGAATCGGTGAAGATCTTCCGGAGCAAAATGTGGTTTCGTTTTCACCCAGAGCGTCGAAACAGAATCCGGATAACTCTGGGAAAAGCCAGATTTTAGCCAGTGGCGACGAGACTTCGGAGTGGGATCTTAACTTTGGCTCCGAGTACACTTTCGACAATGAAGCGGAACAGGCCGGACGAAGAGAGTCCGCAGAGCTTTCTATGAGCAGCCATTATTGGAGCGAGATTCTGTCTCTATTCGAAAATAAAGTGGTGTGACCTGTGCCCCCTTACACAGCACATTTGGATTAAAGCAATTAATCTACTCATGAGCTCCTTGGTTAGGATGACCGTAGGACACACCGCCGGCATGGATGCTAGGCGAGCGCGACACCTGCATAGTGGTGTGACTGCTAGGGAGAGGCTTGGCTTCGTTCTGCTTCCTATATCTTTGCCACTTTCAATGGTATGGACTTCCAGCGTGTTTCACTGTTTCCGAAACACTACAAGCAACCTCGCCAAAGGTATCGCTTCCAGGCTGTTCAATGGGGGTCAGCCATCCTCACCTTTGCTTTCGAGTGCAATAATTCTTTTCATCAACTCTTCATACGTTGAGTTTTCTCGGAGTTGTTTTACCTCAGCTCCAAGGGCAATTGCTTGTCGCTCGAACTGATAACGTGCTTCCTGCGATTGCTTCAGTTCCTCCGTCGATTCTTGCAACTGCTGAGTGGTGTCTGTCAGTCGTTGCTCTAGCTCTTCAATGATGGTTTTTGCGTCCTGGATTTCAGCTTCTATGTCCGATTGTAGCTGCTTTAGTTCACGAGATGTCTCTGAGACCTGCCTTTGCGCGGCCTTCAAGGCACCCTCATAAATTTGCACTGTAAGTGGGCGCAAATGATCTATCAGCTTGCGTTCAAGCTCGGTGACGAGGTCTTCTAGCTCGGCAGGGAGGCGTAAGTCAGCGTTTCTCTCAGCGTTACCTTTGCCCGCGTATTCGTCCCAGACAAATTTCAGGCGTTTGGCGTCTCCAGCTCCAAGAATGCGGCGAAGCCCATACCCGGTAATATTCTTGCCCGTGGATTGTAGTTTTTTACCTGCTTCGATGATTTCTTGATTCGCGATTTCGGCCGGTCGCATCGTTTAGGCTCCCACAAGTACATGTCTGATTATAGATATAACAAAAGTGCATATTCCGGCCCATCGTGACCGCCCATTCCGTTTGAACGTGACCGCCTGTTCCGGGCGATCGTGACCGCTCATTCCGTTTTATCGTGACCGATTT
>MDTA01054694.1_pt1 | contig 13743 bp, 16 predicted proteins | sample 811151 | NCBI WGS metagenome assembly MDTA01 (sample SAMN05326648, study PRJNA326480) | marine metagenome | isolation source: seawater | place: Indian Ocean: South | collected 2010 | reverse complement strand
ATCTAAAAAGTTTATTTTTTTTGGGAAAAATCCTTCATTTAAAAGACTTTCTTTTAGATTAATTTTGTCTAGAAGATTTATAGCATTTGGAGAAATTGATATACCAGACCCGCCTTCTCTTATCTTAGATGATCTTTCAAAGATTACGCACTCGATATTTTCCCTCAATAAAAAACAACCGAGAGAAAGGCCTGCTATGCCTCCACCAATAATACCAATATGTTTAGAATAGTCTTCCATAAATTATTTTCATTATATAATCTTTAAATGCAGAAGTTCTTTGCAGTATTTATTTCTTTTCTATTTATGACCTCATCTCACTCTGAGGAGTTAAATGATGTTTCTTCGATAATGCTAATTGGAAACAGCTTTTTTTATTACAATAATAGCTTACATAATCATCTTGGCGATCTTTATGATGCTGATCCTGAGCTTAAAACTCCAAAAAGACGTTCAATAACCATAAATGGATCTTCGTTATCATGGCATGATGTTGAAAGCTATCTCTCAAATGATGAAATAGGTAGCTTCAAAATAAATTCAGAAACAAATAATTATGAACCATACAAAGATAGAGATATAGATGTTGTAATAATGATGGATTGTAGTCTGTGTCCAATAAATGATGAAAGAAGGCCTAGTTTTTATAAATATGTTAAAAAACACTCAAAGACGGTCAGATCAAAAGGTGCGGAGCCAATCTTATTTATGAGTTGGCCATATAAAAATAAACCTGAAATGCAAAATCAACTTGAAGAAGAGTTCCTCAAAGTTTCCAAGATAAATAAGTTAAGAATGATCCCAGCTGGACAAGCATTTTTATATGTTAATCAAAATTATCCGAGCATTAATCTTTATACAGATGACCTCAGGCATCCGAGTAAGGAAGGTACTTATCTTGCATCTCTTATGGTATTCACTACCCTTAATGACAAATCTCCAGAAGGAAATACTTATATAATGGATTTAGATCCACAAATAGCAAAAACCCTTCAAAAGGTAGCATGGATAACCTATGAGAGATTTCAAAAAAAAATGTTTAATTATGGTTTATAATTACATTTTATTGTTTAATAATATAAATATGAAATTATCTTCGATCTCTTTGGTTTTTGTTTTATTATTTTCAACTAGTTGTGCACTTTTCGTTGATGAATATCAAGTAAATTCCAGAAAAGTAATTGCCTACCTGCTTGAAGACCTTCCGCTTCCTGATGATGCTGACATTATTAAGGTTCCAACAGTCTTACTAGGTACTGGTGATGCTATTTCAGGAAGAATTATCCTAAAATCTGGCTATAGCCCTGCTGAAAACCTTATTTACTACGGTAATGAAACCCTTACAACCGGATGGCAATTAATTTCATCAAAAGTCGGTGAGGAAGTGACCCTTATATACTTCAAAAATGGCAGATATGCTACCCTTGAAATGAAGCCAAGAAACACTGTAGCTGGTTTTGTTGCAGGTGATGTCGGAAGTGATATTGTCATCTCAGTTGTGCACCCTGATGCTATTGCTAATCAAAATCCTTATTTTGATCTTGAATATAATAATCTCCCAGAAGTCCCGTAATTTTTAATAAATGACTTCGCCAGTATCCCTTGTAGCAGGAGGAACCGGTCTCGTTGGCAGTTATATTATAAGCTCACTTTCCAAACAATCAGGTACACAAATTATTCTTTCAAGATCTTTTGATCATGATGTTCCCCATAATGCTGAACTTCAAATAATAAATTTTGATGATCTGAAATTAAAGAAAATTAAACTTGAGTACAAAATTGATAATGTCTATTTATGCCTTGGCAAAAGGCTTGCAACATATGAGCTTTTCTACATGAAAGATAGCTCCAAAGAGAGCTTTAAAATGATTGATTTTGATTATTCATTATCGATTGCAAAACTGGCTTTTGAAGCTGGTGCAAAAAATATATGTGTTGTATCTGCAGTTGGAGCACAAGAGGGATCAAACAACTATTATTTTCATATTAAAGGAAAGCTAGAGGAGGAGATAAAAAAAATAGGTTATAAAAATATTGTTATTGCTCAACCAGGCCATCTTCTTGGGGAGAGAAATGAATTTAGAGGATATGAGATACCTATTCTTGAATTTGGTCTAAGCGTTGCGCATCCTCTCATGCGAGGTCCACTAAAAAACTTTAGGCAAATTGAGGCAAAAAAAGTAGCAGCTGCAATGGTTGCTAATAATAATATAAGGTATTCTGATTCAGGGGTTGTTAAGATTCTAACTTACGATGACTTTCTGTAAACAGATACTTTTGAATAAATATCATCAGACTGTAAGAACTTGATCTTCATCTCATCACCTTCGAGTACTATATAAACACTCTCTAACCATTTCTTATTCTCTTTTAATAATACCTCTGAAGCATATGGGTTTGGATAGATGAAAACTCCCGTATTAAGATAACTTACATGTGCTGAATTGCTATCAATGGAGATCGTAAAATCAGAAAGAAACCATTCGGTTGACAGCCATCCGAGATATCCGGCAGACTCAATAAAGTCTGTGAACTCATTGAGTGTGAACTTTTCACCCATCTCGAAAATAATAAAATCATTAGTAACTTTTTGACTTAATGCCACTTTATCATAATTCTGAATGTTAAGAGCACTAAAAAATTCATTGATATGGTCCACAACTCTTTCTTCAGTAAGTTGCTCCTGTGAAAAAGTAATGAAAGGCAATAAAAGAAAAGTTAAAAATTTTTTCATAATTAAATTATTATATTAGAAAATATTTATTTAGCTAACTAACCAAAGTCTTTAAGCATTTTCTTTAGTTCTAAAGAATGCTGCTCTTCTTCGCCAATCATTCCTCTAGCATATTCTTCAAGATATACTGATTTGTTTTCAACTAGAGATAAAAGATCTTTATATAGTTCAACAGCTTGTATTTCATGCTCTAGACTTTCTTCCAATATGTCCTTAATAGTGTGTCTATTTGTTTCTTTAATTTTGGCTATGTTTTGTGTTGGATGGCCATCTAAACCAGTCAATATTTCCCCTGCTTGCTGAGCATGAAGTAATGATTCATTTGCTTGTTCTTTTAAGAAATCAACTATTGAGACTCTATGTGGGCCACTTACCATCATTGAAGAATGGGTATATCTTACAACACCGGAAAGTTCACATTCCATAACCGCATTGAGAACCTTACAAACCTTTTGAGTATCAATATCTTTCATCTTATCTCCATTAAATAAGATGAATTCTATATGAAATATTGCTAAAAACGCTTATTGCGAAATGAAGTAATAATCATTCTCATTCAGAATTAGTTTTTTCAAAGAGGTAGTGGGAAACAAAATATTCATTTCCTTCATGCATTGCAAAAAAAACTTCGCATGTAAGAAAAAATATTCTCCATCTATTAAACCAAACAACTGGATCATCATAATGATCTTTGAAAATATCCATTATTTCCTTTTTATTTTTATAATGATTTTTGAGCCATCCCTTTGAAGTTTTCGAGTAGTGATTTCCATTAACATCCCATTGTTTTGTCACGACTAGATCTTCATCAAAGTAACTAAAAATATCCTTACTTGGCATTATTCCTCCTAAAAAGAAATATTTTGTCATCCAGTCCAAATCATGCCTTACCTCATAAAAATAGGTTATTTCTTTGTTACAAAAAATATGGATAAATAACTTTCCATTATCTAAAAGCAGTTTACTCAATGAAGATAGTATTGCTCTGTAGTTCCTAAGATGTTCAAACATCTCAATAGAAACAATGCGATCAAATTTCTTATCTAAACTAAGATTATTTACATCCATCTTTATAGCTTCAATATTTTTAAGGTTCCTCTTTCTTGCTTGATCATTTATATAATTAATTTGATCGTTTGAATTACTTACTGAGGTAATTTTAGAATCTGGGAACTTTGCAGCGGCATATAATGAAAAGCTGCCCCAGCCACAGCCAAGATCTAAGATCTCATGACCATTTTTGATACCTGCTCTTTCAATATACAAATCTAACATCTTTTCTTCAGCTTCATCTAGGCTGATTTGATCATCAAATAGAGAGCAAGAGTATTTCAATTTTTGTCCTAAAACTTTTTTAAAAAACTCTGGTGGCACTTCGTAGTGTTGATCATTTGCATCAACTGTTTTTTCTGCAACATCTCCGCTTGATAGTGATTGAATAACGGTTTCCTTATTTTTTCCGATATCTAACTCAGTCAGTCGCCTATTCGATAAAAAAAGAGCAGCTTTCTTTATTAAGAAATCTGGAACATATCCTCTTTCTGTTAAGTGCAATATAAGATTTGTCATTTATTCTCCAATAAATATTGTGAAACGGAAATTCTTTCATTCAAAAATCCACCTCGACAATAGGCAAGATACATGTCCCATGTATTCTTGAATTTTCTATCAAAGCTTAATGCTTCGACCTGCTCCCAACAATCCTGAAAATTATAAAACCAAGTTTCTAAAGTTTTTGCATAGGAATGTGGAAAATCTTTTTGAGTGGTTGGTTTAAGCTCATTATTTTCTGCAAGCCTATGAATTATTTGGTCACTTGCAAGCATTCCTCCAGGAAAAATATATGTTTGTATAAAATCTGGATTATTTTTATAACTTTCAAAAAATTCATCGCCAATGGTTATAGTCTGAATAGCTGCCCTTCCGCCCTCTTTTAAAAGAGACTTTATCTTTGAAAAAAATGTATCCCAATATTCTGATCCAACGGCTTCAAACATCTCGATTGAGACGATGGCATCATATTTGCCAGATATTTTTCTATAATCAATTAGCTCTATCTCCGGAGTTTCATCTATTTTTTTTAGTCTAGCTTTAGCAAATTCAAATTGGCTTGGTGATATTGTTATGCCTTTAATATCAAAGCCCTTGGTGGAAGCGTATTCTAAGAAACCGCCCCAACCACATCCAATTTCTAGAATTTTTGATCCTTCTTTTAAGTTAAGCATATCTAAGATTGACTGATATTTATTTTTTTGTGCTTCGAATAAGCTGGTTGTCTCTTCATAAAATATTCCCGAAGAATATGTCATAGAGTTATCTAACCATAATTTATAAAAGTCATTACCAAGATCATAGTGAGCTTCAATATTTTTCTTACTTCCTTTAATTGTATTTTTATTTAAGAAGTGATTTATCTTTGCAAAAGTCTTAAAAGAAAGCATGCCATTTGAAATCTTTGAAAATGCCTTTAGATTCTTTGGGAGATAATACATTAACTCAATCAAATCATCTGTTTGCCAGTAATTATGGATATATCCTTCGGTAAGGCCCAGTGCGCCTCGTCTGAATATAAGCCAAATACCTAACCAAGAGTTAAAATAAATCTGAATGGATTCTTGATTATCTCCTAATTCAATTTTTCTTTTATTTGGGAGAATTATTGAAATATTCTTTTTTTCTAACTCACCAATATTTTTGTTTAAAAAATTTTGTATTGCCTCAGTCAACATATCCACTGTCTCCATGAGGAAAAATCTTGAATTTCTTTACCCACAGGAAAAGGGCCTGAATATGGATCCTTACAAGAACAAGAAGAGAACTTAAAATTAAGCCAAGATAAAACTTAATTTTTGCAACTCCTTTAGCTTGAATAATTGATCCCCTGATATTTGTAATTATTTCTGCTTTCTTTTCTTTATTAAACTGGTTTATTTTAATTTTAAATGGATTTCTTGATAAATTAAATTTATAAAATCCTGATTTTTCTGCAAATGGCGAGACGTACATATTTTTTTCAACTTCCAGCCAGATATTTTCTGAAATTGTATCTCCTTTATTTTCGATCACATATATTTGGTCTTCATAAAATGTATTTTTTACTTCTGCAATAAAAAATTTACAACCTTCAACAGTCTCTAAAAACCAAAAACATACTGGATTAAATGATTTTATAAATCCTATATTTGGAGTCCTTAATAGATTGATACGACAGCTTTTTATATCAATATTGTTTTCCTTCATAAATAACTTCATTTTTTTTATTACTTCTTCTGACATATCAGAATAAGCATGCCCAAAATTAAGGATTTTTGAACTAATATATTTAAAACTATCTGAATCAAGATCATAAACTTCTTCAACATAAGCCGATTTGTATGAGTACTCAAACTGATGCTTTTTGGACCCAACTCTTCTGTGGGATACAACTCCATCAAAAAACTTTAACTTTGCATTATTCATTAATAATTTTTAATATCTCAACTGTAGATTTTATGCCATCTTCATGAAATCCGTACCCTAGATGTGCGCCGACAAAGTAGGTTTTGTTCTCTCCCTGCATAGATTTAATTAGCTTTTGTCCTGCAAGCGTATTTTCACTGTATAAGGGATGCTCATAATCTATTTTTTTGAATACTCTCTCTTCATCAATATCAGGAAAATTGCCAAGAGTTACAAATATATCTTTTTGTGTATCTAATTTTTGTAAATTATTCATCCAATAAGAAACATAATCATATTTGTTATTCTTAAAAGAATTCCAGGAAGACCAAAGAGATTTCTCTTCTGGCATTAAAGTTGAATCGGTATGGAGCAATACCTTATTGTTGGTGTATTCAAACATGGATAAAGCTTCTTCTTCTTTAGATGAAATATCTGTAAGAACTTCCTCGATCTGATTAGCATGACAGGCAAAGATTATGGCATCGTATTGATTGGTTATATCATTATTTTGTAGTAATACTTTTTCCTTTTCACGATTAATAGATACCTGAGCATTTAGAAAAAGGTTTTTTATTTGAGATTGTTTTATTATTTTATCTATATAAGTATTACTTCCTCCCAAGACCGAAAACCATTGTGGCCTTTTTATTAAATCTAACAAGCCGTGATTTTTAAAAAAGCTTGATAACGACCTCATTGGAAATTTATTAATTGATTCTTGTGAAGATGACCAAATGGAAGCTGACATTGGAAAAATATAATTTTCTCTAAAAAAATCTGAGAAATTATTTTCTCTCAGCCAATCTTCAATTGAAGAATTTGATTTAACATCAGATGCTAGACTATTGAATCTTATCATTTCAAAAAACAGTCTAATTTTCTTTAAGCTCCTCAAAAATTTTAATTTTAAAAAATCATTTGAACACCATTTAAGGTAATCGGTCTCTACTCCAAAAGACATGGAAGTTGGGTGAAGCTCTACCTCTAAATCTAAAAATAATTTTGTAAGCAGCGGATAATTTCTATCATTCATAACAATAAAGCCTGAATCAACTCTTACTTTCTTTTCAAGCTCTAGAGTATGAGTGTGGGTATGTCCACCTAATCTAGAGTCTTTTTCAAATAAGTCTACTTCATGCTGTTCTGAAAGGTAATAAGCTGCGGAAAGACCAGATATTCCTGACCCTATAATTGCAATTTTCAGAATTTTCCCCTTGTAAACCTCATTCTTATTGTATAAATCCTAATCAAGGCAACAAAGGTAATTACGCACTGTGTGAAAAGAGAGATCGACAGTGGATCACTCCAATGCCATCTATTAATTGTTATCCAAAGTAAAAAGGTTTGCAGCGGGAAATTAATACATAACCCTATAAATACAATTATTATGCTTTCACGAAATGCTATTTTTTCTGTTTGATTCATAACTATCCCCTAAATATAGAAAGGCTTATGAAATTTTTACAGCTGTTCCATATGCCATTACTTCTGAGGCACCCTGAACAATTTGAGAGGTCTGAAATCTAAAGCAGATTATGCAATTGGCTCCCCTTTCTTTGGCTTCTGTAATCATTCTTTCATATGCTTGGTCTCGAGCTCTTTCAAGAAGTCTTGAATAACTGACAACTTCGCCCCCAACAATATTTTTTAGGGATGCAAAAAAATCACTACCAAAATTTCTTGCTCTCACTGTACTTCCAACGACTACTCCTAAATATTCATCAATATTTTTGTTATCTACTGTGTTGCTTGAAACTACAAGAAAATTATCACTATCCATCTAATAAGAATATTATAAAAATTAGTTTTTTTCTATAATCTACAAGCTTTGAGAGTGAGCAATTTGGGCAGCTAGAACAAAAATATCCATGGCAATATCAAGCTCATCTAAATTTATATAGGTTGGAGCAATTCTTAATACTGAATCGTTTGGATCATTCCCATATGGATAGGTAGATCCAGCTGGTGTTAACATCAATCCAGCCTCGGCACTCAAAGCAACAATTTTTTTGGCAATAGGCCTTTTAGCATAAAAAGTAACAAAATAACCACCGGTTGGTTTTGTATATTCTCCTATTTCATTTGGAAGATGAGAAAGTTTTTTGTCTACTAGATCAAATTTAGGCTTTATAAGATCAGCATGCTTCTTCATGTGCTCAATTATATTTGCTTTATTTTTTAAGAAATTTACATGTCTTCTTTGATTGATCTTATCTGGACAAATGACCATCATATTTCTTACCTTTTCAATTAATTTAAAGTTTTTTTCACCGGCGGTTAAAAAAGCCATGCCACCGCCACCAAATGTAACTTTTGAGAAAGAAGTAAAAACAGCAACATTATCAAGGGCACCTAGACTATCTGCCAAAACAGGAATTGGTGTCTGTGTTTGTGTTTCATCAAAATCATGAATTAAATACGCATGATCAAAGAGATTTATAAAGTTTGGATCATGCGCTTTGGTAATTTTTAAAAGATCTATAATATTTTCATCAGAAAAAACTTCGCCTGAGGGATTAGAGTGTCTTGGAACACAAATGAATCCTTTTATATTCGGATATTTTGAGAGTTTATCTCTTAAATCTTCTATATTGACTCCCGAAGAGCAGAGATCAACAGTATGCATTTTTATATTAAGGCCTTCTAAGGTAGCAAAATGACGATCAAACCCTGGAACAGCACAAAGAAATGCAGGTTCCTCTTCATCTTTCCAAGGATTATCATTTAAACCAAAAAGATATCTTCCCAAAAGTAATTGCGTCATAAGCAGATAGCTTGACTGTTCACCTGCAATAGTTAAATTTACGTTACTATCAAGAATTTCTGCACCGAGCTTTCTTGCTTCAATGATTCCAACCGGCTCTCCATAATTTCTTAAATCAATCCCATTTTCACCAATTGGCTCGACAGCTTGAGTCATTAGTGCATTTGATAAATCTAATTGTTCGGAGTGAGGTTTACCTCTAGTTAAATCAATTTTTAGATTTCTTTGTTTTAGCTCTTCAAAAGATTTAAGTAAATTTTCCATCACATTATGAGTGTTATCGATTTAATGAAATAATAATGCATATGAATGAAAATATAAATTTAATTTTCCTTGAGCTCTTAATAGCTATACCTCTAATTGGTATTGTCTTTTGGTTTGTTTTCTGGATGAGCAAAAAAAATCAAAATTCAAATATTGAAGAGATAGTTTCCAGGGTAGTCGAAGAAAGAAATGAAAATTCATCAAAGCATAACTTAGAGAAAATTGATTTAACCCTTAAGCCCTTTAAAGAACAGCTAAAAAATTTGAATGAAGAAATCGTTGGCCTAAAAGAAGAGCAAGCTGCATCAAAAGAGAGCTTTAAAGATCACGTATCAAAAATAATTGAGCAAACAGATAATATTGGAAAAGAAGCAAGGGATTTAGCATTAGCCTTAAGTGGAAATGTACAAACTCAAGGTGCTTGGGGAGAACAAGTGCTTGAAAAAACACTTGAGGAATCAGGACTTAGAAAAGATAAAGATTACGTGCTTCAAAAGAAATATACAGCAAGTGATGGTTCAACTGTTCAACCTGATGCAGTTGTTTTTATGCCAGATAATAGAAGTATCATTATTGATTCAAAAGCATCGCTTACGTCTTACTTAAGATATATTGATACCGAAGATAAAAATGAAAAAGAAAGGCATCTAAAAGAACATTTAAACTCTTTAAAGACACATATTAAGCAGCTTTCATCTAAATCATATAAAAGCGTTGAAGATCTTGGTTCAGCAGACTATATTCTTATGTTTATTCCTATTGAGTCAGCACTTTCTCTTGCCCTAATGAATGATTGGGACCTTCAAAAAACTGCCATGCAAGCCAAGATGGGGTTTGTAACTCCAACTAACTTGATTGCCATTCTTAGAGTTGCGGAAAGTTTATGGCGACAAGATAGACTAAGTAAAGATGCAGAAAAAATTGCTATGAGAGCAGGTCTTATGATTGATAAACTTGTTGGCCTTAAAACAGATTTTGAAAAAGTAAAAAGTAGTTTTGGTGCTACTCAAGAAGCAATAAATGAAGCAGAGAAGAAATTAAGCACTGGGAAAGGGAATCTTACAAATCAAGCAAAAGAGTTACAAGAAATGGGAGCTAGGTCAAAGAAAGTTCTCACAGACTCAGATAACAAATAAAAATATAGTGCAGCATTTAAGATTATTTAAGATACTTTCCTATCCTTGGCTGATATTTGTATCAATTATATTTTTGACTTTTATTATTTTGGGCTTCTCTCAGCCGCTCAATGACTTTGTAACACCGTCTCTAATTATTGGGATGACTTTCAACACTCTTTTGTTATGCTTTTTTGTAGGAGTATTCACAGTCTTGATAGCAGTTCCTTGCTCAATTTTTGTTACGATGTTTGATTTTTCTGGAAGAAAGTTCTTCTCATGGGCTTTATGTTTATCTTTGGCATTTCCTATTTATGTATATGCCTTCATTTTTGTTGGAGCTGCTGAAGAAATTAGTTTTATTTCAAACTCAATTAGAGAAAATATTATTTTGTCTGCTCTAATAATGTCTTTTGGGCTATATCCTTATACTTTTTTATTGTGTAAGGCTCAGCTAAAAAAAACTGGTATAAACCTATTTAAAGCATCCAAATCTCTTGGAAAAGATAATTTTCAAACAATTTATCTAGTGCTTCTCCCCTCTCTTAAGCCCTCAATTATTGCTGGTACAGTTTTATGCATTTTCGAGACTATTTCTGATTTTGGAGGTGTTGCAACTCTAGGTATTAATACTTTAACTGTGGGTATCTTTAACATTTGGTTCGGATATCAAGATTTAATATCAGGAGCAAAAATATCTCTTATGCTATTTCTTCTAGCAATGTTTATTTTATTCATAAGTAGAACAAGTTCGGAAAGTGAAAGATTTTCAGGTGCCGGAAAATCAAAACATAGCCTCATTAGGCCAAACAAAGTACTTAATTTTTCCATAGTACTTTTTTGTTCATCTATTTTGGGAATAACCTTTATCTTTCCCGTGGGGCAACTCTTACTATGGTCCTCAGAAAATCTAACAAATAATATTCCATTAGGCCTTTTTCTAAATTCATTTTATATTGGTTTTATTGTTGCTTTTGCTGCTTCATTTATTGCACTAATCCTTTCATTGGGAGGTTTCAGGAATTCAAATAAAGCAATTTTTAATTTATCAACTATTGGCTATGCAGTCCCTGGTTCTGTGCTAGCTGTTGCCCTGTTATTAGTTTTTAATTTTTACTTTGGCATATCAATTACTGTACTTGGAATTTATGGCTTATTCCTATGTTTATTAATAAGATTCATAACTCCTTTAATACGATATTTAGATGCTGCGCTTTTAAGCATGCCAGAAGAAACTCTATCTGCTGCGATGATTTTCTCAAAGAATTCTTTCACAACTTTCAAAAATATATATTTTCCTTCTTTATATTCACCCCTTTTATTAGGTTTCTTGGTCGTTTTCATAGAGGTAGTTAAAGAACAGCCTGCAACCCTTTTACTCAGGCCAGTTGGCTTCGACACCCTGTCATCTAAGATTTATAATTTTACTTCTGAAGGACAATGGGAGTTAGCTTCTACTCCTAGTATTGCTATGATTTTTTTAAGTCTAATTCTCGTATTTATATTAAACAGCAGAGTTGATAATGAATAGAACTTTCCTTTATGGCTCTCATAAAATTCTTGGAGCTAAATTTGTGAACTTTTCAGGATGGGAAATGCCTATACATTATGGTTCTCAGATTAATGAACATAACTGCGTAAGAAATGATCTTGGAATTTTTGACGTTTCGCATATGAATATATTTGATTTTGAAGGTACTCAAGCCCAGAAATTCTTAAGATATGTGCTTACAAATGATGTGGGTAAGGTTGAGAATAGTTGCGCTCTTTACAGTGTTATAACAAATGAGAAAGGCGGAATAATAGATGACCTTATTGTTTATAAATTTAATAATGAAAACTTTAGAGTTGTATCAAACTGCTCTACTTTTGAGAATGTAAAAGCCTTCTTTGAGCACAATATAAAGAGATTTGATTGTGAGTTAATCCATCAATCTAACCTTGGCATTTTAGCTATTCAAGGGCCAAAATCTGAAACCTCTATTGAAAGTATGCTTGGATTAGATCTTTCGGGCTGCAAAGGCTTTTCTTTTATAGTAAAAAATAGTCTATTCATATCAAGAACTGGATACACAGGGGAAGATGGTTTTGAAATAATTGGCGAGTTTGAGGAGCTCAAGAAGATTTGGGATTTATGTATTTCTAAAAATATAAGTCCAATTGGATTGGGAGCTAGAGATACTCTAAGAGTTGAAGCTGGGATGAATCTGAATGGAACAGATATGACAATAGAAAATAATCCATTTGAATCTAATCTTGGTTGGGTGGTTGATTTTAATGATATTGAGAGGGACTTTATTGCTAAAAAGAGGCTTGCTGAAATTAAAAAAACAAATCAGTTCAAACTCGTTGGTGTTTTGCTTAAAGAAAAAGGCATATTAAGAAGTGGTCAAAAGATCATTAAAGGTAATATTGAGGGTGAGATTACGAGCGGAACTTTTTCTCCATTTATGAAAAAGAGTATAGGCTTAGCAAGAGTGCCTATAGATGTTGACGATAGCGCAGATGTGCTAATAAGAAATAAGCCTTTAAATGTAAAAATATTATCGCTACCTTTTGTCAGAAAAGGTAAAATTATGATATGAATGAAACTCCCTCCGACCTCAAGTTCTTAGACACTCATGAATGGATAAAGATTGATGATGATGCCGTAATAGTAGGTATTAGTGATCATGCTCAGAGTGAGCTTGGAGATGTTGTTTTTGTTGAATTACCAGCCATTGGAGATGAATTTGTATCTGGAGATGAAGCAGCAGTAGTTGAGTCCGTAAAAGCTGCTTCTGAGGTATATACTCCTCTTTCTGGAGAAGTTATTGAAGTAAACGAAGTTCTTGAAGAAAATCCTGAACTTGTAAACACCTCTCCTTATGAAGATGGTTGGTTCTTTAAATTAAAAGTCACAGATGAAAATCTTGGAAGCGCTGATAATATGATGACTGCTGACGAGTATTTATCTTGGCTTGATGGTAATAATTAATTAAATCTAAATGGATCAAATGAAATCATTCGTTGATAGACATATTGGTATTGGCACTGATGAGCAAAAAGATATGCTGGATTTTCTTGGCTATAAAGATTTGGATTCATTTATTAAAGCAGTCGTCCCTAAAAGCATTTTAGAGGATGATTATTTAAATCTGGGAGACGGTTTATCAGAGATGGCTGCTCTTAAAAAGCTCGATAAAATTGCAAAGCAAAATAAAGTATTTAGATCATATATTGGTCAAGGATATTATGGAACGGTAACTCCAAAAGTTATTAAAAGGAATGTTTTCGAAAATCCAAGTTGGTATACCTCTTACACACCATACCAAGCAGAGATATCTCAAGGGAGATTAGAGGCGCTTATAAATTTTCAAACAACTATATGCGAGTTAACCTCCATGGAAATAGCTAATGCCTCACTTCTTGATGAAGCTACAGCT
>MDTA01033544.1_pt1 | contig 13745 bp, 17 predicted proteins | sample 811151 | NCBI WGS metagenome assembly MDTA01 (sample SAMN05326648, study PRJNA326480) | marine metagenome | isolation source: seawater | place: Indian Ocean: South | collected 2010 | reverse complement strand
TTTTTGAACGACCACGCCGTGGCGTTGCGAGTGACCCGCCATAGGCTTCTGATACTCATTCGTGGTGATGGTCAAAGGTTGACCAACCCGAATGGCACGGAATGCGGCGCGAGAACGCTTGTATGAATACCTCATCGACATGATGAGATGCGCTCGCCACCAATCGCCTGTGATAATAGGGTCAGGACGGTAGAGAACCTCGGCAGGCTTCAGGTTGTGTGCTTTCTTAGCAAAGAAACCTGAACGCTTAGAGCTTCGACCGCCACGCTTGCCACGCTTTCTTTTTGTGTCTTTGGTTGTCATAAAGAGTGTACCACCTGCGCCCACGCACTCGGGTGGCAACCTATAGATTAGCCTGTCAGCGCAATCCTGTCGGATGCGTTCAGGTTTGCCAGTTTGGCGACCTCGGTCATGGTTTTACCGAACTTACGAATCTCCAAGGGAAGATTCATGACTGCAGTGCTGTCGCCGTCACCGTCGAGTTTGAACTCGAGGTACTCGGGAGCGTCATGCAAGTTGACGTTGTCATGGCTCGCAAGAACTGCAGTGCTTTCCTTCAGAGCTTTGTTGTTCTGATACCGCTTACGGCGGTTCTCGATGACCTGCTCGACCATTGGAGCAAGCGCAGCCTTTTGCCGGATGAAGGATGATATCTTACCGTCCTTTGTGAGCAAGGACTTGACCTTGCGGTCGCCTGCTACGGTGAACGTATAGGATACGTCGAGCCTTCTCGACAGTGGTCCACCCGTCTCAACAAGGTTGCCCTTGTCGTCGTAGACAGGCTCGGCAATCAATTCGGCAACTACGTCATCATGGAGATTACGTCTTGCTGCTTCGGTTGCAAGCTTCTCGAACAGTTCGACCTGCTCGAGCTTGCCCATCTTACGGTAGCGCTCAGCCTGCTCACGGTAGTCCTCGACCTGAGCGACTTCTTCCTCGGTAAGAGGAACGAAGATAGTCTCACGGTCTAGTTCATAGCCATGGTTCTTGTAGACCACGGCTCCGTCAACTGCCGACTTAGTCTCCTTGAGCGTTACCGCTCGGGTAAGAGACAGTGACGCTAGCGCGCTGCTGCTAATCGATACGGTAGCTAAGGATAGCCCCGCAATGGATACTGATTCTGTTTTCATATTATTCTAGGTTGTAGTTTTCGAACGATCAGGTGACCGCTCGTGTAAAGACTGACAACCAAAGAACTAGAAAGAGAGTCTTAGCATTTGCCTTCGTACTTCCATATTTTTACTACTCAGGTTTTCGTCTCCTGATCCGAGCGCCATCAAGTGTCGCGTCGATGTGTCATGGCGTGCTAGCATATTGATTCGCTAGTCGCTCCACAGGCTTCCCAACGGTTGCCATTGTACTGTTGGCTAGGTAGGTGCGACTGTCGGTGTGGTTTCTTCGAGCCGTTCTATTCTAGCTAGGGTATTACTTAGGGCACGCCTTACCCTTAGCGTGGTTCTATATTATTCTGATATTCGAATAGGCTTCCTTTGTTGGAGTGTGAACGATTGAATGTGAAACCCTGTATTCTCGCCAACCTATCGGCTTGTCTATTAGGGATTTACGCCATGCGTGTTACCTAATAACAGTTAGGTAACAGGGGGGTCAAGGGGGGGACAACCTCCGGCGTATATATCATAATATACCCCGTTTCTCTACTTTCCAGACCCCAGAAACTTCCAGAAATGCCCTTTACAGGCTCAGGAACAGCCCTCTAAAGCCACAGATTAGTTGACGAATGGTAGAGTACCCAGTAAACTAGGTAACTATGTCCCAGAAAGTATACATATCACCTGTCCCATTATCGCCAATAGGAGTAACTGGTAAAAAAACCCCCCAACCCAATATAGATATAGGCCGGGTGATGGTTAGCAATATTAATAATAAAGCAAATCTGGACGCCGCAACCAGGCAAGGGGACATAAACACAATCAAAAACATAGCAAAACCCGAAGGGACGCTTAGTGAAGAAGAGTTAGATGAGATGTTTGGACCAATATCGCCAGACTACGGCGAAGAAATCACTGTAGAAAATACTGACGAAGATGGTGTGGCTGGTTCTGACAGCAGTGGATCGCTGGAAATGGGAAAAAAGAATGCTGTTTCAGTAATTTACAATGATGGACAGGGCAACAGGGCCTCCATAATGGGTTACGAAAACAGTGATGGTACATGGCAGGTACAAAAAGTTAATTTTGACGGCACCCAACAACAATTTACTCAGGACAGTATGTCAGGAAGTTCTGTAGAGGGCGCTCCAAGCGTTGATTTGACCGCACTAGTAGCAGGTGGGTATACTAATCCTAATGCATCGGTGCACACAGGTGAGATTTCTGAGCTTGATGCGATAAATATAACTGCACAGCAACCATCGGGAGCGCCGTTGCCCGGTATGAAGCGTATAGATGACCTAAGTCAGGCTGATTTCGTCAGCACCTTGGGGATGAGCTTTGATTTTGACAGTAAACCAGTAAGCAGGGACGGGGTTGGTAATGTATTGACTTCAACGCGGACTGAATCGTTCTCAGAAAAGGTTTTAGAGAAGATTGAGGCTGAAGAAGCTGGTGGTGCGGGGGTTTCTGATGGGTCAAGTAACCCTATTATTGAACAGCTTAGGTCTGGAATGACCTTGGAAGAGGTTGGGCTGGGTAATATGCCTGGTGTTGAGACTCAGGAGATTAATCCGGTTAAGCCTCAAAGAGCTATGACTTCGGGGGGTGGTTCCCTTGATACTCCTACGCCTACGCCTACACCTGATCCTACGCCTGATTCTGATCCTGATCCTACGCCTGATCCTGATCCTGATCCTGTACAGGATAATGTACAACCAGAACCTACAGGCCCAGAGTCTGGAACTTCCGAGCCATCCGTTGGTGACTTTTTTGATGATTCAGAGACAGAGGCGGATACTGAGCCAACGACTACGATTGTTGATGACGGGTCTAGCACAACAGCCTCATCGAGCACATTTGAAAGCGAAAAGTTTCAACAACTAGAGAAAGATGGAGAAGTTCAGGATTTACCAGCTTACGACGAAGATATTCTGCGACGAAGTACAGTGGAGGGGGTCACCGATCTTGTTTATGAAGACATAAATGCTTTTGATGATCTTGTTCATTCTGTCAGGAAACTTGATATTTCGGTCGATAAGCAGAACAAACTGATCGATTCTTTCGATAAGGGTAAGGCTGCATTTAAAAAAGCTTTGATTGAATTTGGAAGTTCAATTTTCCGAGCTGATCTTCGCGACTTTTTTAAGTCTTTGGGAAATCTTAAAAAAACAGGTAAAAATCAGATAACCGGTGAACAGTTAAAAGAGATTTATGAAGAGGTAGAAAAGCGTCAGAAAGAACTTAACAAGGCAAGCATTGCTTTCGAAGACTGGAAAAACAACCTATACATGCCTGAATCCGAAAGGATTGACCACTCCTTGCTGGAAAAACAGCTTGAGAATGTCGATATGAATATTGATGTCGATATGGCTAGGCTAAAATTTGGGGACTTAGCATACGAAGAGTTTGGTGACGAGCTTGAGTTTGACTCTGAAATTGTGTTTGATACGCCTCCCAAGGAGGGAGAGGTTAACATTTTACCGGATGACCTTACCAAGGCAGTGGAACCTGAGAAGATAGAGATAGAAGCAGGTCCAGATGACATTGACGGCCTCAATGAGGCGGACGAGGAGGAGGAAGAGGACTTGCCACCTGTACCAAGGACTTACGGTGCAGACATCAATAACATTACCAACATATTTGGTGCGGAGAGTGTAAATGAAAAGTTACAAAGGCTCAATCAGTCCCTTAACCCACAAACTTTTAATAATAAGGTAAATATTACCCGTGATCGCTTTGGAGATTTAGTGGAGTGGCCATTCGAGGCTCTCGGTGGAGCTGCTAAGTTTCTTGGAGATAACCTGCAGAAGTTGCGCACGACCAATCAATTTGGAAGTTCACTTTCGGAACTTGGCGATGGTATAGCAGGTATCGGGCAAGTCACGGATGATTTAATTAGCGGAACCCCAAATGCAGGCACAGAAGGCGAAGGTGGGGAAGACGATGAGGAATTAATGGATCGCGTAATCGTAGATATGTTTACGGACAACAGTGGTATATCTCCGCTTACCGAGCATATGCGTGACAAGTTTTTACGCAACAGAGGTGGCGGTCCGGGTCAAAACGGCGGATTTCCCATGAACACGATGACCACAAATACGATCAACCCCGGAATGAGGGGTCGGGGTACTGGAGCGGGTAGGGGAGTAAATACACCTGGTTCTGGTGACCTTTTTGGCACGGATATGACCGCGGAAGGACTTAGCAACATGGCCAGCGGATTTGACCTCAGTACGCCTGAAGGACAAAGAGCGTATGCCGGACTTTACGGGCAGGGTGCATTGAACAGGGAATTATCCAAGCGTGGCTTAGGTAACTTGCTGGGCGGTATGGAAGGTACGCTTGTGGGAGAAGAATTGGATCTATCGGATTTAGTGCAAGCTTCAGATTACAGAACAAAGAAGTACAACGAGAAGCCAGAGCGTGATATTGCCGCAGAGATTACAAAAGGGGTATCTGAAGCAATTGCTAAGAATCAAAATAATGTAAATGTGGTAAAACCATCCCTTACCATGCGTTCGTAATGAAGAGAATTAAACAGCTTATTCGGGTTCTTTGGCGGGAAGGATTCAGGATTTACCTACCTTATGTACTGGCATTTGGGTTCCTTAACATGATTGAATACTGGGTATTTGCAAAAGAGAAGCAAAAGAGAGAGTGGAGAAGACGATATAGAATTTGCTTAAAGTGTCCGATTTTTGATTACGAACTTCGTAGATGCCGGCCTTTTGACAACAGCAAGAGAGGCTGTGGATGCTATGTTCCATTCAGTAATGTATTTTATGATGTATGCTGGGGGCGCAAAGCTTACGGCAAAGCAGTTGGCTGGTCTTATCAGGATTCTATCTAGATAAGGAAGTTCTGCCATCTTTGGCCTCAGTGCTGACAAACCCCTCAAACTCCTTTAGTATTTATGCATGCATACCCACATTCTAGAAGGAAAATACGAATCATTCGTGGTGCATTCCACGAGCGACACTTTAGACTGGAATGAATTTCTTTATTACTACGAAATGGGTGATGAATACCCGATTAAAAATATTCCATCGGTATTCAAGTATTACGATATAAAATTCTTATTTGTTTAAATTATGCGTCCGCCGAGGCGCGACTATGAAAAGAACACCACTGAAAAGAAATACTCCGTTGCGTCGTGTCTCAAAAGCACGCAGGGAAGCCTTAAAAATTTACTCAACTCTGCGCCGAAGCTTTCTAGCGGACTTACCAGTATGCGAAGTTTGCAAAAAAGGAAAAAGCACGGATGTTCACCACAAAAAAGGGCGGGGTAAATACTACCTCGATGTAGATACTTGGCTAAGCGTATGCCGAAAGTGCCACGATCGGATTCATGTGAATCCGTCTTGGGCGAGAGAAAACGGCTTTATCGAAGATCGGTCATAGATCGTTATCAGATACCTCAGATAAGCAAAGCTCTTGGATAGATTCCTCGGCTTCCTTGATTCTGCGTTCTGCATCGATCTTAACCTGCAAAAGCGTATCCCGCCATTGACGCTGAAGGGCTACCTGCTCCTGAATGGAAGCTGGCTCCTCAGTGTCGTGGTACAGAGTTGCGATGTTCATGGCATTTTAATTAAGTCTTTGATTTCCAAAGCATACACCATGGAACGCAACTTTATCAAGTTTTTTGGGTTACAGATCGATTTCTTCCTTGCGTAACCACGGAAGTTGTACATTGGCAATTTACCGGTTGCCAGCACATAAATGTCACATGCATGATCGCTGTTTATCTTGTCAGGCGACACAATAAGCCTAGCAGTCTGATAATCAGATTGTTTAACATCTATGCTTTTCCCGTTTACAACAAAGTCACATGAACCCGACCGAATCCCTATATCAAACGGAGGGTACAATCCATATGCTTTTGCAAAAGCAATTTCCGCACCCACACCCTCAATGTCCCGATCCTCAGGGTTCTCCTTGGCAACCAATTTATCCCTGACTCCCATTGATCTGTTCGATTGCCTCCTTGCTCTACCGAGCATCTTGGCCATTTCACATTCAACCGAGCTAAGAGTAATTACCATGACTGATCGCTTTTAATGCGACCACCTTTGCCTGCATTTTTTTGCGACGGTTCTCCAGACGCTTGATTGCGTAACTAATTTGCCGAGAGTCCTGCTTTAGTAATTTTATCCTGGTTTCCAGTATCTCTTTGTTTTCACTCATAGTCTTCTGCATCCAAGCAGTAAAAATATTAGTAACAGCACCAATCCAAGCTGAATTAAAAGCTTTGCCCTAAGCCACGCAATTTTCATCTAATATTATTTCCTTGTCCACCAATTCTTCTGATAGTCCCTGTTCAGAACTATGATTATCCAATGAATTTACACCCTTCCTTGTCAGCTTCCAGACCTCGCCACCTAAGCGCTTAATCATGCGTGCTTCATTCGGAAACCTAATGTCATCAACAATAATTTGCGTGGGAAACTCCGTGTAGCAATGTTGCTGAGTCCAGGTTTGTCTAATGTTAAAAATTTCAATTTCCACGAAATTTAGCCATATGTCGGGATATGTATTTCGCCCCCATTCTGTGCCTAAAGACTGCATAAGGCTCCTTGCGGTAACTCCATCAGGAAACCCCGGTATCTCTTTTTCTTTTTCTTCGTATATAAAGATTTTTGGAATTATGACTTCCAGCATTTTTTTTATGGGTTTAGCTAAGCTTAAAACCTCATAGCCCTTGCTTGGCTCACTCCACAATGCCCCTATATCATGGGCTAAGGTAGTTTTTCCAACACCCTTGTTTCCCGCTAGTCCAATAAGGTCTGGATATTTTGCATCGCGCGCTTCGCCGATCGTAAGTGTCTGCATTTTTTAAATGGTTGTTTCCCTTGTTTTAATTTCGGTGCAATCATGAACTGAAAATATTCACATGAACATTCTCCGTATCCGCCGTACTCATCAAAATCCACCATATGTACATTCATCGGATTTCTCAGGGATGTTACCAAAAAACGTTTCGCCTCGAACCAGTTTATGCCCATCCCATTTTCTTGGTATTCCGGTTCCGATCCTTTTTCCGTTTTTGTATCCTCTGATTTCATCTCTACTCCAAAAATATTGCCACGCCGCATTCATTTCTTCGGGCGTAGGCCAACCAAGTCGACGAGGGTTCGGACCTGTAGACTCGGTTTGCACGACTAAGAGTTCTCTTTGTCGTAATTTACCATTTTTTCTACCACCGCATCCGCGAGCGAATCTTTGAACTTGTCGCTGTTAATGCCTTCGCTTTGTTCAAGCAATTTTAAGCGCAGCTCGGTTTTTTCAATGGCGTTTCCGATGTTGTTTATTACCTGAGCAATGTTGGCAATCGACCCCTTTAATCCGGCAATTTCTTGCTCCATTGTTTGGGGCTGTTGCTCCTCGGTAATATTTGTTGGTTCTTCTCCTTTTTGTTTTTCAGACATTTTGCATGTTCCTCATCATTGTGTACACCTGTCTTATTGTACATGTGACCTCGGCTTTTGCGGTTCGGCCCTTAGGCTTCATCGAAATAGTTTGGTCGGCGTTTAATTTTACGACGAGTTGACGGCCGTCTTCGTCGGTCGCTTCACTTAATCGTGTTAGAGTTTTTGTAAGTTCGGTCATTTTAAAAAAAATTTTAAAATGGAGCGTCTTCGTTTGATTTTGAGTCGTTGGCGATCCCATCCTTGGGAGCGCCGCTGGGCAGAAACCCAAAGCTGTATGGCCGGCAAAGATACTTGGTTGCCCTACGAACGTTGCCCTCTTTGTCTTCGTACTTGTCAATTTTAAGATCGGCGTCCAAATGTACTACATCGCCTTTCTTTGCGAACTTTGTGATATACTCTCCCTGCTGACCCCAAGCGTCTATGTCGAAGAAGTTAGGTTCGGATTCTCCGCCCTTTACTTTTCTGTTTACCGCCAATGCGAAGGTGGTGAGTTGGGTATCACCGACTTTTTTTGATTCTGGATCGCGTGTTAAGCGCCCAATGAATGATGCTGATGCTTTCATATATTTAGTTGTTTTTAGTTTTTAGAAATTTTTTCCATGCTTCCATGTAGCGCCATAACTTGGACATTATTTGTCCTTTTTGTTTGCGCTCATTTAAGTGCTTAATTGTTTGTAAATCCCACATCATGCTAAGGACGAACGCTGACTCATCCGCTGAATTGCTGGCTTGAACTCCAGACTTACTGTGTCTGTTCTTCCGTTCCGCTGTTTGATAACTGAAATTTCCCTTTTCGTAGGGTCGTCTTTGTCGCTGTCTTTTCTCCATAAAGCCATTACAATGTCCGCATCCTGCTCTAGCCCGCCAGACTCCTTCATATCTGATAGCTTAGGCTTCTCGTGGTCTTCTGCCTTTCGGGACAACTGAGCCAAAAGAATAACCGGGCATTTTAATTCCTTTGCCAATATCTTCATTGATCGGCTTATGTAGCTAACCCGAACATAGTCCGACTCTTTCTCACGACCGGGGTCGGAAGATACAATTTGGGCGTAATCAACCACAATCATGTCTATTCCCCTCCGTGCTAGCTTTCTTGCTCGTGAGCGAATTTGTGCGAAACAAAGCCCTGCGTCATCATCTATCCACAATGTCTCGTTTAATCTTTCCTTTCTGTAAAACTTACATGCTTCTTTAAATTTACTAACCTCTTCAGGGGATGCTGTCTTATCTTCAATGGGCTTGATTGGGACACCTGAATAATTGACCTGCATCCGCTGCATGACCTCTTCACCCTCCATTTCAAGTGATACAAAGTAGACTCTATTTTGTTGGCGCAATGCACTGTTCGAAACCTCTACTGCAAAAGCGGTTTTACCCATTCCAGGACGGGCTGCCACTACCACAAGTTGTCCGCTTGTAAATCCCAGTGTTAAGTTGTCTAAGTTTCTTATCCCAGTCTTTATTCCTGTAATGTATCCGGTTTGCTGTCTTTCCTTTATTCTATCTACAGTAGACTCGCATATCTCTCTGCCCGTCCTTATGGCACTAGTATCAGTTTGAAGCAGTTTGGTCGCACCGCGATCAGCTTCATTTAGCACTTCTTCAATCGGTACTTGTTGGTTTACCATGTCAACCAGTCCATACACATATTTTCGGACTTCCCTGTATTTAAATGCATCCTTTGCCTTACTAAAAAAATGTCTCCATTGACCCGAAGTCTCAACAGACTGAAATACCTCGCGAACATCAGGCTGAACCTCAGATTCCATATCCATCTCAACTAGCACATCTAAGCAGTCTCCTTTGTCTGAATATTCCACTAGTTTTTCCCAAATTTCCCTGTGTAAAGGCTTTGCAAACCACTCAGTTCGCACCTCATCCATTGCTTCATGAAGCACTTCGGTATTTACACCGCAGCATGCTAGTAAGCCCCGCTCTGAATCAAAATCTTCCAATGTTTTGTGTGTATTCTTGAATATAATATCCATCTATCTCCCCTATGCTTTGTTCCTTCAGTTTGTCGTACCATGATGGGCGCTCCACGCGCACCCATTCCAAAAAGTCTTTAAGTTTCAATTCCTGTTTTTTCTCGTTATTCTTTGGGGGGTTCCAGTCAGCATATCTCCTCTGCCATGTCGTAAGGCATGCTCCCCAGTTTTTGCATGGATTTTTACCAACCTTCCATCCATTGCTCTGATAATGGTCGTAAAACAAAACCGCCTTCGGCCTAACAGGCTCAGGCACGCCACGGTTGGTAAAAAAGGTTATTACCTCATTTAAATCCTTCGGGTGACCCCCTTCACCCAAGTGCTTTTGCTTTTTGGGCGTACGATTATGCGTACGCTTTTGCTCGGGTGGCTCAACTCCAGCCTGATACTCGGCAAGTGCAGCCAAAAGGATCGAAGGTTTGCTCATGCCCGTGCGCATTTCCAATTCTTCCAGTCTGCGGTACACAAAAGATTCTTTTTCTACATTTATGCAAACCCTCATCGCCACTCACCCTTATTTCCTGCAACAAGAAACTCGTTAAGATTGTGAGCGGAATAAAACTTTACGCCGATTCCGGGAAATTCGGATCTAATCTTGGTAAGCTTTACACTAACTATCTGAGAATCTCCCTTTTCGAAAAACTCCAACCTTTCCATGATGTCCTGTAATACCTTTAGTAAATTATCGGCATCAGGTTTTTTGTCGTGAAATGTCCAACCCTTTTCTTTCACCGCCTTTTTCTCTGCTGACAAAAAGGGCAGGGCATACCTGACCTCCATATATAGTGGGCCTTCCATTGGTTTCATGGGCACAAACGGCAAAAACAGGCTTAGGAACTCGCTATGTAGTGTCTTGCCTCTTTGCGAAGTGTAGCTGAACGGCTTGCCATTTTTCCTAACCCCAACCTTTTTGGTTGCCTGACCCGTAGCCCGAGGTGGCTTGCACTTTATCCAAAATTCATACATTGCTCATCGCCCAGCACCAAATCATGACTATTACAAATACTAGCCAAATAATCCCCCAATCCATATCTTCCCATCTCATATCCTGCTGACACTTTGAGACTTTTCCTTTTGACTCATCGCGTTCTCCAATCGTAACCTTAGATTATCCTTTGCCTTTTTGGGCGATAATCCGGTATGTTTTTGCCATGCCTTTATGAGTAATGGTTCCTTAACCGAGCAACAGGCCAAAAATTCATCTACCGAAAGGTTCGCGTCAAATAGTATCTTCGCAGCCTTAACAGGATCATACGTCGTAATTTTTCCAGTCGAACGAAGCTTGTAATCAGGCACATCAATACCTTTTTCAAGCCTACCCCTAACAAGATTCTTAACGCTTTTACTGAACTTTTCCAGCAGGGGTGCAATAGCCATCTTTTCAGATAGTTTCTTATTATCAACAGCTTCCATTTCATAATCCAATCTTTTTAAGTTTTTCTCAATAAATTCATATGCTTCGGGGCAGTGAGCGAGTGCCCGACACCACTTGCATTGATCAACGCCGCCACGCCGAGGGGGATTTTCCCCCATTGCTCTCCCCACTAGAGCAACCAAGTTTTTTCTTAGGACCCTCAAAGCAGGTCGCCTAATAATTGCGGTAGATATTTTATCTAGCATAGGCTGAACCAATCCTAATTTTACAACCTCCAACGCCTTGTACTCCTCACACAACAGGACGGCATATATTTGAAGTTGTCTATTCTCGTCGGCGGGCGGGTGATACCCATACAGAGTCTTATAGTCTATGATTGAAGCGGTCTTTTCGTCCTCGGATATTTCGTAAAAGTCAATTTCCCCGGAAAACATAGGCTCATCATTCTCATACAGCCAAATTCTATTTTCCCTGTGTACCTTTCCATTAACCGAAAATTCATTCCTAAGATAGCTTGTCATTTCCCTAGCACGCATGACAGCAAACTCCACATGCTCGGGAAGTTCATCCTCAGGCGTTTCCTCTGATAAATGCCAGTGTATTTCGGTTCCAAGACTTGCGTCACCATCGTCACTTTCAGGAAAATCTCTCTGTGCCTGATGTCTACCTACACAGTTTCCTAGGTAACCGATTGAGGAACCCGAAGGGTACCTGACGCCATCTTTTGCCCGCTTATCCACTTAGTCTATTCGCTTAGTCAGAACCGAACCCATCAAACCAATCAGTGTTTGCTTCATGAAACTCCTCCACCAAATCCGTTTGAGGCCTTTGTTTCTCTGCATCAACAAACTGATCTACTGTGGGCTGCTCAGGCTCAAGGTCAGCTTTCCTTTCTTCAATAATTTTTATCCACTTCTTAGTCGTGCAGACCTCTTGCAATTCCAAAAGTTCACTATGAGTAAGATCGTAAATGTTTCGTCCCGGAAACTTCTTGGCCCCCTTCGGAATTAAAAGCGGCTTTGGGTTGTTGGTAGATTGCCTAATTGCACCCTCTATGGTCGAGTAATTCTCTTTCTCTTTCTCTTTCTCTTCCTCTACCTCTTCTTCCCTTGGTGGCATTTCGTCTTCCGAATAAACGTCTCCATGAAGTCCGACCAACTTAAGAATCACTCTGTCCTTTGCCCTCTTTTCAGCCATCGCAAAGGGGTATTGATTTTTATTGTTGTAGGTAGTTGCCTCACCAATTGACCACTCCTTGATGTCTCCCATCATTCCCGAAACGCATATTATGCAAAGCTTCTTTTCAGCATTTGTCTCAATGATCTGTGGCAGATCAAATTTAATTTTTTTGTGGGCAGCAATTCTCTCAAGAGCCTTGTGCTTCATCACCCAATTCCCATTCTGTGGCAATTGCCAGCATGCTTCACCTGAAGAAATTCCGATTTCCCCACAAATCTCTGTTACCTTTTCCGGTATTTCAGACATCGAATCCCCCTTTGCTAAGTTGCACGGGTTTACGTATGGCGTCTACCTCTTTGATGCTTACCAAAAGTCTTCTGCTGAATGGTCGCTTAAAACTTGAAAGCATTCCTTTCGTTATCATATCCCTGACCGACTTGGTGGTTTTGTACCCCAAGAGCCTTGCGGCTTCCTCGCAGTCAATCAGCTCATTATTTGTTACATTTTCACTCATTGCAATAAGGCATAATGGAAAATAAATTTCCAAACAAGAAAAAAATGAAATGTAATCGAAATAAATTATTTATAAATTTTTATTTCAAAATATCTTGACATATTCCAAGGTAACTGAAATTACTCTTGTAAATTACAAACCCCAAACCCCCATAATAGAACTAAGGCTGATGAAAAAAGCTAATGCACAGGTGATACAGAACAATAATGTTAGTCACGAAATCGACGATGTAAAATCCGTTTGGGTAAACGGCGTGGATATATTTTTGAAGTACCATAAAAAATCGTTTTTATTTACATTATTGTTAATCGTAAACATTGCGGTTGCTTCTGCTTGCTTGGTTCTACATTACGGAGAAAGCCCTTTAGATCACAACTCTAGTACAACTTCTTCACTTTCCCTAAACAACAACAAACAGCATATGAGTAAATTAGTAACGTTAGGAGTCCGTTTGAATGAAACGGATTATAAAAAAATCAAGGCTTTAGCCGAAGATTTAGGTATGTCACTGTCGCAGTTTGGTGAAAATTCAATAATGACCTGTCTAGAGTTGATCGAATCAAAACCAAATCCAAAAATGAATAAGTTTTTAAAGGGCAGCCGATATTGGGTTCACCAAGCTGAGAAAGAAAAAACAGGATTTGCAAAATAGGTTCCCCCTTAGAACCCCCTTTAGGGGGTTATATTATATATTATAGTCTTAGAATATATATAATAGTCTTATTAAACGCGCACACCTGCGTCGCGCGCGCTCGCGCGTAGAGGCATCTTTTGTACCTTGTGAGTGCCTGATTTGTGTCACATTTGTACCACACTAGTGCCCATCTGGTACAATAGAGAACCATTCTTTGGCACTTTCTGCAGAAACATTACTCTCAACATAGTGGTGGTGAAAAGTCCTGTGATTCGTGTGAGATGTAAACCTCATACACTTTTCCTGGCCTAGCTCCCAATATCCGTATGTGCAGAAGGAATGACGCATCGCATCGTGCCCCAAGCTGCCTATGTTTCTTTCCCGGGCAATCCTCATCGCATTGTATGAGCAAGGTTTGATTTCATAGTATCGAATCCATTGCTTAAGGTTATCAGGCAAATCGTTAAGTGTCCTTGATCGCCTGCCTTTTGCTTCCTGTCCTTTAATTACGA
>MDTA01036282.1_pt1 | contig 13750 bp, 20 predicted proteins | sample 811151 | NCBI WGS metagenome assembly MDTA01 (sample SAMN05326648, study PRJNA326480) | marine metagenome | isolation source: seawater | place: Indian Ocean: South | collected 2010 | reverse complement strand
TGGGCCGCTTCGATCTCGATGAGATGAGGCGGGCCTTTCGTCGTGACAAGTTGATTCCGAGGTCGCTGGCCGGAGAAATGAGCTTGAACAAGATGGCTCCTGAGTACAGCGAGCCTGAGTATTCGTTGACCGGTGCATATCAGCCGGAAGTTACCTATGGGCTTTGATTTAGGTCAGTTACTGCGCGATGGTCTTGGGACTGCTCAGCAAAATGCTGGCGGTGTGCTCCGAATGGCAGGCGATGTTCTGATGAAATTGCCTGGTGCGGTACAGGATTACGGGAAGGAAATCCCGCAGAAGGGATTCATTCCGATCCTGCCGACAGGTGTCAGCAGGGAGGCCCGCACGGGCGCGGCATACGTGAAGTCCTTGATGGGTCCACTAGGCATGCCGCTCAGAATCCTGGATAACCCAGGAAGTTCGGAGTTCTATCAGCAGACGATTGACGCTGCTGACTATGACCCTGAGCGCCAGGTCGTGATCTTTAATCAAGACATGCAGGATCAGGCTGCATACGAGAGCCTGGGCCGAGACTTTTCGAACAAGGACTTTGGCCAGTACGTGGGTCAGGTCATGCCTGATGGCAGTGTCATAGTCGATGACGACTACGACACCAACCGGAGTGCGCTTTGGCACTGGAACAGGCTGTCCAGTGGTAGGGACAAGGAAGGTAGGGATCTAAGCCCGTTTAGTCGCGCTATTTCAGGTGCAAGCGGATTGCACAAGAAGCTTGACCAAGCGGGCTGGACTAACCCTCGTCCTTTCGGAGGGCCTGGGTCGGTGCGGATCGGGACATACCAGCGATAGCAGTAGTAGCTATCAGCTGAGCCAGGAGGATGGTGCCGACGTTGCCCCACGTATTGATGCGGTGGCGCATCTCGACGTGCTCGTTGCCGGTGGCCACAGCTTTCTCAAGCTGGACCATGTCTTTGCCGTACCACCAGAGGCCATAGGCCGACATGCCAATGCCGTAGGCAAAGGCAAGGGAGAGGAGGATGTTCTTCATGAGAAGCGGGCTCTGGGTTTGCGGGTGGGCTTGGTGCAGACAGCGCCGAACTGGGCTGTCAGTTGTTCGATGGTGTGCTCGAAGTAGTGCCTGGGCATGAAGCGCCCTGATGGGTGCAAGGTGTCTTCGACGTAGACGTCGTTCCACTTGCCGGTGACCTGGCAAAGCAGGACTCTGGTGTAGCCGTCACGCTGCCAGGTGTAGATGAACTTTCCTTTGGGGTGGGTCATTTGAATTTCTTCTGAATACGTTGGGCGAGCTTGAGGTGTTCGGGGGCGAAGACGTAGCAAGCATTGGGAAGTTCAATGCTGAGCCGGCCGTCCTCGAGTGTGTTGATCGGGGGTAGTGGCTTAGTAGTCATTGGTTTGCACTGTGTGGGCATAAAGAAAGCCCCACCGGTGGCACCGGCAGGGCAAAGCGTCACTGGGTGACGACGTGCCACGGGGATGGAGACTTGGACACTTGCTTGATGCGGTGGGCATCAGGCCAGGTCCGACCGAAACGGCCGGGCAGCTCTTCCCGCTTGGCTTTCTCTAGGTAGTAGTGGGTCTCAGCAAGGACGGGTTCTCCGGAGAGCATGTCTTGCTGCTCCTGCTCGATAGTCATCTCCTGGACTTGCCAGTCGGGGTAGAGCTCCTCGCAGGTTTGCTTGACTGAGTACATAACGAAGTAAGCGAAGTGAACGCACCGTTGTGGGTGCGCATAAAAAAAGCCCCACCTTTCGGCGGGGCAGTGCTATGAGAGAAGAATGGATTTCTTGTGGGTTGGATTCTTCTGGGACCAGCTGGTGTCCCGCTTGTGCAGGAGGCGTGGGCGCAGGTCCGGGCTCTAGGCAAATCCCTGAGCTTTGGGTTTTCTCACTGGTATCGGGTCTTCTCCTTGTTGGGTCTGGATGGTGGGCTCAGGGGTGGGAATGTTGCCTTCGATGAGGTATTCGAGGCCATCTGCTAGGAAGCGAAGGCCCGTGATGATGTAAGGAATTGCCCAGCGAAGTGCCTTGCCGATGGCAATAGCAATGATGAGGATGTACTGGGCAAATGTGGTCAGGTGCTTGCGATAGTCGACAGATTTGATCTTGTCGACATACGGCTGGATAGTGTCCAGCATGGTGGGCTGATTTGCAGTGATAGTCATAATTTAGGAAGGAAGAATGGGTTAAAAGATAAGAAACAGGCTGTCCGTCAATCCCGGCTGTTCGAGGCAACGTTTGCGAAGCAGGCGGTGTGTTTGCTGGGGATGAAAGAAAAAAAATCGCACCCGAAGGGTGCGTCGGTTTGGGATATAAGGAAAAATCGCACCCGAAGGGTGCGACAGTTTCGGATACATAGAAAAAGCCCCACCCGGAGGGTGGGGCGGCGGGGTCAGATCAGGTCATCAACCTCGTCAAGGGCCGGAGCCTCTTGCTTAGGTTGCCCTGGGGTGCCATAAGGCTCGAGCTTGGTCACGTAGTAACAGGAGTTACTGCGACCATCGCGACCTGTATAGGTCTTCTCGAACATCTCGAAGTTGAACTGGCGATGTCCTTCAGCGATGAAGGCTTCCATGTTCGAGGCGTTCGGGCCATGACCGTTATCGGTAACGATCAGGGTTTTCCAAGCGCCGCTTTGGTACTCGCCCTTCGCGTCCTTGGTGGACTTGGCGGCATAGAAGGTGAGCTTCTTGTTGCCGCTCTGGGTGGTGCCTTTGCGGAACAGCTCGGCACCTTTTGCTGACTTGATCCAAAGGCGCTGCACAATCTCGAGATCTTCGAACTTGGCAACCATCTCTTCGATGGTGGCTTTCAGCGCGGCGATCTCTTGCTGCTCCGGGGTCACCTCAGGGGCGGCCTTGGTAGCGGCGGTCTTGGCAGCGGTCTTGGCGGTAGGCATTCGGATTTCCCGGTGGTATCCCGGGGCGAAGTGATCCGAGGCGCCCAACAGATACGCAAAACGCACTGTTGTGAGGCGCCACTAAAAAACCCCCACTCTTTCGAGCGGGGGCAAGGGATCTCAGCGGTAGTGGCGGAGGTCATTGACTATGCGGCAGTGGCGATCAGCCAGGAGGCTGGGGTCACCCTCGGCAGCTTCGAGTCCGGACCAAGCTCTTGCGAGGCGGAGACTTGCGGCCTCCAACTGGTAACGGAAGTCGCCATTGCGACCAAAGACTCCAGAGTCAACAAACGAAGCAGACATGTGAAACGCACTGTTGTGAGTGGGCAAATAAAAACCCCCACCTTTCGGCGGGGGATTGCAGGTCAGCGCTTGGTTGAGTAGCCATTGGCTTCACACCATTCGATCATCACCTTGGGGTCTGCGCCCTCCCATGCATGCGTGCTGCATTGGATTGCGGTGAGGCGATCGATCTGCTCGACGTGATTGGTGATAACGACGTGGGTCACGCCGAGTATTGCGGAGCCCAGGGCGACACCACATGCGATGGCAGAGATGGGCGCCCAGATGGAGTCGTTAAACGAAGAATGCATTTGAATGCACTGTTGTGAGTGGACATAAAAAAAGCCCCAGCTTTCGCCGGGGCCTTGAGGTTTAGAAGGGGATCTCGTCGGGGTCCTCGAGCTCTTTGCGTATGCGGAGCTCGTACTCCTCGTAGCCATCGAGCTGGTCGATGTATTCCTGCGCGTCTCCGGCGTTATCGAATTGGTGGTAGTTCCATTCGGCGCAGCCGTCGTCGCAGGCGTAACTTGCAACACCTACTTCGTAGATAGTGATCATGAACGCACTGTTGTGAGTGGACATTGGAAGTACCTCTGTTGTTCGGTGGGTGCGGTAGGCGCAGTTTTCTGGGGGCGTGTGGGCTCGAGGGACGAGTGAGCGGAGTGAGGAGCTATCGCCAAGCGAGCCAATGCACCACCGATATGTGTGATGTTGACCAGGGTCCCCACGGCGAGCGTCAAACAAGGTTTGTGGCGGTAGCGACGACAGCGGAGCGAGTGAGGAACGAGGCAGCAAATTGAGGGGTGCGAAGCACCACGAATCAGTGTTGATTTGCGGATGCCAAGGGGTTTGGCCGCCGCGTGGCGCGTGGGCGCGGGGGGTGCGCGGAACGGATCGCGCTCGCGCTCGCGTGCTGGGTAACTGTTGCTTACGCAGGGATATAAGCGTGACTAATGAATACTCTTGCTTACAGCTGTCGCGTGTTGCGCGCACTTATGTAACGCGTCGCGTTGCGCTCAATCGCGCGCGTACTTCAGTCACTCAGCGACACGAGCGAGCGATCGAATCGCGTAGCGATTCCCGCGCGCTGTCGCGGTGCTGCTGTTCACTCTCGTTGCGCGTACTGATGTCACCCAGCGAAACGCGAGCTCGGCGCGGAGCGCGCTCGCTGAGCGGTCGCGTTCTCATGCGTAAACCTTTTTTTTGTTTGACCGGTATCGGAAGGTGCGAGGGGTGTTAGATGTATACCGCGCGGCGCAACAAAAATTGCAATTTCCCCGCGAGGGTCGCCGCTGTCCAACTTTAGTTTCAGGTGGAATTTTTTCCCTATTTTTAAACGTGTTTTCTTTCCCTATTTCTATGTGCTAAAAAATTTGGCAAAAAATTAGGGCCTAAATCCCCCGCGAGGCCGCTATTTAACGTCGATAGACTTGTCTTACGGAGTGCAAGATTTGTCGTTAAATGGTTGTCGGTATTGGCGGGTTTCGCGACATCGGCGACCCAAATGATCCCCGGCGTCGGCGTGGTCCAGCGCCTCAGGGGGCGAATATCCCAGGGCTGCCGGCTGGGTATTACCGAGATAATCCTGTTCAGAGGCGTATTACTCCGGTCGGCGAAGGTTCTTCGCTGTTAGATCGCAAAGTTCGTCGTGCGGCTGAAAGTACTGGATTCAACCCGCGCGACAAAGAACCGGCAGGCCCAATCGCCGTGCTTGAGGCGTTGGCGAATTCGGATGACCCAGTCGACCAAGAGCTTTACAACGAATACGTGCGCGGTATCGCTGCCGCTAGCGACACGGTCGACCTCGAGGCCAATAACAACCTGCGTTACGGCCAGTTCACCGCAGTAGATCCGACGACTGGCAGCCTGACGGCAAAGCAGGCCTTCGACCCTGCCCCGTTTGGCACCGTTGATATTCCGGTTGTTCAGCGAACAGGGCAGTTTGCGATCCCGTCAGGCAAGAACAAAGGCCAGGTAGAGATTGCCAAAATCGACCCCACGGCAATCGCTTACACCGAAGAAAACAATCCCGATAGCCCTTATACGCGGGACCAGGAGCGTGAGGTCAGGGTCGGCACGGTCCAGATGGAGGCAAAGCGGGATCTAACAACTCCCGTCATTGTTGAAAGCGGGCTAGAGCTTGCAGCACGGGAAGGCCGCTTCATTCCTCTCAATAAGATCCCGCCACAGCAGTACGAGAAGTATCTGACAAAGCGAGGTGATACCGGGAACTTGGTCGGGATGATGAATCTCGATATGTCTCCCACCCAGGCCGAAGCCCGTTTCCCGAAGGACAGCATCCTGGTTAGCCAAAAGACGGGAAAGGTTTACGCGCCTGTTTATGCGGTTACGGATCAAGAGGGCAATCCCGTTGTCACGCAGCAGGACATCCCCTCGAGGGACGCTCGTTTCACCGAAACCGAGGAATACCCCCAGAAGCTGTATCGGATCGGCAACCCGTTCAAAGGGGACAGCGACAAGGTCCGTCAGCAGGTGGCCCCGTATGTCGGTGTTCGCAACGTCAAGGTTCCTGATCCGAAAAAGAAGCAGGTTCTGAGCGCTAATCGTGTGCGCCAAGCGGCCAAGCAGGGCTACCAGTTTTTCTCTGGCCCTGAAATGACAGACAAGCAGCTGCTGGATCCACAAGCTGTCACCGGCGCTAACAAGGTCTTCATGCGTCGTTCGGATGGGACGACGACGCAGCTCACGCCTCAGGTTGTTGGCGGCAATTTGACCGGAAACTACCGAATTGACGACGCTTACATTTCACGCCAAGTCGGCCCCGCCAGCTACACCGAGGGCGGTGCTCGCTATGGAGTGGAAAATCCCAAGACCAAGGTCGACATTCGGAACAGAAATCCCTTTACCGCTCGGATTTTGGGCGACGACGCCATCGAATACAAGGAAGTCGACGCCGACATGGTCGCTGGCCACTCCATGGCTGACCGGACAACGGCCAATGCCTACCGCGACATCCTCGCTCCGAAGCTGCTGAGCGGTGAAATCGCGATTGAACAGCTTGAACAAGCCGCGCCTGGCCTGCGCCCAGGTACTTATGCACGCCAGCTCCTGGATGAAGCGGTGCAAGAGGTGGCCGGTCGCGAGCAAATGCGGGCCGATCGCTACGGTCCCCGCTTCCTGGGCTATGGCGGCCTGTCACCAGCGGTCGCTGAGCGCGTATTTGCCGAAAAATTCGGCGTTGACGCCTCAGATTTGGCGATGCGCGAGGAAATACAGACTGGTGACGCCCTGGAAATGCCTGCTGACGGCCGATCTGGCACGTTCGAAGACGAAGAACAGCTCAAAGCGGGTGGATCTAGCTACGACAAGCGCGATAACTCTGGAATCACCGTTCGAGACCGCACTCAGTACGAGGGTGTGCCTGATACGCGGCGTGAACGGAAGCTGAAAGCCAAGGTCCTGGAGATGCTCCAGGGACGAATGGACGATTCGGCGGCACAAGGCGTCTCTCCTGCGATGACAAACGAGGGTCAGGCGCAGTATCTGGCCGATGTCATCCGCAGGAACGTTGGCGAAGGGGGTCAGGTCCGCCTCGGCAACCTTCTTGGCGGAGAAGTCCGCACGTCTCAGGCAGCCCCGCCGCCTGAGGAAGCCAAGGCTCGCGGCCAAGAGTCTGGTGAATTTCTCAATGCACCCAGCAAAACGGATGCATTTCTCATGAACGCCCGCCGTAGATTTGGTCTTTAATTCTCATGAATCACAGCAAAGAATCAGCCAAGGCAAAAGCCAAGGCTCACAAGCAAGGAAAGTCCGAGAAGAGCAAAGATGGCAAGATGCCAGCTGAACTTCTCGAGCATTTCAAAAGCAAGGCGAAGGAAGGCAAAAAATCCTAATAGCTAACATTTAAAAAACAGCGGCCCATAAGCGTGAGCATTAGTCCTCCGTCTAGTTGGCGAGACTCGTCACCCGGATTCAAGATCACGTCTAGCGGGCCTGACACGGTGGCTCGCGTTCTGGATTCGGCTATCGAGAACAAGAGAGCTAAAGATGAACAACCTAGTGCTTTTGGTTATGAGTACGGTGCACCTCAGAAAAATGCATCTGGTGAATACGTCAGTCGATTTGCTGGCGATGAATTGATTGGTGGCATTAACGGAGAGTTTGGTCGGATTACTAATGATCCAAACCTGGTGAACAACCAGGAAAATTTGAAGCGCTGGGCAATGCAATGGTCCAGTGGACCGTTCGGCATGGGCGGCCCGATGCCACCTGAGGGGGCTGCGTAGTCATGGCTGCTGGATTTCTGAGACTTGCTGGCCCTGCCCTCAAAGGGCTGAAGGACATTCTTGTTCCGATGACTGCGGCAGGTAAGCCTGCCTATGGGCAGCTTGCCGCTCGTTATGCACCCGACCTGCTGTATGCGGGATTGATGTATGGCGGGTTGCCGGAAGGGGCGACGGGCACTGAGCGTTTGGGCGCTGCTGCCGAGGATCTCGGTATTGGTTTAGCGGCCTCGGTACTTGGCCAGGTTGGTGGTGGCGTCGCTGCAAAGAATCTCCGATTTGCAGGTAAACGCCTTGGGCCTGAGGCCCAGCAAACAGCTGCGACCTTGGGTGACGTCATGGTCAACGCACCTGTGAATATGTTTGCGCCACGGCCTCTCTATCAGGGCGCTCTGAATCGGATTTACAGCGAACAAACCCCGTCACTTGCGCAGGCGCAACAGGAGCAATTGATCAGCTCAAGCAACCAAGCAATGACTGAAGAGCAGGCTCAGCAAGAGCTGATCTCTTTGCTTCTTAGTGCCGGAGCTGCTGGCGGGAGAGCGCTGACCTAATGCTGTCTTTCCCTTCCGAGCCCACCTGGCGTGATCTGACAACCGTTGCAGAGCAGGCCTTTAGGTCGTCTGGCCGCGCTTATGACAAGTTCATCCAGGGCAGGAATCCAAACCTGCAGATAGAGAACTCACCCGTAGCCGACATGGTTACAAGTTCTCCTATAACTGCTTTTGCCAAGCAGGCGCTGCCAAACAGGGTTAGCGATACAGAGTTTGGTCGCACTGTTGCCAGCGTCTTCCCTGAGCAGCTGCAGCGCAAGATCGGCAACATTCCGCTCGGCGGAATGACTGACGCCGAGAAAGCGGAACTGTCAAGGTTCCGCGCCGAAGACCCTGAACTGCGCAGGGCCACGCTCGAGCTGGGCAAGGTCCCCCTCGCCGATGGTGGAGAAGCGAAACTCGGCCCAGGGAACTACAGAGCCAAGGCAGCACAAGCGGCTGGTGTCATCGGTGCGGATCTGGCGACCGATGGCATGCGGAACATCTGGTGGTTCCTCAACGCCCCGCAGGCTGTCGCCCAGGTGGCGATGTTCCAGGGAATGCGCCAGGCAGCTGCAAAGAATGCGCCTGTATCCGGCCTGGATCCGCGTGAGCCACTCCTGCGCAATCGAAACCTGCGAATGGCTGCTGCAGCTCCCGCTTGGATCGCAGCGTCAATGGGCATTGGCAACTTCATGCGCCAGCCGGGTTACAAGGCGACGCTGCCTGATAAGGACGATCCAACTCAGACCACGAACATGGCTGGAGAGCTGGCTAATCGCTACTTCCTGGGCCGCTCTGGTTCGCTGCTTGCTTACGACGATTTCGTCAAAGAGCGGCCCGATGTGAGCCGTGAAGAGTACAACGCCTACAAGAACTATCTCTTTGCGAACAAGAGTCCCCTTAAGGGAACAATGGATGGCATTTCAGGCCCTGAGATCAACTTCATGGGCAAATCCATTCCGCTCGCTACTGGACTGATTCCGATGGCCGCATCAGTACTTGGTGCAAGACGTGGTATCAAGCGAGGAATCGAGAGGGTGCAGGGCACGGCTGGCGAGGGCGGTTACAGGACGGAAAAGCGCTTGCTTGAGGAGTATCAGAACCTCAAGAACAAGAGCAGGGAGCCCAAGTCACAAGTCACCGAAGGCGAGCTTTCGGATGCCCTTACTAAATACAGGGAACAGCAACAGAAAAACGAGAGTACAGTTCTTAAATCTGTTATCGCCAACAGCGCCGGATATACAACCGGTGCAGCGCTATCTGGATACGTTTTAGAATCTATGCGGCGGGCGCTGAAAGGTAAGGCCCCGCAATACGAGGAGGAAAATATCTGATGTTTGACTTCAGCGAGGAGTTCAATAAGTTGTACTCGAGGGATGCCTCCGACTATCTCGGAGGCGTCTCCAAAATGGAACGGATGAAAGAGAGAAGGCTTGCGGGTACTGCACTTTCTAATTACGCCAAGATGAAGCAGGCGGAAATAATGAAGGACAAGGGTTACTACGCTGCTCCTCAAATGATGCAGCAGCAGAGATCTCCAGGGTGGGGCGAAACCCTTCTTGGTGGACTTGCTAGTGGCTTGACAGGCGGTATCAATAATGTGATCGGTGAAATGGCCTGGAATAACGAGCGTTACGGCAGCCCATCACTTACGCCTTTCCGGGGGGAGTTGCCTAGTTACTCGGGATACCAACCTGACATAGGCGCCAACCCTGATTTCGGTGGCGGCTGGAGCAGCCCACCCCCACCACTCCCGCCAATTGGCCCTTAACAATGCTTGATCCAGTTAATTATTGGGCTGCAACATCAGGCCTTTTACCGAAACCAGAGAAGAGAAGTTCAATGCCTTTCGCCAACTTCAGTTCTAACGTCGCACGTAACTACGGAAGTGGTTACGGGAAAGGTTTTGGAGGTCATGGCAGTCAGTATGGGATAGGCCCCACGGCTGGCTTTGAGCCGGTGCAGAGTGCCACACGCTCTATGGTGCAGGACTTCCTAAGCGAGCAGGCGTACGAAACAGATTTAGCTAACAACGCTCTTAGCGCTCTGACCAACATGAAGATCGCAGCAATGGCGCCAGAGGGGCAAGCTGGCGGTGGTGGTAGTGCACCAAAGAAAGAGAGCTTCGGGATGGGCCTTTTAAAGACTGGTGTCGGAGCTGCTGTTTCAGCCGGAGTCGGTGCGCTGATCTAGTCGATACATTTGTCGCAAAGCCGATAACCGGTGCGCGACAAGTATTTAAAGGCCATTGATGTCATTGAGTCTGGAATGGCTCAATTCCCCCACAGTGTCGTGCTGTGGTCAGGGGGGAAGGACAGTATGGTCCTTCTTGATTTAATGCGTGACTGTGGCTATGAGCTGCCTGTTGTGTTCTTTAGGGAGCCGTGGCAGCCGCATAAGTATGCGTTCCAGGATTACATCATCAGGGAGTGGGAGCTACTCGCGTACACCTGGCATCCGATGCGATCGGCAATGCAGGAAAAAGATGGTGAATACGAGGTACAAAATTGGTATCAGCTCAACAACATGACCCTGACCTGCCCGTCAGGGATTGTGCCGCCTGATTCTGACTATCCCTGGGCTTGTGCGATCGACATGTTGAATCGGCCTAAACAGCCGTATTTGCAGATTCACGAAGTTAATGCTGCCTGGGTTGGACATAAGCGATGTGATTCTGATCCGGTCCTGGGCGGGGATGCTGGAACCCGTGTACATGGCCGAATCAATCCTGAGCATGTGAGTATGTTTTTCCCTTTAAGGGATTGGTCCCACGAGGACGTCTGGCAGTACATCGAGGAAAACGATGTTCCTTACGACAAAGCGAGATATACCAAAGTCGACGGTAAGTGGATTGAGCGACCGAATCAGAGGTACAACGCTGATTACGTGCATGCATGCACTGCATGCCTAGATCGGCAGGCCAATGAGAAAGTAGTGCACTGTCCCAAGCTTGGGTTTGAGATTGAATCAAACATCGAGAAAGTGCCTTGGGTAGAGCCTGAATTGCTCAGTTATATGAAGGATTGATATTTATAGAATGGGCATAAAGACAGGGAATCCGTGTAGTGGCTCGTCCTATCGCAAATACAGCAATCGTGCCCTACGGGACTGTGCAAGATGCCGCTATCCCTCGGTTGGCTGCAGGTGGTAATCAGAATTTTCTTCAGCAGCTTTTAGGCAGATTCAAGGGCGGTAAAGCTGGCGGCGCTGCCAAGGTCTTATCGAAGGCAGGTATCCCTCTAGCCGGTCTTTCGGTACTGGGATCTGCGATGGCCGCAGGACAGGAATTTGATGGCGAAGGAGCAGGTGTCGATACTGCGCAAGCCGGCGGTCGATTCGTTGGCGACCTGGGAACAACAGCAACTCTTGCCGCACTCGGAACGGTTATTGCTCCTGGGGTCGGAACCGTTGCGCTGCCAGTTCTTGGGGCTCTGCTTGGAGTAAACGAAGGAGTCGGTAAAACCGGCGCTGGTCTTGCCGAGGCGATTTATACCGGCGTCACTGGTGACACTGAGGCACGACGCAAGGCTGCTCGCTATCGCCAGGAGACGGATCTGTATGGAGAGCGCCTAATGCAGCTTGCTCCTGTTCAAAACACCATCGCGAAGATGCAGGATCAACGCGAGCTTGCAATGGCGCGTCAGGCCGCTGAGATCCAGTCTGATTACAACTTCGCCAACAGCCTCAATCAAGAGAATTTGATGATGCAGCAGAACCAGGCCAACGCCTTCAACATTGCACTCCAGAGTCTGCTCTAATGGCTTTTGCGCTTCCTTCTTTTAACGCGGCAGTAGCGAGTGCAAACACCTCGGGCTTGCCATTGCAGCGGATGCAAGCCGCGATTGATTTTGGCGATGTAAATCAGACATACGCCACAAAGATGCTTGGCAAGCAGGCTTTGGAGGAGTTTATTACTGAGGCAAATATCGCAAAGCAGGCGCTCAATGAGTATGGCGCTATAGCCCGCAATAATGCGACTCTTGATTTCAGGAGAGAAGAGTTAGAAGCAAGGAAAGATGAGGCTGAGCAAAAAAGGAAAGATGCGAGACGGTCCAAGCTGTTCGAGATGCTTGGCGGCGGCATGAATGATCTTTTCGGTGCCGGTCCCGAACCACAGTATGAAGATCCAAAAGTCACAATTACGACCGATCAGCTTTTCCGGCGGATAAACGATGAATATCTGAGGGGCGAAATGGGTGGCCTCCACCCGGACGCAGCCCTGAAAGTAGGCCTTGAGCAAATGCGAGGGCGATTGCCTAGTCAGCGAGGTGCAAATAACGATGCTCTACAAGGTGTCTTTCAGGTTCAGCCGCAAGCTGTTCCTAAACTAGAGCCAGTGCAGGCGACTAGCCAGGCTGACCTCTTTAAGAAACTGCTCGAGCTTAATCCCCAAAAGAAAAAGTAAATGGAAGTATCTGGACCTATTGCTGAGCTCGTAAAGCTCTTTTCCCCGGATGGCAAGAGCTTTGACCGGGAGACTTTTAAGAAGCTAGCCGCTGACTTTGCGGACACAGAAGCGAAGCTTGAATCGACTATAAATGCCCCCATCGCGACGCAACGGGATCGTCTTGACCTTGCCGTGGAACGGCGAAGGCGGATGGGTGACTTACAAGGCCAAGATAATGATCGAATCGTAGAGCAAAGAGGTCGGCTGCAGAACCAAGCAAACGATGCCTACGCAAGTCAGCTTGGGAACTTCACAGATAACACGCTGAGGCTTATGCAGCCTTCGCTTGATTCCTTGGATAGAGGCCGTCAACTTCAGAGCGATGACCTCAGGTACACGATCGATGACCGGTCGGGCCATCTAGACAAGGATCGTGAGTTAAGACGTAGGGCGCAAAACTTTAACTTGATCAAGAATGCAGGGGTTGGCGGCCTGCTTCTCCTCGATATTTTGAAGAACTGATTATGTCTTACGCAAACGCTAAAAACGTCGGAGCCACTCATTACCGCAAGGGCTTAAAGAACAGCATCAACTACCTCAATAGATGGGGTAAGAACAACAAGTCGATCCAGGGCCTGATTCACGGCAATGTGATCGATGCGATGAGTACCCAGATGAAGATGGGTCAGTCGCTGATTTACAACCAAGCGATGTCTTCCCATATGGCGAAGATCAACCGAGGACTGGAGAACCTCAAGACTGGCAATCAGTTGAAGCTGATGGGCGCTGAGGGCCGCATTGCGGGTCAGTTGATTGGCAAGCAGGGTCAAGAGCAGCGCAAAGGTATTCGGGAGACTGGCGCACAACAACGACTGGGGTATCAAACACTGGGTCAACAGAACCGCCTGACGGTTGCTGCCCAAGGCGCTCAGAACCGCCTAGACATTGCTGCCACTGGCGTCGAGCAACGAGCCGGCATCCGAGAAACCGGTGCTCAGCAACGCCTTGCCATTGGAGCTCAGGGTGCTCAGACTCGCCTAAACATTGGAGCTCAAGGCGCTCAGGATCGCCTGACAGTTGCTGCCCAAGGAGTTGAGCAGCGTGCTGGTATCCGCGAGACAGGCGCACAGCAGCGCTTGGGCTTGCAGACCGCTGGTCAGCAAGAGCGCTTGAATATCGGTGCTAGAGGCGTTCAGGAGCGCTTGAATATCGGTGCTCGAGGCGTTGAGCAAAGGGCTGGTATTCGCGAGGCCGGATCCGAAGAGCGCAAGAACATCGGCAAGCGATATTCAGAAGAGCGCGCCATGCGTGCTGATGCTCGAGGAGCCATCCGTTCCCTGGGAGCCCGTTTCTTCGGCTAATGCCCAAAACTATTGACCCTCAAATCCAGGACTTTCTGACAGCCCTGGATGATGCGCATCGCGAGG
>MDTA01149715.1_pt1 | contig 13752 bp, 14 predicted proteins | sample 811151 | NCBI WGS metagenome assembly MDTA01 (sample SAMN05326648, study PRJNA326480) | marine metagenome | isolation source: seawater | place: Indian Ocean: South | collected 2010 | reverse complement strand
GAATACTTTGAAGTATCTACAGAAACCTCAATGGCTATTAATCAGGCGCGTAAAAGGCATAGAAAGATTATAGCAGTTGGGACTTCAACAGTTAGGGCTTTAGAAACTATAGCAATTTCTGGATTTCAAGTTACTCCAAAAAGGGGATGGACAGATAAGTTTATTTATCCTCCTTATGAATATAAAATGGTTGATTCTATGGTAACAAACTTTCATATGCCTAAATCTACTCTTATGATGATGGTATCTGCTTTTGCTGATATTAATTTGTTGAAAAAAGCATACAAAGAGGCAAAAAAACATAATTATAGTTTTCTAAGCTATGGTGATGCTATGATAATAGTTTAATAAATAAATTAAGAAAGAATATATTGTTCAAAGTTTCTGCAATTATTCCAGCGGCTGGGGTGGGATCTCGATTCGGAGAAAGAAAACAGTTTAAAAATTTAAATGGGAAACCACTTTGGGTTCATACGATAGAACCTTTCTTGGAATCTGATTTGATTGATGAAATAATTTTCATAGTTGAGGGGAGTCTAGTAAATGTGATTCAATCATCAGATAGTTTCAAGTTAATCAATAAAAAAAAAGAAGTCAAAATAGCAAAAGGTGGGCCTAGTAGGACTGATTCTGTTTTTAATGGAATTCAAATATCAAAAAAAATAAATGACATTGTGTGTATCCACGATGTGGCTAGACCGTTTGTTAAAACATCACTAATAGAGAAAACTATCCAATATTGTGAAAATTATGATGGTTCTATTTTAGCAATCCCGAGCACTGATACTGTCAAATATGTAAGTGATAAAATCATTAGTAAAACATTAAATAGAAGTGAGGTATGGATGGCACAAACTCCGCAAACCTTTCATAAAAGAAAGCTTTTGAAAGCTTACAAAAATAATATAAAAGTTAAAGTCACAGATGAAGCTACATTAATGGAATTGAGTGGGTATTCAATAAAAATTATTAATGGTGAAGATATAAATTTTAAGATTACTAAAAAAATCGATTGGGAAACTGCAAAAATTATAGCGAGTAGTAATTTATAATGATAAGAACGGGTATAGGATATGATGTTCATCAACTTAAAAAGGGGCAACCATTAATTATTGGGGGCGTTATAATTAAATCACATTTCGGCTCGGTTGGTCATTCAGATGGGGATGGGTTAATTCACGCTATATCTGACTCCCTATTGGGTGCTGCTGGGCTAGGTGATATCGGGAAGTTTTTCCCTAGTGATGATAAAAAATGGGAAAATGCTGAAAGTCGCATTTTTCTATGTGAGGTCAATAAAATGATATTAAAAGCTGGATATTATGTTTCCAACATAGATTGTACCATAGTTTTACAAAAACCTAAACTTCATAATTATATAGAAAGCATTGCGAAAAACCTCGCTGACATTTTAGATATCAATGAGAAAAAAATATCAATTAAAGCAACCACTACAGACCATTTAGGTTTTATTGGTAAATCAAAAGGGTGGTCTGTTATTGCGATTTCAACAATATACAGCGCTAATGAAAAAGATAACCCTTAATTCAAATGCAAAAGTAAATATCGGATTAAATGTATTAAAGAAAAACCATAATGGATTTCACAATATAATAACTGTTTTTCAGGAGATTAATTTTTTCGATACAATAACAGTAACTAAAACTTCAAGTGGATGCAAGTTTAAGTCAAATGTAAAATGGCTTAAAAACAATCAACATAATCTTTGTGTAGCTGCTTTTAACTTAATGCAAAAACAGTATGGTTTTGATGGCATAAGTATTGATTTAATAAAGAATATTCCACCAGGAAGTGGCTTGGGTGGTGGCTCCTCCAACGCTGCTAGCATAATGAAAGGGATATGTGAGCTATATGATTTAAATGTTTCTAAAAGAGAGCTTGAACATTTAGCAGTTAATATTGGTGCAGATGTGCCTTTTTTCATAAAGGGTTCTCTTCAGCTTGGTGAGGGTATTGGAGAAAAGCTTAGACCACTCAAGACAAAAATTGCAGGTAAATATTTAATTGTGATACCCAAAATAAAAATAGATACATCTTGGGCGTATTCAAAGTTTAAAAATGTTTTGGATACATCTAAATCGTCGACTAATTTCCCGAGCTTATTTGATACAGATAGAATTAATACTGATAAGCTTAAGCTAATTGAGAATGATTTTGAATCAATTGTTATTCCAGCATATCCAGAGATTGGGAAAATAAAACAAAAGCTCTGTGCGTTTGGCGCTCAGTATGCCAGTCTGTCGGGTTCAGGCTCGACTGTGTTTGGGATTTTTAATGATAATGTTTTATTAAATAATGCATTTTCTTATTTCTCTCCAAAATACAAGACTTTCGTCGCAGACCCTATTTGAGTTGCTGGATATAGACAAATAATTGGGGCGTCGTCTAATGGTAGGACACCTGGTTTTGGTCCAGGCAGTTGGGGTTCGAGTCCCTACGCCCCAGCTTTAAAATAATAATTTTATGGAAAATAAATTAAAAATATTCAGTGGCAGAAGTAATGTTGAGTTAGCAAAAAGGATTGCTAAATCTGCTAATTGTGAATTAGGTAACGTGTCTATCAAAACATTTTCTGATGGTGAATTGTGGGTTAAGTATGAAGAAAATATCAGGGGGTGTGATGTGTTTTTGATTCAATCAACAAACTCTCCAGCAGAAAACATATTAGAACTTGCTCTAATGACTGATGCAGCGGTCCGAGCATCTGCTGAAAGAGTTACTGTTATAATCCCCTATTTTGGATATGGTAGGCAAGATAGAAAAGATCAACCCAGAGTTCCAATTTCGTCAAGAGTAATGATTGATCTAATTACCAGTACGGGTGCTAACCGAATTGTAACAATGGATTTACATTCAACTCAAATTCAAGGATTTGCAAAAATTCCTTTTGATCATTTATATAGTAGAATGGTCTTGATTGATGCAATTTCATCTTTGGGTTTTGATCCTTCTGCATCTGTCGTTTTAGCACCAGATGTTGGATCTGCAGCAATGAGTCAGGCATATGCAAAACGTTTAGAGATGAACTTTGCCTTGATAGACAAGAGAAGGTTTGCCCCTAACAAAGCTAAGGTAAGTCATTTAATTGGAGAATTGGATGGGATGGATGTTTTAATTATTGATGATATGATTGATACTGCTGGGACAACAGTTAATGCTTCAAAAGCTGCACTTGAAAAAGGTGCAAGATCTGTTACCGCAATAGCTACACACGGAGTATTATCAGGGAATGCTATTGAACGGTTAAAATCTTCTCCAATAAAAAATTTTATTATCACGGATACCATTTTAATTACGAAAAATAAAAAATTGGATAATATGCAAATAGTTACAGTTTCTGAAGTGTTTGGAGCTGCTATTACAAGAATACATAATGGTGAGTCAGTGAGCTCACTTTTTGAATTTTAGTTATTGAAGGAGAATTAATTATGAGCACATCATATTATAAATTAGAAATTGAAAATAGAGAAGCTGTTGGTAAAAAAGCATCGAAAATAATTAGACGGGAGGGTAAAATTCCTAGCATTCTTTACTTTAAAGGCGAACAGCCAATTAGCATCGCGATTGATAAACGATTATTGTATCAAGCAATAAAATCAGACCAACGTATTTATGAGATAAAAATTGAAAGTAAATCACAGTATGTAATGATAAAAGATGTACAATACCATCCTGTCACCGATGAAATAATCCACATTGATTTTATGCGCGTTCGCAGATCTGAGAAGATGACTATATTAGTGCCTCTAACATTAGTTGGTAAACCGGTTGGCGTGACTGAGGGCGGAATATTATCACAATCAATGAACCAAATTGAAATTAGTTGTTATCCAACCAATGTTCCTGAAAGTATTGAGGTTAATGTAGACCATTTGGAGATCAATTCTTCAGTAAGTGTTGCTGATGTTACAATTAGTGATGATGATATTGATATAGTTAGTGCATCTGATATTAGTATTGCATCAGTAATACCACCAGCGGTTGAAGAAGAACTAGTGCCTAGTGAAGAAGGGATTTTAGATGAAGAAGTTGAAGTTGGTGAACCCTCTGATGATGGTGAAGATGAAAAAACAAGTGAAGACACTGATTCAGGCTCATCTGTTTCTGAAAGCAATGATAAAGATGGAGAATCAAATTAATTTTGTTTGCATTTATAGGATTGGGAAACCCCGGTGAAAAGTATGTTTACACAAAACATAATGCAGGATTTTGGATATTAGACGAAATGGCTAATAGACATAAAATATCATTTAAGCCTGGTAAGGGGGATTACGTTTTCGCATCAAAACCAAGTAAGTTTTTACTTGTAAAGCCAACAACTGGGATGAATAATAGTGGTAATGCAGTTCGACACATATCAGACTATTGGAACTTAATGCCTAATGAAATTTGCATCATTGTAGACGATGTGGATTTGCCTTTAGGTTCCTTACGTATTAAACCAAAAGGTGGTGATGGTTCTCATCGGGGGTTACAAAGTGTAATTTATTCAATGGGTACAATTGAATTTCCTAGGTTGAGATTTGGGATAGGAACAAGTGAAAAAATGCGTCCTTCAGAAAAATATGTTCTAAAACCTTTTAAAAAAGATGATCAGATTCTTGCTTTAATGGCTGTCAAGAGAGCTACAAATGCTTTGGATAGTATATTATTTAATGGTTTGGAAAAAACAATGAATAGAGTTAATTCCTAAAAAATATGAGGTATAAACAATAATGGGAAATATGAGTTATAATTTTTTGTTAATTATGTCAGCTGGGGCTCTGGCTATGTTATTTTCTTATTGGAAAGCGATATGGATTAATAGACAAAGCCAAGGCAATGATCGTATGAAATCTATTGGAGTCAGCATATCAGATGGTGCTATGGCATTCCTTAGAGCCGAGTATCGTATTTTACTGGTTTTTGTTGTTGTAGTTGCTTTTATTTTGGGATTTGCTAATTCAGGAAGGTCTGACTCAAGCTCAATGATATCTTTATCATTTGTCATTGGTGCATTAGCATCAGCTTTATCAGGATTTCTTGGAATGAAAGTTGCAACACAAGCTAATAATAGAACTACTCATGCAGCTGAAACAAGTTTGGCAAAGGCTCTAAGTGTCGCTTTTAGTGGTGGTTCTGTGATGGGTTTAAGTGTTGTGGGTTTAGGGGTCCTGGGTTTGAGTGGATTATTATATGTCTATTCAAATATTTATGGATTTGAAAATTCAACATCTGTTTCTATTGTTTTGAACATCTTATCAGGGTTCTCATTAGGAGCCTCTTCGATTGCTCTTTTTGCCCGAGTTGGTGGAGGTATATATACTAAAGCAGCTGACGTAGGAGCAGATTTGGTTGGTAAGGTGGAGGCCGGGATACCAGAAGACCATCCACTTAACCCAGCTACAATTGCAGATAATGTTGGTGACAATGTTGGTGATGTTGCAGGAATGGGAGCAGATTTATTTGAATCATATGTTGGTTCAATTATTGGTTCAATGGTATTGGGAGCAAGTATACTTGTTGCTGGTGGGATGGATTTAAATTTCGTTATTCTTCCATTGTTTATTGCTGCTTCTGGAATTTTGGTATCTATTCTAGGAACATATATGGTGTCAGTAAAAGAGGGAGGAGACCCACAAAAAGGGCTAAATCAAGGAGAGTTTGGCAGTGGGATTATTATGGTTGGAATAATATACTTGCTAATTACCAATTTCTTACCAGATATCTATTCTCAAGGCGATAAATCATATAATAGCATAGGCGTTTTCTATGCCACTATAATTGGTTTATTTGGGGGATTAAGTATTGGTAAAGTAACAGAGTACTATACTGGGACAGGGACAATGCCAGTCAAATCTATAGCTAAGCAGTCTGTTACGGGTCCGGCTACTAATATCATAGCAGGGTTGAGTGTCGGAATGCAATCAACAGCTATACCAATCCTAATAATATCTGGGAGTATTGTGGGGGCGTATTATTTTGCAGGCTTGTATGGGATTGCAATGGCAGCATTGGGGATGTTGGCAAATACAGGAATTCAATTAGCTGTTGATGCATATGGTCCAATCTCTGATAATGCAGGTGGGATTGCAGAAATGGCTGAACTACCAAGCGAAGTTCGTGAAAGAACAGATAAACTTGATGCCGTTGGTAACACAACAGCTGCTATAGGTAAGGGATTTGCAATTGGTTCTGCCGCTCTAACAGCATTAGCGCTTTTTTCTGCATATATGGTAAAAACAGGAATCTCAACTATTGATATATCTAACCCTATGGTTATGGCTGGATTATTTATTGGTGGTATGTTGCCTTTTTTGTTTTCATCAATGGCTATGAGTGCAGTTGGTCGAGCAGCTATGGCTATGATTGAAGAGGTCAGGAGACAATTCAGGGAAATTCCTGAGTTAAAAAAAGCACTCGAGATTATGAATCTCAAAGAAAAAAATGATTGGAATGAAGAAGACCACAATATATACATTGAGGCTATGAGTAAGGCTGAGCATGGTCGCTGTGTTGAGATTTCAACAGAATCAGCAATTAAAGAAATGATAGCGCCAGGATTATTGGCAATTATTACGCCTATATTAATCGGGTTCACGCCTCGATTTTTTGGTAGTGAACAGGGGCCTGAAATATTGGGAGGTCTACTTGCTGGTGTTACGGTAACGGGTGTACTTATGGCTATTTTTCAATCAAACTCTGGTGGGGCTTGGGATAATGCAAAAAAAATGATTGAAGAAGGGTTTACAGTTGATGGTGAAAAATTTAAAAAGGGTTCGCTGGCACATAAAGCAGCGGTTGTGGGAGATACAGTAGGTGATCCTTTTAAGGACACATCAGGTCCATCATTAAATATTTTAATAAAGTTAATGTCAGTGGTGTCTTTAGTAATTGCACCATTAATTATATAAAAATTTCAAGGAGTAGCTATGAAACATTATGAAATACTTTACATCGTTAATCCAAACTTTGAAAGAAAAAAGGTTGATGATACAATGAAAGAAATTGAAAGCAGATTAAAGAAAACAAAATCAAAGGTAATTAATCATATTATTTGGGGGAAAAAAAAGTTGGCATACCCAATTCAAGAACATAGATATGGAACGTACGTACTAGTCCATTGTAGCGTAGCTGATAATAGTTTGTTGGATGAATTTAATTCTTGGTTAAAGTTAAGTGATTTAGTTATTCGTCATATGATTATTCGATTAGATGATGAACCTGAAGAGATTGAAAAAATTGACGATAAATTAAATTTAGAACCTTCAAGCGAAGGACAGGCAACTGAAGAGGCAACTGAAGAAGAAACTAAAGAAGAAACTAAAGAGGCAACTGAAGAAGAAACTAAAGAAGAAACTGAAGAGGCAACTGAAGAGGCAACTGAAGAGAAAACAAAAGGAGTAGCATAATGGCTTTTCAAACTAGGAGAAAATATTGTTTTTTTAAAGAAAACAACATTAAGGAAATTGATTATAAGGACGTTAAATTGTTGAAAAGATTTACTAACGACAATGGTAAGATTATGCCTCGGAGAGTTACTGGGACTAGTGCAAAAATGCATAGAAAGGTTGTTGGTGCGATAAAAAGAGCTCGCACTATAGCGTTAATGCCTTTTGTCGATAAGGGCTCTGAAAAATAGTTAGCGAGGTAAATGTTATGAAAGTCATACTAATGTCAGATATTGAGAATTTAGGCAAATCTGGTGATGTTATAACCGTAAAGCCTGGATTTGCTAGAAATATGTTAATTCCAAAAGGTTTAGCTCTCAGAGCATCTAAACGTAATTTGGCAGTTTCTAAAGAAAATAAGAGAGTTGTTCAAGCTAAGTTAAAAAGAGAAAATCAAGCAATAGAACTCTTAGCAAAGAAATTGAGCAAAGTAGAAATTACTATTGAAGTTAAAGTTGGTGAAGAAGAAAAAATGTTTGGTTCAATCACAAACAAAGACATTCACAATGAGTTAATTAATAAAGGTTTTGAGCTAAAAAGAAATCAGATATCAATAAATGAACCAATAAAAGCATTAGGGATATATCATATTAATGTGAAAGTTTCAAAAGACATTACTTCTGATGTTAAGTTATATGTAATTAAAGGTTAATTCTTAATTATTATAAATAATGTTTGCTGAAGTAGCGCTTTATATATCAACTTTTCAATCTTTCACATATAAAATCCCCCCAAAATATTACGACATTGCCCAAATTGGATGCAGGGTAAGAGTTCCATTGGGGAATCGCACTGCTTACGGCGTGATTACATCTGTAAATGATAAGACAGTATTTAAGGGTGATATCAAGTCAATCATAGAAATGATCGATGATGCTCCTATTCTAACTGAAAATATTTGGGTTTTAATTCGTTGGATCAGTTACTATTATTTTGCACCCATTGGTAAAGTTTTTAATACAGTTTTGCCAATTAACTTATCAAAAATTTATTCTCCTAGGATGGAATGGTTTGCTAAGTATTTAAATGTTAATGATAATGCTATAATTAAAAAATTAAAAAAAAATGCTCCAGTCCAGTTTAAAATATTTTCAGAAATAAAAAAGTTGTCACCAGCACCTATTAGGGTCAAAAATTTTACGAAAATTTGTTCTAATCCATTATCAATATGCAAACAATTAGAGACAAAGTCGCTAATCATACTTTTTAAGGAAAAGGAAAAAACATTTTATGACGATTTATCATTTAAAGCGATCAATAAAAAAATTCGTTTTAATAGATATCAAAATAAAGTGCTTAATGATATAAATATTTGTTTAAATGAAAATCAATTTAATTCTTTTTTATTACATGGAGTCACTGGAAGTGGTAAAACTGAAATATTTATTGAAACAATAAAAACTATCATAAAAAAAAATAAAACTGCGATTCTATTATTACCTGAGATTTCACTAACACCACAAATAGCAGGTCGTTTCAAATCAGTTTTTCCTAAAAAAGTTGCTCTTTGGCATTCGAAATTAACTAAAGCTCAAAGATCCATAACTTGGGAGCAAATAAATAATGGCAAATATAAAATAGTTATTGGTGCTAGAAGTGCAATTTTCACTCCGCTTAGGAATCTGGGTTTAATTATTGTTGATGAAGAGCATGATGCTTCCTTTAAACAGGAATCTCCCTCACCAAGATATCACGCAAGGGATGTAGCTATTATTCGTGCAAAAATTGAAAAAACAAATATATTATTATCGAGTGCAACACCAAGCTTAGAAAGCTATTATAATTCTAAAAACGGTAAATATAAATATCTCAGTCTCACCATGAGGTACGGTAAAGCAAAATATCCAAAAGTACAAATAGTTGATTTGTTAGAAGAAAATCAAGAATCAGGTAAAATGAATACAATTATATCTAGCCAACTTTTGAATAAAATTGAACAAAGATTAGAAATTGGTGAACAAATTTTATTAATTCAAAATAGAAGGGGGTATTCTACTTCTGTCCGTTGTTTAGATTGCGCAGAAACGATTATGTGTGGTGCTTGTAAGACGCCTCTCACCTATCATAAACAAGGTAATTTATTTAAATGCCATACTTGTGGTTATATCCAAACAGAATCACATCATAGATGTAATATATGCATGGGGCAGAATCTTATTTATATTGGCACGGGGACGCAAAAAGTTGAAAATATTCTAAAACAAACTTTTCCAAATGCCTCTATTGCGAGGATTGACCATGATATTATTAGAAAAGGTTCTAATATGGTAGATTTATTGCAGTCTTTTTCTAATCACAAAATAGATGTTTTAATTGGAACGCAAATGATAGCAAAGGGTTTAGACTTTCCTAATGTTACTTTAGTTGGAATAATTAATGCTGATTTAGGATTTCACATTCCTGATTTTCGCTCAAGTGAGAGAATTTTTCAGCTAATATATCAAGCAGCGGGTCGTTCTGGTAGAGGTGAAAAAAAAGGCGAGGTAGTGATTCAGACATATGATATAAATAATCCAGTTATTCAAGCTGCCTCTAAATTAGATTTGAATAAATATTATGAAATTATGTTAAAAGATAGATTAGTATTGAAATATCCACCATACAGCTGGATTGTGAAAATTGAATTTATTGGATCAAACTCAAAAACAGTATTTTCACTATCAAATAAGATTAAAAATAATTTATTTAATCATTACAAAGGTTTAGAGGTACTAGGTCCTGCTGCCTGTTTCAGAGAAAAAATAAAAAATCACTTTAGGTTTCAGATTGTTTTAAAATCATTAAAAAAATATGATTCTAACGGAGAAAGACTACATCATTTCATCAATGATAATTTTTATAAAAATAAAAATATTAATATGGGGTCAAATAAAATACACATACATATAGACCCACTATCTATGATATGATAATTTTTGTATCTTTATTTATGATTTGTTTTCTTGAGGCTAATCCAATTTCTCCAGGATTAAATTCGTGGTTCTCTGCATCAAAAATATCTTATGCAGGGGGCGGCGATTTAATTTTTACCCCAAACTCTAGGTCTGCTAACCCCGCTAGTCATTCTTTGCAACGCAATTTTTCAACATCATTTATATTTTTCCCAGCAGGGATACAATCACAATCAGCCTCTATTACATTACCAAAAAAATCAATATTATTAACAACAGCGATTAATCACCTTTCTTATGGTACGTTTATTGGTTATGATGAAGAAGCTATGCCTACAAAAAACTTTAATTCAACTGAAACTTGGTTAAGACTTGATTATTCTAATTCATTAATCAAATATCCAATTAGGTATGGTATATCTAATCAATTTTATTTTTCTAATCTAGAAGAACATAGTTTTACAAAATTATATTTTACACTTGGCGCAATATGGGGTTTAGAGAAATATAAAATAAACATTGGTTTATCAATTGATGACTTTGTTATAAATATTAGTCCAAAAGGAAAAGAAAGGTATGATCCTCCACAAAAATATAATGTTGGCCTATCTAAGCAATTGAAACATCTACCATTAAAAATATCGATAGACTACCTTTCAATTGCTGCAAATAACGAAGATTTTTTTATTAGTGGGATTTTTTATATATCTCAAAAATTAAGTATTAGCTGTGGGACTTCAACACGGAAGCTATCTCAAAATACAAACGAAGATGTATTAAAAACTATCCTTGGTTCAACAGGACTTGGCATAAGCTTTGTTAATGACAATATCACTATTGGTTATGGACTTTATTTTTATGGGACTGGAGGATCAGTAAATGGAATAGATTTAAGTATAAAATTTTAATCTTATGCATATGAGGAATATTTTATGTTACCTATTTTTTATTAATCTATTATTTGGGCAAAATAATTATCCGATAGTTTTGATTCATGGTTTTTTTGGTTGGGGGAATGATGAAATGGGGGACTATCGTTATTGGGGTGGACACAAAGATATCCAAAAGATGTTAGAGGAAAATGGGCACACTGTTTTTAATGTTTCTGTTGGTCCAATTTCATCTAATTGGGATAGGGCTGTTGAAGTTTATTATCAACTTAAAGGAGGACAAGTAGATTACGGATATGGACATTCAAAAAAGTTTGGGCTTACTCAAAAACCAGTTGATAAAATATATAAAGGCTTATACCCTCAATGGGATAAAAATAACCCTGTACACATAATAGGTCACAGTATGGGTGGGCAAACAGCACGGATGTTGCAATATTTATTAGAATCAGAGATAATGCAAGACACCATTAGTAAAAAAATTGAAAATTCAGAATTATTAGGTAAAGCAAAAAAAGGATGGATATCAAGTATAACCTCTTTAGCAACTCCTCATGATGGTAGCACGCTGGCGGACATTGTCACAAAAGCATTTCCTTTTATACAGTATTTTATAGGTTTAGCTGGAGTAGTTGGAACTAATTTTTATGATTTTGATTTAAGTCAATGGGATTTAGTAAGGTCCAAAGATGAATCATGGTCAAATTATGTACATAGAATGAGAAGCCATAAAGCATGGCGAACTAAAAATATTAGTGCCTGGGATCTAAGCATAGATGGTGCGGCAGAGCTTAACACATACCTTAATGCAAGTTCTGATGTTTATTATTTTTCTTTTGTTTTTTCTGCTACAAGCAAAGATAAATCAACAGGATATCACATACCGGATAAAGATGTTTTTTTATTGATTCGCTCAAGAGCAAAGTTACTGGGTTCTAAGATTGTTTTCCGATCTGACGGCACTGAAACCGATTCTACTTGGTGGGAAAATGACGGTATAGTAAACGTTAGATCTATGCAAGGTCCTACAACCGGGCAAAATGGTCCGGACCCTATTACTAGATTTGTGAAATCTGATCCTTTAATCCAGGGACAATGGTATACTTTTGCTCCAATTAAGCTAGACCATTATCAAAGTGTAGGGCATATGATATCGAAAAGGAAAAGAGCTAGTTTAGATTCGCTTTATATAAATCACGCAAAACTTTTACGCTCTTTGCCAAGATACTAAGCTTTTATCAATCCTCATATGTTTGTAATATGCAAATATGCATTATGGCGAATTTATCACTTCTTTTTTAATAGATTTACAAAGATTATTTAGATTAGATATAACAATAAAAGATATGACATACAGTCAAATCTTGGCAATTATATCTATCCCAAATAATGGGGTTGAAATGTCTGAGCTAGCGAAAAAATTAGGACTTGATAATAGTACAATAACTAGGCTTATAGTAAGACTTGAAAATAAAGGTTGGGTTAGAAGGGAAAAAAGCAAGAGGGACAAGAGAGCAATAAAAGTATTTTTAAAAACTAAGGGACTTACAATACAACAAGATATTGAAAATAAAATTGAATCTATTGGAGAAAAGATTAAAGTAGAAATTGAAGATGAAAAAGAAGAATCTATATTAGAAAATTTATACGCCTTTCATTGGGGTCTTAGGAAAACTTTTCTAAAGAAATAGTACCATAAAAAGTGAAAATATCTTCATCTTTGCTTTCTTGGTTTGATTTAGAAAAAAGAGATCTTTCATTTCGTAAAAATAGAAACCCTTATAGGATTTGGGTTTCTGAAATTATGTTGCAACAGACTAAGGTAGAGACAGTTATACCTTATTACCAAAAATGGATAAAAAGTTATCCTAATATTGTTTCAGTCTACGAGGCAAGCGAATCTAGTTTATTAAAATCATGGGAAGGATTAGGATACTACTCAAGATGTAGAAATTTTCATAAAGCAGCAAAAATTGTTTGTGAACAATACAATGCAAAAATACCAAATTCCTGGGACGAATTTAGATCACTTCCTGGAGTTGGTGATTACACTGCAGGAGCTGTGCTTTCTATTGCATTCAACAAACCTTTTATTGCTTTAGATGGGAATGTCAAAAGAGTAATGGCAAGGATACTCGGTAGAAAAAAACTATCTAAGTATAATATTCAACGTTTTATATCAACTCTTAAAAAGTGGTTAGATTGCAATAGGCCAGGTGATTTTAACGAGGCAATGATAGAGTTAGGTGCTTGTATTTGTACCTCTAGTTCACCAAAGTGTTATCAATGTCCAATTAGTAATTTTTGTGCTGCTTATAAAAGTGGCAATCCATTTAGCTATCCTCAAAAAAAAAAGAAGAAGGAAGTTCCTTACTATATATTTGCAGCATGCCTTATTAAAGAAAAAAATAAAATTCTTATTCAAAGAAGGCAAAGTAATATGTTAAATGGGCTTTGGGAGATACCAAATAAACGCGTAAATAATATTAACCACACAAATGATGAATTAAAAAGCTACAT